>Ga0207033_1028_pt1 | contig 35648 bp, 27 predicted proteins | sample Alteio_BWMinCont_35_FD_153262 | JGI IMG/M metagenome (GOLD analysis project Ga0207033, IMG submission 153262) | Enriched cells from forest soil in Barre Woods Harvard Forest LTER site, Petersham, Massachusetts, United States -... | ecosystem: Environmental > Terrestrial > Soil > Temperate forest >... | reverse complement strand
TTCATTATTTGCCCCAAAACGGCTGCTGCCATCCCTGCGTGCGGTCAGGTCAACCAAATATTCATCGTTCAAGTTATAATTTACACGTCCAAACAGCGCGTTATATTTATAAACTGATTTAATAAAATTATTTATAAAAACAGTTGAAGCGGCAGCCAAATTACCGAGTTCCCGGTCACTGCTATAACCATAACTTCCGATATCCTGCCCTGTACTATTATTTTGCTCAAAGGTCGAGCCTAAAAGAACATCCAATTTTCCGTTTCCAATCGTTCTTTTGTAATTCAATTGCGGTTCTATAATCCAGGAATTTATATTGTTATTTAAATTCCCTGCACTGCTTTCACTTGTGGAGCGGTATTCCGGTGCGTTTGCATTTAGGGGATACAATGTCTGTTGATTTTGTTGCAGGTCCGTGTACCCAAAGCTGCTCCGGACCGTCAGGCCCGGTGATAACTGGTAGCTCAAAATGGAATTGGCGACCAGGTTGCTGGTTTTCTCCTGGTAGGTATTTAAATTCCCTGCGAGCGGGTTTTGAAAAGTTGAGGTGCCCGTACTGTTTGGCGCCCAGTTAAGGGTACCGTCGGCATTGTATAATGAGGGGGCGTCAGGGGCCAAATTATAGGCGTAGATGGTAAGGTCGGCTTCAGGTAACAGGTTATTGTCAATGGTATAACTGCCCGTTAATGTCATTGTAAATTTTTTATTGGCCGACGTATTATTAATACTAAAATGCACCGAAGCTTTTTGGTCATCAAAGTCGCCGGGAAAAACAGTGGTTTGCCTTTTGTACCCCGCCCCTATTAAAAACTGGGTAAAGTCGTTCCCTCCTGAAACCGTACCCTGGGCGTCGGTGTAATGGGCCGTGTTACCGATCAATACTTTTTGCCAGTCTGTATACCGCGCCGTATCCCATTGCAGCAGGTCATAATCGCCGTTGGCCAGGCTTGGTGTTATCCCGTCGTTTTTCAGGGCCTCGTTACGTACTTGCAAGTATTGCTGGGTATTTAACAAATTGGCTTTCCGGGTAACCTCTCCGTAACCGCTTTGAACATTGACATCGACTTTTGTTTGTCCGGCCTTTCCTTTCTTCGTGGCGATCAGGATAACGCCGTTCGCGCCCCTTGAGCCATAAATTGCCGTGGCGCCTGCATCTTTTAACACGGATATACTTTCAATGTCGGATGGGTTAATATAACTAAACGGATTACCATTTTGCGCGCCAAACCCGGTACCGCTATTACTGGAAGAGCCTAAGATGTAGCCGTCACCTGGCAGTAACTGAGAGATATAAGGAACACCATCAATCACATATAAGGGATCATTCCCACCGGCGATACTATTTTGACCTCTTATTGCCACTGAAATGCCGCCACCCGGAATTCCATTATCCTGCGTTATGAACAAGCCCGGGACCCTGCCTTCAAGCGCCAGCAAGGGGTTGTCCACAGGTTGCTGGCTGATTTCTTTGGCCCTAACTGTAATAACATCACCTGTATTTAAACGCTCCGTCGTCTGTCCATAAGCGATCACCTGTACTTCATCCAATTTGTCGTTGGCCAGGCTTAATTGGATGGTGCCAAGACCGGCTTTGGCGTTTACTTCTTTTTTCTCATAACCGATAAAGGAAACCACAATGACGGCACCCTCCTGCACTTGTTTAAGGGTAAAATTACCTTTGGCGTCTGTTATAGTTGAGCTGCTGCCATTTTTCACCTGTACTGTCGCGCCGTATAACGGCTGTGCGGTTTCGTCCACCACTCTGCCGGTAACGTCAATGACAGCGAAATAGGCTTTGACTTTGTCGAAAAGACTGGCTGGTTTTTCCCTGATAGTAATAACTTTGTCTTCGACGGTATAGGTTAGCCCCTGTGTTTCGAAGAGTTGTTTGAGGGCCTCGTTAATGTCGGCATTTTTGAGATGAAGGGTGACGGTTTTGGCGTTCTCAAGCAGTTGTTCGTCGATGACGAAACTGTACCCGGATTGCTTTTTGAATTCTTTAAGGACGGTTTTCAGTTGCGCGCCATTCGTGTTCAGCGTGATTTTTTGCGCCAGGGTACCGGCGCTCACGGTCATAAAGGATGCTAAAAGTATGAAGCAGGTGATTTTCATAACGAGTAGCCATTGTTCCGGCAGCTTTAAATGGGGCCTGCCGCATGGAAAAGTATTTAAATTCATTACTTTTGTGGTGTTGGGTTAATGATGAATGATATGTCCAATATTGTTTTATCCGGTCATACCGGATAAGGGTTAGCCCAACTTTGAACGTAGAGGTGTTCGAGCACCTTTACGTTTTTTTTTGGCCCCCCTTTATCGATTAACTTTGCCGTCGTAAATATTTTTTCATAATTATTAGTTTAATTCCGGGTTTAATTAGCTTGGCTTAGGGTTATCGTATGGCCTTCAAGGCTGCATTTGACCTTGCCGGTGTTTTCGATGGCTTTGAGGACTACCGAAAGGTTCGTCGAACGGGTTACGTCTACAAATATTTTCAACCTTTCATCTACATTGTTATAAACGATGTTAACATTATACCAACGGGCAATCTGGCGCATGCCGGACTTCAGGCTTTCATTACTAAAGTAAAAGTCATTGTTTTTCCAGGCGGTAACGGCTTCCATATCAGGTATTTTTATGGCGGTATGGTTGTCCCTTATCTGCGCTTGCTGCCCAGGTATCAAGGTCAGGTCGTTGACTTTAACGCTGCCCTGTATGAGGGTTGTTTTTATTGCTGGCTCCTCGTCGTAGGCATTGATATTGAATTCTGTGCCGATATCTTGTATGACGACGCCCTTAACGGTGGTAAAGAACGGGTGGGCCGGGTCATGCTTTACAATAAAATAGGCCTGGCCGGTCATGGTGACTTTTCTTTCGGTTGCGAATACTACCGGATAGGTGATGCTGGAACCGGCATCGAGGCTGACCTGCGACCCGTCGGGCAAAACCAGGTCACGGCGGTTACCGATAGGTACGGTTAAGGTGTTGTAAATGGGTCCGTTTGAGTTTGATTGCCCGGCATAGCTGATCCCGCCATTTGCGCCGACTAAAACTTGCCGCCCTGCCTGGACGGCGATCTTGCCCTGTTTTCCGTTGAGGACTATTTTCTGACCGTTGGAAAGGGTAAGGATGGCCTTATTGCCGCCGGGTGCGATATCATGGACTTGATTTTGGGCGGTGTGCCGGGCTTGTTGTCTATGGAGCAGGAAATAACCTCCAAACGAAAGGAATAATAAGATGGAAGCGGCTGCAACGATGCGCGGCCATAGCTGCACCCGGTGCACCGGCGCCTCGTGTTCATGAACTGGCAAAGACGCCCATATTTCTTCTACCGCTCTTTCCAGGTCAGCGGCAGTCAGATCGTTTTCCCTGCTGCGCGCCAGTTCCAGGTACCAGCTTTCTAACAAAGCCTTTTCCTCGTCCGTAGCTTTGCCGGCCCTGTATTTTTCGAATAACGCTTTTGCTTGTGTCACATCCATCGTTCAAGAATAATTTGTTATCCTTTTGTCCATCTATGACGGTTGAGCGCAGCCATGGTGGTAGATGGAAATGAAATAAAATGGAAATAATGTGAGATAGCGAAGATAATATTACACATTTAGCGAAGATGATATTACATCTTTGCCGGATATTTTGTTAATTGCCGACATTAGAGATGCGATGATTCTTTAGTAATTTGGCCCCGCCGAAAATAAAATAATGTGCTTAATTAATACATAATTATTTTTGCAATTGAATATTGAATTAAGCAAAATGTTTGGCAGAGAATAGTCGGTGGTTAGCCTGGAATATACGCAGAATTTTTATTCACCTGGCAGTACCGGATTTCCAAAACGCTGATAGGGAAATTGAAGACGAATATGGAATTTGTAAACCGGGATAAATAATCAAATCAATGCGGGAAACTGGCCACACAGAATTTAAGAGCAATTTTTCAGATTCGGTGATAGAAAGTTTAGTAGCCTTTGCCAATACAAAAGGTGGTAAGGTTATTATCGGTGTCGATGATAAGGGAATTCCTGTAAAAGGGTTTACAATTGGCCCGGAAAGCATCCAGAAATGGATAAACGAAATAAAGAACAAGACACAGCCAAGTATCATACCGGATGCTGAATTGATGGAAATCTCCGGGGGAACAGCGTTGGCATTGTGGGTTAAAGAATTTCCGGTAAAACCAGTTTCTTTTCGAGGCCGGTATTTTAAACGGGTCAAAAATTCGAATCATCAACTTTCGTTAACGGAAATTTCAGATCTGCATCTACAATCGTTTAATTCCAGTTGGGAGAGCTATATCAATCGAGCCTATACATTGGATTCCATATCGCTGGAAAAAGTGCTTGGCTTTGTTGCCAAATGTAATAAGGATAAAGAGATGCCCATTCAGGATGATCCTTTAACTGTCCTTACTAAATTTGAACTGATCAAGGATTCAGGAATAACCAATGCGTGTTTTCTGCTATTTGCCCGATCGGAGGTTTTTTCTGCCACCATAGAACTGGGCAGGTTTGACACCAGCACCAGCATCAAAGATAGTTTGTCGGTTCGTTCAGATTTGTTTAATGAAGTGGAGGATATTATTGGTTTTGTCAGGAAGCATATCAATAAATCCTATATTATTTCCGGTGACCCGCAGCGGGAAGAGCGCTGGCAATACCCTATTCCGGCTATCCGGGAAATCGCGATCAATATGATTGTCCACCGGGATTATACCCATCACGGCGACTCCTCTATTAAGATTTATAATGATCACATTGAGTTTTTTAATCCGGGAAAGTTACCTGAAGATATATCTATTCTAACTTATTAGCTGGCAGGTATATTTCCCAGGCAAGAAATAAAAAAATAGCGGCGATATTTAAGGAAGCCCAGTTGATAGAAAAATATGGTTCCGGCATCAGGCGGATTCAGGAAGGTTTTACGGAATATGGGTTAAACCCTCCGCTTTTTGAAAACATACAGCATGGTTTCCAGGTGACCATCTATTCAGAACCTTTAATAGCGTCGGAGAAAATGTCGGAGAAAACGTCGGAGAAAATTCTTACCCTCATCAAACAACGTCCTTACATCACTATTGCAGAACTTGCCGCTGCCATAAAGATTTCAAACCGTTCAATTGAACGAAATATAGCGAGGCTTCAGCAAGATAAAAAACTGGAAAGGATAGGTCCGGATAAAGGAGGGTACTGGGAGATTTTGTAAACAATTATTTGTGCCCAGCAATATAAGGCCTCAAAATTGGTACGCCGGCACTTACTAAAAATCAAAATACCTGATGTAAAGCCATCTTCGCTAAATGTGTAATATTATCTTCGCAAACTAACAAGTAAATTGCAGGGCTGCTAAGAATTGAGCAGAAATACCAGGTAAACCAAAACGCCCAGTTTCACCCGGAGTATTTTCAGGGCATTACTCACCTGTTTTTTGACCGTTTGTTCGGATATCTTCAATTGTTCCGCAATTTCTTTATGCGTCAGGTTTGCTTTTCTACTGAGTTCAAACACTTCACGCATTTTTGCGGGCAGCGCCGCTATTTCCCTTTCAATGATCGCTGCCAGGTCCTTTTCCCGCAATAAGTGATCTGTTATACAATCGCCTTCCTCCATAAAGTGCTGGAGCGATTCCAGGTAAACCGATTCGACCTGCTTATGGGAGACGACATCAAGCACCCGGTTCCTGACGGCGCTATAGAGATAATTGGACAGGCTGGTATGCAAAACCAGGTCTTTGCCCCTGGCCCAGAGCGCGGCAAAAAGTTCGTGCAGCACGTCCTTCGCCTCTTCTTCATCGCGCAGCATTTTGTAGGCGTGGATGTACAACAAGCCCTTGTAGCGGTTATAAATTTCGGTGAACGCAACATGGTCACCAGACTTTAAAAAGTCCATCAATTCTGCGTCGGTGAGTAAATTGTACGCTTTCACAACAGCATCACATGGGTTAAATTTACTAAATTCTGTGTCAATTTTAATTAATATTTATTCAATTATTACTATTGAGAGCGATTATTCCTTTGTAAAGGAGCTTATTGCCAGCCCGACATGTAGATGAAGCAGATGTAAAGAATTGCTATTGACCGATAGGTACACCCACCTTTTAGAAGGTCCGGTTGAGTTGATAAAGCCTGTGGTGGCATTGCTATTTCCTTACCGGACCTCCGGGTCCCTTACCCCGCAAAGTTTGTAAAGACAGCCACGAATATAACCTCCTCCTCAATGAAAAGCGCTCCATCCTGCCAGACATTGGCAACATGGAGCGCTTGTTTGAGCTGTATGAAGTGAAGCGTGAAACGGGTTATATGTTTGTTGATAATAGAGAATTAATTATTAGGACCAGTGTGAATTTAAGTTAAATTTATCATTGAAACTAACAAAGAAAAGCGCACCCGGCCCCTACCGTGATGCGCTTCATGCATTTTTATAAAGAACGAAGAGTATTTTTTGTCTATAGTCGATAGTCCATAGAAAAGGAACTAATTGCTATGGTCTATGGACTATCGGCCATGGATTTAGAAGAGGTTTGTTTATAAATGGTTTTTCGTTTCGTTGTCTTTGCGGTTCTCTTTTATTAACCAGATAACGACCCGTACCACAAATACGATAACAAGGGCGTAGCCTATCCAGAAAGGCAAATCCATATTAAAGGCAATTGGTTTATCTTGAACCGTATTTAAGCTGCTGCTTATTTGCGATCACCTTCTTCCCGAAGGCCATATTTATTATTTTTATCTATGAGACTAACCTTTAATCCGGAACCCCTTGTTATCTGGCTTATCTGGCATGAGTATACAACGCTGGCCTAAAGAGGTGGCGTACCCGTAACTTTAGACCTATGCCTACGTCACGAGTACCCCATCGCGCTGCCACCCGCTGCATCGCACCAGACTTCGTTTAATCCCCTGGAATTGTAAACGCAACGTCTTCAGCCGGCAGGCACATCGTACTCTTACAGGCTTGAAACGTAATTGTCCCTGAAATTGAATCCGGCTTTTTTCCTTTTACCCTGATAATTTGTACAAAGTCAACAGTATGCTCATATTGGGTAGCGCCTATATCCATTTTTTGGTCGTAAAACTTTTCTGGTTTTCCCAATTCTTTGGTTTTACCGACAAGGCTAATTCCATCATTCTCTTTGAACTTGATTATTGTTTTCTGGGCTATCGCATTTTTAGGCTGGACCTGGGAATAAACGTGCCAGTCATTTTCAATTGAAGCTTTTAAATGAAGCTCGTATAAATTTTTACTTAACTTTTTTAATCCATAGCTCCATTTGACAGGTGCAAGCACCTGACAATAACCATTAACAAGAAATAAAAGCGACAATAGGTATTTCATAGCTGTTATTTAGTTGTTAATGTGGTTACTGGTCTGTTCCTCTCTTATTATCAGCATAGGCACGGGGCATTCCCGTTCCACTAAGTCAAGATCATATTTTTTTAAGACATCCTTCCATTTCGCTAAAGTCATTTTGTCTAATACGTCCCCATTTACCGTTATATCTATGTTGCCACTATAGCCTGTAGAATCAATAAATGGCATCTTAAGCTGGTACTCTACTAAACTTTCGACCATATTGACAAGCCGGTTGAATGGGGAATTCAGCAAATAACGTCTCGGTTCTGCCAGGTCAAATGCCCTCACTTCAGTCATTGGGTAAAAATTATCTTTCGGCGTGCCCCCCTTGGCATGTAGTTTATCTTTCAGACTGGTCCTAACCAGTACATAACATTTAACCAAGCGTTTTTCCACAAACGATTTTAATTTGAAATACCGGTCCAAATCCTGTTTCATTAAATCATATTTGTCCCCGGTAAAATCCTTTGGAACGGTCAACTGATAGACATAGGTATTATTGTCCTGCCATATACTTCTTGCTTCGGATTTTAAATCAGTCGTATATTTGTTAATATCCTTGACTTCCAATACGTCCCTTTTTGGTTTATAAAATTGATATATTGAGTCTGCCGGCCCGTTATAGGCCCTGGTATACAGATCAAGGATGCTGCCTGCTTCACAAAGACCGTTTTCCTCAGGTACTTCGAGGTATAAACCACTTTTGTTCATTTCACTTTTTTTCAATAACACGGACGAGTATTGCACCAAATCACTCCATCTTTTATCAAAAAGATTATCTACATAAACATTGCGCACGCCCGTGCGCAAAGATGACAGGTTATTGGCTATAAGTGACCTGACCTTTTTGATATTTATTGTTCCCTCCGGGTTAATAACGACAACTTTCCCGGTTTTATCGATCCATATTTCATAAGGACTACCCATATGGGGAAACATCTTGATTAAAGTTGTATCAGCGGTAATAAATGGCAAATCCGGACGATAAACCATTCTGTGGGTTTTAAAAAACTTGTCAATAATTGCCTTGCTTTGCAAGTTTACCGCGATAATTTGAATTTGATCGTGCAACAACCTTTGTAGCGAATCCAACGTAGGAAACTCCTCTAAACAAGTTTCGCAACTGGTACCCCAAAAATCAATAATTACATATTTTCCTTTTAAATCGGAAAACTTAAAAGAGGCGGTTTCGTTGGTTTTATAGTTATAGGCACCAGGAAATGTCAGATCAGGTACCTGTTGGCCGATTTTTAATTCTTTTGTCTGGGCAAAAGAAACTGATTGAAATGTGAGAAATGCAATCAATATGCATACGCTTATAAAAAATGTCTTCATGTTTTTAATTACTACTTAGTTATATCCTATGTTTTGTACAAGGAATGGATTATATAGAATCTGGTTATAGGGTATTGGGTAAAGTGCATCATAAGGCTGCCAGCCTGCCTTTTCTGCCCCCAAAACGGTATCGATCATGCCTGATCTTTTGAGATCAAACCATCGATTTCCCCATTCTGCAAAAAATTCGACCTGACGTTCATGAAAAATGGCTGTCAAAACTGATAACTGGTCATTTAACCCGGCGTAATTGGAGAGCCCTGCCCTGCTGCGGACAATGTTTAAATCGTTTATAGCACCAACAATACCGTTACCGCCCCCATTAGCTTCCGCCTCCGCCCTGATCAAATATTGTTCTGCTAAACGAACAACGACATCATACTCCGTAACAGCGGTATTTGATCTGTTTTTATACTTAAATGGGTAATAATAAGTAATGCCACCAATGATATTTGAATCGATCCAGTTAACTTTTCTTAAATCCCCGGCTTCAAACGCATTTAAAAGCACCGGTGTGATGGAAAAAGTGGGTTTTACGGTAGTCGATGACGGTATGAACGAAGCGCCTTCCGCAGAATTTCTTGCTTCGCTGGGACTGGCGATTTCCCATATCGTTTCGTTACCATCGACAAGGAATACACTGTTCAAGTCCGGCACTAAACTATAGAGATTGGAATTAATCACCTGGGATGCCTGCAGCGCAGCATTCACCCAATCCTTCTGATATAAATAAACCCTTGCCAGAATAGCAGCTGCTGTTTGCCTGTTTGGCCTTGCTTTTCCAGCACTAGGGTAGTTATCGGTCAACAATGCCTCGGCATCCGTTAGATCTGTAACGATTTGCTGGTAGACGGTTGCTGCAGCAGTTCTTGGTATAGTCGCATTCTGTTTATAGTCAGAGGTAGTTACTAAAGGAACATTGCCATACAAATTTGTTAAGTAGAAATAGGTTATCGCCCTAACCACCTTCATTTCCCCTGTTAATTGCCTTTTAACAGAATCAGATAAGGCTTTCGATTTTGCCAGACCCTCAATAATCACATTTGCCCTGTAAATGGTGTTGTATGGCGTTAACCACAAAGTGTTAACCGTATTATTATTAGATGTAAGTAAATTCTTAGAAAACGGGTCATATGTCGCGCTGGATGTTGTGTTATAAATATCATCCGCACTAAGCCCCGCGTAAATGCTGATGGCCCCATTCTCAAATGACGGAGAGCCTGCTCTCATTGAGGTATATACACCATCTACCGCCGACAAGGCCGTATTATCATTTTCAAAAAGTGAAGCTGTTGTAATTAACTGGGGCGATGGCTGAATGGATACAAACTTATTGCAGGCAGTCGCACATAATAACACCATATACAAACTGTAAACTATTGGTCGGTTATAAATTTTCATACACTTAAAATTAAAGGGTTAATTGAATGCCAACTGTAATTGTTTTAAGTGGCGGGAGGGCTAACATATTTTGATTTTCGGGATCAGACCCGGTATATTTCGTAATAACAAACAAGTTTTGGGCCTGAACATAAAGCCGGCTTCCCGTAATATGGAACTTATTTAGCCAATTATCAGGAAGATTATAGGATAAAGAAACGTTTTTGCACCGGATATAGGATGCGTCAGAAATAACTGCATCAGATGATCCTAAATAAAGAGAAGAAGCTGCAAAAGTTGGGTCCCCCGGGATACTGGTGAATTTTTCTATGTTTGTTTTATCACCGGGATTTTGCCACCTTGATAAGACTACGACCGGTTCATTATACAAAAATGATCCGGGAACATTGTTAAGTGTGCCCAGGTAATTTATCCCATTTTGCTTTTTAAATTCCAGGAAAACTGATAATTCCAGTCTCTTATACCTGAAATTGTTTTGAAAACCACCATAGAATTTAGGATCAGTATTTCTCATCGTGGTCCGGTCGTGAAAGTCCAGAATGCCATTGTGATCGACATCTTCAAATTGGTAGATCCCCGTTGCCGGATCTACGCCCAAATAATGATAAACCAGTCGCGTGGATAGCGACTGGCCAACGACATAAATATGGGCATAACTGGAACCCGCTAATCCCGGAAAGCTTAACAGCTTATTTTGCGGTATAGTAAGTGCTAAGCTGCTTATCCAGCTAAAGTTAGCTGAAACGATGTTTTTACTATTGATTTGGAACTCCCAGCCGGTGTTTTGGATTGTTGCATTGAGATTTTCCGTAACCGAAGAAAAGCCTGTCTGGATTGGCAGCGTGTAATTGATCAGCTGATTGCTTGAACGGTTGTTAAAGTAGTCCATGGCTATCTGAAACCTGTCGTTAAAAAAGCCCAGGTCAAGGCCAATCTCTGCCTTCCTGTTTTTTTCCCAAGCGTAATTAGGATTATACAATGATGTTGGATTTAAAACGCTGGTGCCCTGGTAGGTCGTCGTACCCGGGGTCCAGGTATCAAGATATTTATAATTCCCAATTTGGTCGTTCCCTGTTATACCATAACTTCCTCTTAGCTTGCCAAAACTCAAAAAGGAAAGATTGTTTTTGATAAGGCTTTCTTCACTAAAGACCCAGGCTGCCCCAATAGCTCCAAAATCACTAAACCTATTATCCGGACCGAACCTGCTCGATCCGTCCCTTCTCCCGCTTAAATTAAAAATATATTTTCCTTCCAGGTTGTAATTGAGCCTTCCATAGAGGCCATCGTACCGATATTGATTAAAAGAGTTAGTGGTTTGTGTATAACTGGCCGCAGCGATCGAACTTAAAAGCAGGTCGCTTGAATAATCATAGGCGCTGACGTTGATTCCGCTGTTTGAATTATCCTGCCAGGTCTGGCCTATTAATAAATCCAGTTTCCCTTTACCTATACCCCTGTGGTATCCTAACTGGGGTTCAATGATCCAGCTTTTCTGGCTCATTGTGCCAAAATAGCTAAAAGGTAGCTGCCCCAGGTTAGGGTCAAGCGATGTACTCGGAAAAAGAGCAGTTTCATCACTGTTAACAATATTGTAGCCCATGCTTATCTTCAAACTCAAGTCATTGATTACTTTATAGTTCAATTGCAAATTGCTGCTCAGGTTATGAAACTCCCCATTATACACCTGATCTTCAAAGGCCAACGGATTGGCATTTAAAAGACCCGCGCTTATATCTGAAACCCCGCCTTCCTGCCAACTTAGTTTACCCGATGAATCGTATAATTTAAAATTGGGGGCGGTATTGATATATTGTGTCAGGTCCGTCACCGGTAAATTATTAACCGTTGATGAATAAATTGTAGTCAAATTGACTGTTAGTTTTTTATCTGTTGAAGTATGATTTAAGCTAAAATGCACTGATGCCCTCGAGTTTCCTAAATCTGTAGGGAATACTGTAGTTTCCTTGTGATACCCCCCGCTAATGAGGAATTGAGTGTTTGCATCACCACCGGATAGAGACAACTCGGCATCTGTGTTATGCGCCGTATTGCCAATCAGTAATTTTTTAAAATCCGTGTAACGGGTTGTATCCCAAAGAAATAGGTCTGGGGCACTTGAAGCATCTGGCGTTAAACCGTCATTTTTAAAAGCTTCTTTTCTCATCTCGATATATTGTTGTGTATTCAACATATCCATGATACGCGTTGCCTTACTCACCCCGGTATAGACGTTAGCACTGATCATCGTTTTCCCTGCTTTGCCTTGTTTTGTCGTGATCAGGATGACGCCATTCGCACCCCTGGAGCCATAAATTGCCGTCGCATCAGCATCTTTTAAAATGTCGATACTTTCAATATCCGAAGGATTGATCAAATTAAACGGGCTCATGCCGTCGCTGATGCTGGCCCCCGACCCGGCGGCAGATTGAAGTTGGTTTAGCGGGGCATTGCCCGGCGAATAGGGTACACCGTCAATTATAAAAAGCGGATCTGACCCCTGCTGTAAGGAACTTTGCCCGCGTAATTGTACGGAAATACCAGAACCAACAACACCACTGCTTTGGGTAATGATTAATCCTGGGACACGCCCCTCTAATGCGGCCAGTGGGTCCGAAATAGGTTGTTTTGAGATATCCGCCCCGGATACAGTGCTTATGTCACCAGTAGTAAGTGTTTTTCCTTCTGTATAATAACCTTTGTTAATTGAAACTTCTTTTAAATTCGTGTTACCCGCTTTTAAAATAACCTGTGCTGGGGTGGGTAAGTAACGTGCAGCTATTTCCCGGGTGTCAAAACCGATAAAGGAAAAAGCCAGAATAGCATTGTTATCGGAGACTGTGATTGAAAAATAGCCCTTGGAGTCGGTAATTGTAGCATTATTTGTTCCTTTTTGCCTCACCGTCACACCTGGCAAGGGCTGATATTGTTCATCTGTAACCTTACCAGAAACAGTAACCGGAATGGCAAGGGCCGTTTTGATTTTGTCAAGGATAGAAGGCTCTTTTTGCTGGAGGATAATGTTTTTATCTACCACTTTATACTCCAGCGGTAAATCTTTTAACAAATAGCCCAGCGTTTCGTCAATTGTAGCATCCTTTATTTCCATACTGACCTTCTGGTCGCCAATATCTTTCGAATCATACAAAAAAACGTAGCCGGTTTGCTGCTCTATGGCATGGAGCACGGTTTTGATGTCGGCATTCTTTTCATGCAGTGTAATTTTTTGCGCCAGTCCCGAGGCGCTGGCTTGCACCAGGGCTATGAATAACATAAAGGCCGTTAATTTCATAACCAAAAGAATTTTTTTGATAATCTGCCGCACACGTAAACGCGCGGCGTGTTGCATAGCACTAAATTTCATTACATTTGTACTGTTTGGGTTAATATTGAACTCGTTTGACAATTAGTTTATGCCGTCCCCCAACAGGCGGACGGCGGGGTTAACCCGGATACTGACCGTGGTTGTGCACTAACACTTCCACGGTTTTTTTCGGCTAACCCATGATCAACTGGGTTTACGTTCGTAACTGTTTTTTCATTTTCGTTTGTGTTTTATAATTTAAATAATAGGGTTACATATCTTTTAATTTTTCTTAAGGCATTATCACTATCTTTTTCCCTTTCCCGGAAGCATCCCCCTGCTCGATCCGGTAATGAACCTTTTTATACGCCAGTATGTCGAGTACCTGGGAGGCTTTTACATTCCGGTACAATTTCCCTGAAAATTCCCGGTCGGGTATCCTGCCTTCAAATGTTATGTTCACATCGTACCACCTGGACAATTGCCGCATCACGTCGGGCAAAGGGGTGTTGTAAAACGCGAACAGGCCGTTTTTCCAGGCAGTCGCCATTTCCATATCGCCTGCCTGTTCACTCAGGTGCTGATCCTTCAATATGGTCTCTTGCCCCGGTTTTAGCCTCAGCCCGGCTTTCTCCAGGGGAGAGGAAGAATTAGGAACGGATACCTTCACGCTCCCTTCTAACAGCGTGGTTTTTATCGCCGGTTCATCAGTGTAAGCGTTAATATTGAAATGCGTACCGAGGTCTTCCACTGTTTCACCGGCGGCTACAACCCGGAAAGGCATGGCGCTATTATGTACCACTTCGAAATAGGCTTCGCCGGTGAGCTCAACCCTGCGTTCTTTTCCGGTAAAAGCCGAAGGATATTTTAAGCTGGAGGCGGAGTTCAGCCAAACTTGCGTGCCATCGGCAAGGGTGAGGTGGTATTGGCCGCCTCTTGGGGTCGATAATAAGTTATCAGTTGGCAGCTTTGAGCCGGCAGTTTGCTGCCCGGTAACATCGTAAACCAATTGCCCGTCAGCCGTTTTATTTATCGTGATTTGGTGCTCTTTGGCAATAGTTCCATTTTTGGCACCTGTTAATACGATCTGTTTGCCACCGGCCAGCGTTAAGATTGCCTTATTGCCGCCGGGTGCGATGTCATGGACTTGATTTTGGGCTACATGCTGAATCGGTTGTTTATGCAATAGGAAATATCCGCCGATGGAAAGGAACAATAATACGGAAGCCGCGGCGGCAATACGATAAAAAGGATAGAAGGTCCTTGTCGGTTTTTGATCTATTTCCCTGTTAATGTTCAGGAGCATCTGCGATTGTATCCCGCTGAAATCAGGGATAGCTTCCCCCTTTTCCTGGAAGGAATTGCACCAGGCGTTGTAAACCCGGATATCTTCATCCGAAGCGGTATTATTCGCAATGCGCTCAATTAACAGGAGCAATTCTTCGTTATTCATTCCTAACGTTGATTAAACAACAAGGTATTTTCCTTGTGTCTAAACTATAGGGACATGAAACAGGCTTAACCCCCAATACACATTAAATTAATTTTAAATGAATACCGACCAGAAAGACATTTTGCCTAAAGTAACCTTTAGCTTTTTGAGGGAAATGGTCATTTGGTTTTCAACCGTCTTTTCTGAAATATCCAGTTTAGCCGCAATTTCCTTATTGCTGAGGTATTCATTGCGGCTCAATTGGAAAATTTCCCTGGCCCGCGGCGGCAGCGTTTCTATAAACTGGTTTATTGCGTTTTTTAATTCTTTCACCTCAAGGCTGTCATCCACAAACGAATCTTTTATTCCGGGACCGGCAGCCAATATTTCCGCTTTCCTTTTACTGCTTTGTATTACCCTGGCCAGCTTATATTTTACGGCGGCGGACAGGTAACCTTTTAGTTCGGCTATCTCCAGTTTCTCCCGGTTATTCCACAGCCATATAAATACATCCTGAACTGCATCGGTGCATTCATCCTGATCTTTAAGAATGTTGTATGCAAAACGGTAAAGCGGTTCAGCATGCCTGTTGTAAACCTGGTTAAATGCAGCCCTGTCCCCCTCTTTTAGGAGCGCAATCAATTCCTGATCGGTGAATGATGGTATGGCTTGCATCGTCAAATACTTATCCGAAGATACCGAGAATATTTTTCAAAAAAGAAAAGGAAGGAAAGCCCGCCATCTAATAACCTGTTACAATGCCGGGACATTCCGGATCACCGGGTACAATATATCATTACAAATGCAAATCGCGCCACCATCATTACGGTCAGCTGCAGCAAGTTAGACGGCAATAGCACCAAAGCAGAAATCACCTATCGGCTTACCGGGGTTTCTTTCTTTTCTTTTCTCATATAAGATATATAAAAAATGTGCACTTGATCAAAAGAAAATAATATTTGAATAGGAAGGCTTAAATACTAACTGCCTATTCCTTATCATTCGCACTTTTACTTTGACTATCCTCAAACCTTTGTCTTTCTATAGCCAACAACCTCTCATAAATTTCAATTGTCTTTTCAAGCTGATAATTTATTGTAGTTTGAACATTGGCGTTAAACGGATTTTGTTTTAATTATTCCGGCCTATTACTTTTTCTCTTAAGGCTTGCACATTATCCTGGCTATTTTGCAACTGATGTTCCAAATTCTTCACTTGTTCAGGGGTACAACCTTGGTACATAATATTGATGCCCTTATTACCATCATAATTGTTAAAATGATTTGTGAAGGTTGCACGTTCTTGATAATTAATAATATACTCCGGCGTACAACCCAGGATTTCAGAGATTTCAAAAAGACGAGTGAGCGTAATATCAGATACATTACTTTCTATATTGCTATAAGCTTTAATCGTTAAGCCCAAAGCTTTAGCAACATCTTCTTTTTTAAGTCCTTTTTCCTTTTCTCTTATTTCTCTAATATTATCACCAACTTTCATACGTTTTTAGTTTAATAAGTTAAAATTCAATATTGTTCTTTCGTAATAAAGCTTCGAGGAAAACTATTCGTTTCCTTTCACTTTCTAATAACTGCTCCAATAACCGTTGTACAATTCCAGGGCTTTGGTTTGGGACGTTTTGATTCATTATATTAACCCCATGGTTGCCGTTATGATTATGAAAATAGTTGTAAAATTCTTTCTTGGCCTGCTTGTAGTTTAAAATATATAATGGATGGCATTCAAATATAGCAGAAATCTCATCAAGACGGTCAAGAGTTAAAGCAGTAATATTATTTTCAATATTACCATAGGCTCTGGTCGTAATCTTTAGTCGTTCAGCCATGTAACTTCGTTTGAAGTTTTTTTCGACCTCCCTGATTTCCTTTATATTGTCCCCAACTTTCATGAAAAGAAAAAACTAAAAGTTAAACTCTATATTATTTTCATGCAATAATTTCTCGAATTTTGGAATCCTTTTGAGTTCTTCACTATATAACTCCTTGTAGGCTTTGCGAATTTCTTCCTGGTCAATCCCCTGAACATGAATATTCGTACCACTACTTCCTTCATTATCAAAGAAGTTATAGATACTGCCGCTTGATTCCCTGTATTGTATTATATATACCGGACTGCAAGAGAAAACCCGTGAAATTTCTTCCAGTTGATTTAACGTAATTTCAACTAAGTCATTTTCAATCTTTTCGTATTCCTCTATTTTTATATTAAGCGCATTAGCGACATATTCTTTACTATATCCCTTACTGTTGCGGATGTCAAATAAATTTCTTCCAATTTTCATTTTGCTTACATATTTATTACAAAAATAGTAAAACTTCCAATAAGGAAGCAAGACTTCTTATATTAAAGAAGCAATATTTCCAAATAGAGAAGCTACAATCCAATAAAAAAATCATGATCATGCTACTTTACTCGTTGCTCAAATCACGACAACAGGATGACTTCGGATAACGAAAATCTTACATTTTTAATTCAGCAACTTCAACAAGGAAGTGAGCACGCCTTTACCATGTTATACGATAAATATAGCAAACAGCTTTATAGGAATATCGTCCGCCTGGTAAAAGATGAAGATACAGCCCGGGAACTTTTACAAGACCTGTTTTTAAAGATTTGGGAGAACAGGTGGAATATTAATCCCGATAAATCATTTAAATCTTATTTATATAAGATTGCGGAGAACCTGATCTATGCACACTTCGGTAAAATAGCCAAGGACAATCGCCTTATTGCCAAATTAGTTAGCTCCTATGTTGATTTCGATACTAATGCTGAAGACGCAATTATCCGCCAGGAAAATCACGACCTGCTAAAAAAAGCGATCACAAGCCTTTCTCCACAAAGAAAACAAGTATTTACCTTATGCAAGTTAGAGGGCAGAAGCTATGAAGAAGTTAGCAATGAATTAGGGATTTCCACATCAACTATCCGTGATCATATTGTAAAAGCCAATAAAGCCGTCAAACAATATTTCTTATTAAACCAGGATGTGGCGGTCTTATTCATCATATCCCAGGTTTTCTTCGGCACAAAATAGCCTCATTTGTATTAGATAGCGTCAACTATGCAGCCATCCCGGCACCCTTCTTTCGGAATTAAGACAAATAAAAAAGTGCCCCCGGCCCTTATCCGGGACACTTGAATTCATTAATATTAGTAATCAAACTAAAAACTGATATAAAGAACGAAGGGTGTTTTTTTGTTGGTCATTGGTCACTCACCAATCACCTCAATCGTCATTCCTGTAATTGATGTCCATTTTATTTTAAATTTCGGATATTCTATTTCGGGTTTCTAATTTAAATCATCCTCAAGATCACAGAAACACAGCGCGTCTGGCCTGCGCTACAAGCGCGCCGGATGGCGTGTATAATGGTCATTAATAATGATCTGAAAACCGGAATAGCCCCGGACAAACACTTGTTCCTCCGGGGCATATTTTTGAAATTAGTTTAAATTTCAATGGTTAAGGTTCCTGTGATAAACCGCTTTTGCTTTTAAAGTCGTATCCGGAAATTTAAATGTACTGGTTATCATTAATTCGCCTGATGGCAATATTGTCCAAATGTCGGTAACATAAGTTATTTGTATTAGGCCCTTCGCGTCAAGTTCGTTACGTTCTTTCATAATAAGGGATTGCCCATCACTTGAACGAATTATTGATCGGTACCTTGTATCTACGCCATGTGAAGTATTCGGAAGCACCTTCTTTGAAACATCGCCAGTAAAGCTGAATTTTTCCGCACTGCTCGAATCAGCTCCGTTTGTTGCCTTGAGCATATTTTCGATAATTATTGTATCAGCCTGCCGACTAACAATAATCTTTTTATATGCAAGGCTTTGGTTTTTAATATCACTCTTTCCCGAATCAAGCACCCAGGTGCCAGAAAAATCGGGATATGGGCTCACCGATTTGGCTGCACACAGTACCACCGCCAACAAGGTAACAATAAGGTATTTTTTATTTAATTTTTTCATTTTAATCATTTTTTTTGAGTTTCATTTTAACTTATTTTAGGGCCAATGCCTGGTTTATTTTATTTTCCAAACCCGTTATTCCCTTTTCTCTTAATTCTGCACTGGAATTTGAAAAAATCAATCCGTTTTTATCAATTAATAGCGGATGAGGGAATGAGTTCACGAAAAATTGTTTGATGATCGGCGATGAACTTGCTTTGTATAAGTTGATTACTGTTGGGGACGTATATCGAAAGCTGTAAACCGATTTGATCCAATTGCTTCTAACAGCGTCTATCGAAACACTTATAAATACTACGTTAGGATTGTGCTCATAATCTTCTTCAACTTTAGAGACCTGCTCCGTATAATACTGTGAGCAACCCTTACATCCGGTAAACCAAAAATCAATAAATACTACTTTACCTTTAAAACTACCAAGCGTCACATTTTTACCGGTGCTATCAGGTAATGAAAAGTCGTAAGCTTTTGCACCGACCTGGCTATTTGTTTTTATAGAATCTAATATTTCAAGATATTCGTTTGTCTTTATTGTATTTAAGCCATCTTCCATTAAAGGTGAAGAACCCGGCTTGTCCATCAGGAAAGTGAGCAGCAGCTTATCTTTCAATTGCCCCTGATATTTGGATTTAATCAAATGATAGGTGGCTTCTACTCTGTCAGTCTGAAAATCGAAGCCTGTTACTTCTGTACCATATAAACTGCTCTCTAACCAGGATCTATCAATTAGAAAATCCGCGAAGTACACAGCTTTACGAGCTATTTGATCAGATATTCCATATTTATTGTTGTAATGGAATTTTTTGTACCATTTTTTGTATTTCTCTAAACCGGGCAGGTGCAAAAAAGAATACATTGGCCGGGCGTAGAACTGATCGAGGACTTGTCCGATTAAACTCGCTTTCAGCATTTCGTAAACATCACCGCTAAGTTGCGGTTTATAGGTTTGTAACACATCCAGTGATTTACCTTCAATGTAATTAGCTGTTTTGAGGTCTCTTTGAGATTCTTCCGCTATGGTTTGACGCGGAATTTTTAAACCTTTATTTTCAAAATATTTTATCCTTTCATACTCTTTTCCGGCAGCATTTGACATATAGGTTTTCATAGCCTCATCTTTAGCTTCATCTATTTTAAAGCGGCAATTATATTTATTTGCTCCCTTCCCGGAGAATTTTATGTTGATACAATTGAGGCAAGTTGAATCCCCTGATTCATTAAGGACCTTCGAAGGTTTGGCAACAAAACGCTTTGAAATGTCCATACGAACATTATCGCCGGGTTGAACTAAATAAAAGGATAGAAAATCTAAAGATGTTCCCCATTTATCTTTATTATCCGATAGGGAGATATAAGAAACCTCATCTACGGAATCTATTTCAATGCTAAAACTGCCATTTTTAACTGCTGCGCTAAAACTACGGTGGGGGGTGTAATCACTTTTGCCTATGGAAAATAAGTCTTTCCACAAACGGATGGTAACACGGCCAGGTTGTTTTAAGTCTTTGCTGTAATGGCCGGATATATATATTGTGTGCTGTTTATGCCGGATGTTGCTTTTGTTTTTTAACATCGGCGCAGCCACACTTATTGAAAGCGTAACTGCTGATAATAGCAGCGCAATCATCATTTTGCTGGTCTGTAACATAACAAATGGTTTATGGGTTTTATCTTGGGTTTTGCTGTAATCCGCCAACCTTGATTTCGTAATCATCAAGGGGTAACACGTAGTTTGGTGAATTCGGCGGCAATGTATAAGTCTGTCCATTGGCTATTCTTGTTATAGTCGTTTGGAACTGTGGATCGGTATTTAACCTTCGCAAATCAGTCCACCTCAATCCTCTATAGCATAATTCTTTCCTTCTTTCAATAAGTATTTTGGTCAAGGCGTCATCAGTGTTGGCTGCTGTCAGGTCAACATAAGTGCCGGTAAGCCACCTGGTTTTTAACAATGCATTTAGGTCAGCCATCGCAGCAGAAGTGTTACCGGCACGGGCGTAGCATTCCGCACGGTTGAGATACATCTCATCGGTCGCAATACCGCCGTATAGCAGCGCGTCACTATCATAGCTGCCCTGGAAAGAAAAGTTGTTTCCTTCAGGTATAAAATAAATAACTTTTCTCAGGTCATTCGCCGCAAAGGATTGGTACAAAGTGGGATCAACGATCAGATCGGTATAATAGAATACATAATAATTGTTCAGCATGCAATGGAACAGATCCTCCTGGTTGAATCGCGGGATAGGGTTCATGGTGGAGGCCGATAGCGAATTGAAATCCATCAACGAATTATTTAGCTGAAGACATGAGTCAGCGTACAGCAATGCTTTGCTATAGTTTTGCTGCGCCAGGTAAACCCGCGACAATAACCCGAAGGCGGCGGGCCTGGATGGCCGCATACCTACCGCCGGCTTAACCGGGAGCATTGGAACGGCTGCTAATAGATCATTGATAATTTGATCATAGGTTTGCTGGACCGTCGACCTCTCAACGGTTAGGTTAACATCGGCAGATGTCCGCAGCGGCAGTCCGAGGTCAGTATTTGCGGTTGAACTTGCATAGGGTTTGCAGGACTCCTGGGCCAGATCATAAAATAGCAGGCTTCGGTAAAACAAGGCGCTGCCCTTCACATTGTTGTATGCTACCGTCGACGAGGGATCAATTGCTATAGACTTAATGCCATCTAAGACAACATTCGCATTCAAGATAGTTGCATACGCAGTGATCCAGTCTCCGTTTTGAAGACCGCCGTAAAAATCTTTAGTATCGGCCCAACTGTACGCCCCCCTCTGGTCAGCGCTTATGGAAAGGAAATCGGCATCGGATATTTCAAAGTCGCCGTCACCGAGCATGTATAACGAGGGGTAATTTGTATTCATTTGTTCCGAATTGTCCAACAGCGCTTGATAATCCGCTACCGTCGTTGGTACCACAAGGGCCTTGTTCGGCTTGGCGTTGAGCCAGTCTTTTTTACAGGCATTCAGTAGTATCGTGGCCAGTACCACCGCTATTAACCCGTTTATTTTTAATGTTTTCATGTCAAATTATTTTGAGCTGAATGTTTCAGCTTTGGTTTATCTAATTCAAGGTTCAAATTTTTGGTCCCGAAGTTTAAAATGTGCCTTTTAATCCAATAGCAACCGACCTGGGATTCGGTGTCGTGTAGGGACCGGCCGGTATCGCATCGGGGTCAATACCATCGTGATTGGCACGCCACAGAATACCTATATTGTTTGCATAAATGAATATTTGCAAATTATTAAATGGCAGCCTTTGAAGTGATGATCTGCTGAGGGTATAGCTTAAATTAATATCCTGTAAACGGATATTATCGCCTTTGTCAACATTTACCAATGAATGTTGATAGAAAAAACTTCCATCGTATGAAAACGGGTAACTCAAAGAGGGGACATTGGTTTTCGTTTCGTCCCCTGGCTGCATCCATCTTTTATTAAAGTCGCGGTTAACAGAAAGAAAAGCGGTTGGAGTGCCGGTTATTTGATAATAATTGATGGTCGGCCTTCTGAAATAATATCCCAGTTTATAATTTACCTGCACGTCCAGGCTGAATCCTTTATAGGAGAACCGGTTATTAACGCCACCAAAATACACCGGTCTCGCAGGGCCGGAGTAAACCAACTGGTTAATGGGCGTATTTTGATTGATATTGCTATAGTCTTCGCTTTTGGCGCCATTCAGATAACCAACCGGGTTGCCTGTTGCGTGATCTAAACCTCCCCATTGGTAACTATAGATACCGAACACCGGCTTACCGACAACGGGTGCGATACCAGTTTGATTTCCATCTTCTGTAACAACCTGGCTGGGGTATTGAGGAACATCAAATCGCGTCACTTTATCGGTAGCATGGCTAAATAAAACAGTTGTTGACCATTTTAATCCGCCGTTTAAATTGCGGCTGGTAACCGAGATATCGAAGCCGTGACCAGTCATGTCCGAATAATTTCCTTCCAGCGAGGTGATCCCCGCATTTTCCGGGAAAATTTTATATCCCAGCAGGTCCGTTTCCTTTTTTAAATAATACTCGAAGCTTCCTGTTATGATATTGTTCTTCGAGCCAAAGTCAACAGCGAGATTAGTGATCCCTGTCTTCTCCCACCTCAAGTCAGGATTGCCTATATTTGAAATGAATGAAAAAGGCAGGTTTGTATAGGGGTCATTGCTCTGATTGAACAGTGTCGTTACTCCGGTTACTGAACGGTCAAGGTTGCCGTTATATCCGAAGGATGCTCTTAGGTCAAAAACGGGCAACCAGGAAAGCTTATAAAACGCTTCCTTATCTACGGCCCATTTTCCGCCGACTGACCAGAGGGGCAGACTTTTTTGTTGGGTCGCCACTCCGAAATAATTTGACCCGTCTATCCTGGCGCTTCCGGTAAGGGTGTAACGGTCCTTGTAGGTATAAGCTACGTTCGCAAAAGAAGAACGGATTCTGTCGAGTGTTCCACCCACAGCCAAACCACTGTTAATCGTTGAATAGCCGCCAGGATTAAGAGGAAAATAAGTTGTCGGGTTTATGTTTGTAAACGTGGCATTATTGTCGTTATAGCCATACAACACAGAGGAATTGAAGTCCGTGCTTACCTGCGACAATTCATACCCGGCTAATGCTGTTATACTATTATCTTTCCAACTAAGATTGTAGTTTAGCTGTGCGCGGACATTGTTAGAAACTGCATTAGTATTCCCTAAACTTAAAATTCCGCCCAGCGGAACATTGTAACCTATTACCTGACCATTGCTAACGACTGAATACTCATTGATAAGATTGCGTGTATAAAAAGTTTGTTGACTTTCAAAAACTCTGTTCTGCAGGTTGCTATTTTCATATTGATATTTTACTTCACCGCTTAGCCCTTTAATAAATGTGTACTTCAAACCGGTCGAAAACCTTACATCCATTCCTTTGGTCGTGTTGTCCGTTGCGCCCAAATCCTTTAGCGGATAATAAGACCAGTCTAAAAAACCATTTGCGGTAGCATTCCGCGTATAACTTTGGTTATAAACATTTGCAATAGGCAAGGGATTTCCATTAGCATCGGCAATCTGTGAGTAGGGGAAAACAAGGCCTCTGGTTTGGGTATAGGTATTATCGCTTTTAGTATTGGTTTGGATAGCATTTAAGCCAATGTTCAGCTCCAGATTCTTTAAGAGGTAAAATGTATTCTGAGCGTTTATGGTAATCCTTTGGTTAGCATTATCTTTCAGGCTTGCCAAGTCCTTATCATATCCGGCTGAGAAATAATAGACGTTTTTATCGGAGCCGCCTGAAAAATTTAGCGCATACTGCTGGTTAACCGCATTCTGAAAGAAATATTTACTTAGCTGATCATTTACATTGATTTTAGCAAACGCATTCAGTTGTGCAGTTACGTCGTCCCCAGATATTGTTCCCGCACGCTGGGCCGCTAAAAGCTGAACTACCGGAGAAATGATCGGATAATTGTAGGTATTGCTTAAATTAGAATCATAAAAGCCCTGGTTAAATAAGTATTTCTCCAGGTAAATGAAGGAGGATGCATCTAACTGGTTTGAGTTATAATTCAGATCAGGCTTTGCGAAAATGGTTACGCTTGAGTTGAAACCTATTTTAAGCGGCTGATTGATTTTTCCTTTTTTCGTTGTGATCACGATCACGCCGTTTCCAGCCCTTACTCCCCAGATACTGGCTGATGCGGCATCCTTTAATATGGTTACACTTTCCACATCATTGGGATTGATATTATTAATATCACCGCTATAAGGAAAATTGTCAACTACAATCAGGGGTTGATCATTGGCGAGAATCGTACTGCGGCCCCGGATGGTTATATCCAACCCAGTTTGCGAAGCCGAAGTATTGGCGTTAAATACAAGACCGCTAGTTATGCCGTTAAGCTTTGACAAGACATCAGTTGATACGCGGTCATCATACATCTCTTTTATAGGCTGTGCAAATGATCCGGTAGCCCTTTCTTGCGGTATATCCTGGTAACCTGTAGAAACTACCACTTCCTTTAAACCACTTACGTCCTGGTGCAAAGCAATATTTAAATAGGGTGTATTATTGCTTACTTTAATTTCAAGCGGCTTAAAGCCTATATAAGAAATTGTTAATACGTCACCCGGCTGCGCATTAATGGTAAATTCTCCCTTTACGTTGGTAACCGTGGTTTTGGATGTGCCTTTAATGGTTACCGTAGCACCAACAAGCGGCGTACCGAGGGTGTCGGTTACTTTGCCGGAGATAGTAATTGGGATGGCAAGTGCAGCTTTAATTTTATCAAGAATGGATGGTTCCGCCTGTTTGATCACCACCGTTTTATCAACAATTGCATAAGTCAAGCCGGTATTTTCCAGGCATTTATTCAGTACCTCCGTTAATGGCGCGTCCCTGAAGTCTGCATTTACTTTCTGATCGCCATTAATGTCATTTGCTGACCATACTATATTGTAATTGGTTTGCTTGTTGATCGCATTAAAGACCTGCTTTAACGTGGCATCCTTTTGTACCAATGTTAATCTTTGTGCGATCCCTGCCGCACTAACCTGCATTAAAGCTGCAAATAAGAAAAATGTCGTTATTTTCATCACGAGCAGGATTTTTTTGATATAGCCGGGAGGGCTACACACAGTTCTGGTATAAATTTTATACATTTGTTTGTCTGTTTAAGTGTTGTAAAAGTTGTTCCTCAATAATTATGGCTGCTACAGATAATCGATCAGGGGCATCGCGAGTGTCCCTGATTCCTTTTTTCTGTGCGACCGGGTTTTCTTAAACCGGCTATGGGTATTTTCCTGCTGTTTTCATGTTTTAATTAATTAGGGTGGTTAATAAATATTATTTATTCATGACGATTATTTTCCGGCCTTCAATTTCAAATTTCACCTTGCCCGTCATCTCCAGTACGTGCAACAATTCAGATACCCGGGCAAACCGGGTAGTTATTGCGCCAAAGCGCTTAGCCTGTAAGGATACATCCTGGTAGACGATATCTACATTATACCATCTTGAAACCTGCTTCATAATATCCTCCAATGGCGCGTCATTGAACCGGAACATGCCCTCCTTCCAGGCGGTTACTTCATCGACATCAACGTTTTGTACCACTAAGGATAAGTTTGCCTGGTTAATGGCTTGCTGGGCCGGTTTTAAAATTACGCTTTGGGCACCTTTGCTGATTTTAACGCTTCCTTCCGCCAGCGTAGTTTTTATAGCCGTTTCATCTGCATAAGCATTGATATTAAAATGTGTACCTATATCTTCAACCACCTGCTTATTTGAACTTACACGGAAGGGCATCTTTCCATTATGCACCACTTCAAAGTAAGCTTCCCCGCTGATCAGTTCTACTTTTCTTTCCTTGCCGGTAAAGCTTTCCGGATAACGTATTCTTGAGTCCGCGTTTAAATAGGCGATACTGCCATCAGACAATTTTAAACGGTATTGGCCGCCGCGCGGGATGATCAGCGTATCATAGGCCATTTTGCCGTTGCCGCCATTGGTAGCCTGGTAAATCAATTGGCTGTCCGCTGCCTTGCTGATGGTGATGTTACCCTGTTGTGCTAAAAGCCCGTTTTTGGCATCATTGATATTATAAGTCCTGCCATGAGATTTCAGGATGGCCTTATTACTGCCCGGAGCGATATCGCTTTGATTTTGCGCGGTTTGTTGCGCAGGCTGTTTATGTAACAGGAAATAGCCGCCAAATGATATGGCTAAAATGACGGACGCGGCAGCGGCGATACGGGGCCAAAGCCGGCGGACCGGGTTTTGTCCCTGCTTGGTTTCGCTGATCAATAAGCTGCGGATTTCCTGCATGTCAGCCAACCGCTCTTTTTCCGCCAGGTCATTAACATCATCGTGCTTTTGCCGGAGGTACCAGCTTTCTACGATAGCGGTTTCTTCCGGCGTGCATTGTCCGGCGGCATATTTGGCTAAAAGGGATCTTGCTCTATTTTTTTTCATTTAAAAAGTTTTTCAATTGACCTTCTAAAATAGAGATACAGGTAAGTGCCGCCCAGAGGGTAAAAAAATAAAATAAATTTAATGGTGAATTAACGCCCAGGCAATAAGGACCATTTCCAGTTTTGGGCGCAGGATCCTTAAGCCATGCTGGATATGCTTACGCACCGTGTCTTCCGAAATATCAAGTTGTTCAGCAATTTCTTTATGGCTTAATTGCTGTTTGCGGCTCATCTCAAACACCTGGCGCATTTTTTGCGGCATTTCCGCAATTCCGGCTTCAATGATTTCCATTAATAACCTTTCCCGTATAAGGTGGTCGGTGACACATTCACCGTGATCGATAAAATCCTCCAGTGAACCTGAATATTGAACGGCATATTTTTCACGGGCCAACTGGTTAAATATGCGGTTGCGTACAGCGGCATATAAATAGGGGGCCAGTTTATTCTCAAGATTTAACGTTTCCCGCTTAGCCCAGAGATTAGAAAAAAGTTCGTGGATAATGTCTTTGGTATCATCCCGGTTGCGCATCCATTTATAGGCATGGGCATGGAGCAGCCAATAGTATCGGTCATAAATTGCCGTAAATGCAGCCTGGTCCCCTGACTTTAAAAGGTCTGCTAATTCAACGTCAGAATAGGCATCGTAAACTGTCATATTGGGGGATCTATCCTAAAATTAGATAAAATTACCGCCAATATTAAATATTTTTCATTAGATGCTTTACTTTTTCATATTCATAGCGATAATAAAGCGCATAAAACCTTTAATACCTGATCCTACAAGCCGCCCGCGAACAGCGCAAATCGTCTCCGGGGAGCAGCCCGAAAAGGCGATCCGGAGCATGCTCCGAAAACCCTGGCGTTGCTTTAACAACTATGTAACCATTCCGGTATGCTTCTTTCAGCATTAAGAGCAATTAAAAAGTGCCTCCGGGTCTTATCCGGGGCACTCAAATTTATTGACATTAGTAATCAAGCTAAAAACTGATATAAAGAACGAAGGGTATTTTTTTGTTGGTCATTGGTCACTTCCACTCTCCTCAATCATAATTCCTGTAATTTCTTTTTATGATGACCATCGCAGTAGCCGCAACGCCAATAATGATGATTAGCCATAAAAGGTTTGATGTCATTTGTTTTCCTTTTTTGTGTTTTAGTAATTGGCTATAATTCTATTGGGTACAGTAATTAATCCATTGTTTTTCAATCCTCGGGACTTTCCCGGCTTCCCCCTTACCACTTATCCGGTTTATTTCTGTTGCGCCATGCGCGGATGATAACCGCGATTAAAAACAGTGTGATTAGGGCAAAGCCTGCCCACCAAACGAAATTGTTATCATTTGCAATGTCCATTTTATTTTGATTTCGGATTTTTAATTTAACTCATTACTCAAAGTCTCCTAAACAAAATGCTTTTGGCCTGCGTTGCATTCTCACACCAGATGAGGTATTCCCCACCATTTGCCAAAGGCTTTTTATTTTACCCTGTATATTGTTTCCTATAACAGTTCCCATTTTTATTGTCCTTTATAAAACTAATAACCTATCTTCCATAGGCTTATCCTGATTGCCATGCCGCTCGTTAATAAAGCATCATTTAACTCCTGTATCTGCTTAAAACTACCACAATAGGTTACCTTCTCGTATCCCGGTGCCAAGCTTGTAAATCCCTCCTGATCAGTCACCGTCTTCATATAACCGGGAAAAACGGGTAAATCAATATAATCATAACCCGGAGCCAGCTTTACCACTAATTGCCAGGTGGGTTGCTGTGTATCCGTTTTTATATCTGGAGTTTGCCGGAATACTACACACGATTGCAGCAATAGGGTCAATAAAAGCCATTGGCAAAGCCGGGGTTTATTTAAAAACCGATAATTCTTCATAGCATTTGATATGTTATTTTACGGGTATGGTGAGTTTTAAAATATCGTATTAGTTGGAATGGTTGATCGTTAAATTATAAGTGATTATTTATTATTCTTTTATTTCGAATAACTATCATATCCAGGTCTTGATCAACCAAATTGAAACACAATCCAAATTGACTTAACCAATTATTCATTTCCGTAAGATCTTTTAAATCGATTTCAGTCCAATCTGGTGACTTTAAAAAAAATGCTTCTGGATTGCCGTAACCAGTATTATCAACAATTGGAACCGGTTCATCCTGCCTTAAAAACATCAGATAAGAAATAAAATTGGAAAGCCGCGTTTTCAGACCTTTTCCAACGCCTATAGTATCAATTAGGGGAACAGTTTTAACTTTTGAAATGCGTGTTAATGTCCAATATTTCATTTTTCGTTTTTCCATCACGCCTTCTATTCCGAGCAAATCACCAAAGTATCGGTTAAGGTCCGATAACATATATTGGCTCACCTTCAGAGAATCTTTTTCAGGCACATATTGTTCATACGTAAAACATATCTTATCCAATGGCTTGAGTGCCCAACTCTCTTTAGAAATTCCAGGGTAGGAAAATAAAGAAGAATCTTTTATTTCAAGTATAATCCTTGATGGCTGATAGATTATGGCCGGATCAAGACGTAATGAAAGCGGAGTTTTTTGACCAAATGCGCCATAAAGGTATAGATTATTGATAATCATGTTACGGAAGACTCTTTTATAACATCCATCAACCTTTGTTCCGGCACCACCCGAACCGGCTCCGTCAATATAACCGGTAAGAAATAAGGATTGATAAGCAATCTGTTTAATGTTTAACTGGTAGTTATCCCCTAAGCCTCCGGCAAGCAAGGGTTTTGAAGTATTTCTATGCATAATGTCTTTCTTTTCTTTTAGTGGCATTAAAGTTTTGTCAAAATACTCCTTTATATTTTTTTCGTTTACTTCTTCGTCTCCCGTAATAGCCTTAACATTTCCGTTTCCATCTATCCATACTTCGTGTGGAATTAGTCTATATGGAAAATATTTTCTTAATAGTACGTCGTTGGTAACGTACATTAGGTTATCAAAAGCATATTTCTTATTCTTAGAAAGAAAGTTTGATACGTAATCAGTTTCCTGCCCGCTTATTGTTATAATGGCTACTGAATCACTGAAAGCCTTCTGTATAGAATCCAATTTAGGCAAGGCATTTAGGCAAGGGCTACACCACGTTGCCCAAAAGTCAAGAATTACGAGTTTCCCTTTGAAGTCCGATAAATGAACGCTAGTTGTTTTATAATTAATAATGTTGCTAAATATAAAATCTGGACAGTGATCTCCAACTTTTAATTCATGCGCAAAAGGAGTTTGGGCAAAACCGTATTGAACACTTCCCACAAATAGTAATAAAAGTATCGCTTTATTTAAAATAATCATTTTGATGGGGGATAGGGTGAAACATCATTCCGGCTGCTTTTATCGCTAATTACTAACATATCTAAATCGCGTTCTACCAATTTAAAATCCAACCCGTACTTTTGAAGCGCTTTGCCAATAGCCTTTGGATCTTTTAAATCTGCGTGAATTTCAAAATCTACAGGCTCTGTAATTCCAGACTCATTAATCACAGGTAAGATACTTGTCATTAGTGGACCGCCTCTTAACATCGCGATAAACCACTCTCTGATCGTGTTATTTTTCACCATTGAATAATCATCATTTGGCCCTAAAGTTATTTCTGATTTTCCCCCATTTGATTTGAGCAAGCCGTCGTCTCCTGTTCTTAATAATGCCCAGCATTTTACCTTTCGTATTTCCACGCCGCCTTTAATGCCAAGAAGCTGGCCAAAATAGCGGTTTAAATCCTCCAACATATATTTATTTAAGTTCAATGAATCTGCACGAGGAACTATTTGTTCGTAGCAAAATGTTGTAAGACTGTCCGGTTTTTTTGCCCATTCTTCACTTGTTTCCGAAGGCCAATCAAAACGGGATGAGTCTTTGACATCAAGTATGACCATTGAGTTTAAAAATTCCGAGAAATTACCTTTATAATCCGACATTAATCCAACCCAAAGAATAGAACTTTGATATAAACCACTTATTGACCAGTTAGTAAGCGTCCTTTTTATGATTTGAGGGGAAACTTTTGTGATCGTTTGATTGCTTGGGACGCCTTCTATATTTCGTGTAAGGAGTGATTGATATTGGATAAGTTCTGGTTTAAGTTTGAAGTCATCACTTAAATAGCCACTGTACAATGGATTATTATAAATGATATTTTTGGGTTCTTTTTTTATCTTAACAGGATATATTCCGTGTGTTAGAGCTTCCTGAATATTTTTCACGGTTATATATTCAGCATCCGTAATTGCCATTACTCTGCCGTCAGTGCCAATCCATACTTCATGTGGGATCATCCTATGCGGAAAAAATCTAATAAGATTTTTTTCTTCTGTCACTGAGGGTAAACTCAAGACATTCAGATTTTTATTAATACTGAAGAATTTTTTAGCTTTATTGCGATCTTCGTAAGTTACTGGCAGAACCATCAAATCATTTGGAAATTGTTTTTGAACTTTATCTAATTCAGGCAATGCGTCGATACACGAGCCGCACCAGGTTGCCCAAAAATCCAATATGACTATCTTGCCTTTGAAATCAGATAAATGAGCATTATTTGTTTTATAATTAATGATGTTGCTAAATACGAAATCAGGACATTGATCGCCAATCTTAAGCTCGATTATGTTCTGTTTAGATTGTGCAAAGACCCTTACAGTAAGGCTTACTAATAGCAGTAATAATACTGCTTTAAAAAATTCTATTTTCATTTTTAACATCGTTGGTATTGTTATGTTATTGTGCTTAATGTTTTACGGATTACCTGATAAAAAATGCCTGTTACTTTAACACAGTTAAGCTCATTAATACCCTGGATTTTGTGTCAAGTTGGGGTCGCGCTGTATATCCGAAAGTGGTATAGGATACAGCGCAGCGGTAGACTTCCAGGTTGCGGGTTTCTCGATCATCATCACCGAATCAATTTTACCTGTTCGCTTCAGATCAAGCCACCTATGCATTTCCTCTGTGAACAGATCTACCTGACGTTCATGCATGATCGCACTTAAACTGTTTTGTTGATCTAAGCCAGACAATCCTGTAAGTCCGCCATGTTTTTGCCGGACTAAATTCAAGTCTGTAAGTCCATTGGTTATATCATTTTGCATTACCCTTGCTTCTGCTCTTATCAGGTACTGTTCGCCTAACCGCAATACGGTATAATCCTCCTGGGTCGAAGTCGAGGTAGAGGTAAATTTAAATGGATAATAGATCGTACTATTTAAGTATGTACCTGGCATGATCCAGGTCGCTTTTCTCAGATCGCCGGGCTCAAACGCATTTAGAAGGAAATTTGAACATCCTATTTGCGGGTTATTCGAAAATATAAAAAATGACGGAAGACTATTTACTTCTCCGTCATATCGTGCCCATTGTAAGATCGCTTCGTTATTGTTTGCTAAAAATATACCGCTGGGAACATCAAGCAAAGTGTATTGCCCGGAGTTAATTACTGCCGTTGCCTGGGCTTCTGCATCCTTCCAATCTTTTTGATAAAGATATACGCGAGCCAGCAGGGCAGTCGCTACCCATTTGTCTGCGCGTGTTTTATCTCCCCCGGTATAACTATAGTCTGTACCTAATTTACTTTGGGCATCCAGGAGGTCGGCAATTATCTGTGTGTAGACATCGCTAACAGCCGTTCTTGGAGCTGTAGCTGATTTGGTTACGTCTGTGGAAAGGATGAGTGGGACGTTTCCAAACAGGTTGGCAAGGTAAAAATAAGAATATGCCCGAAGAAATTCAGCTTCTCCCGTATAGTACTCTTTGGCTTTTTGCGATGCGGACGTGTTGCCACTTAACCCTTCGATCGCAGCATTAGCAGAATAGATCACGCTATATAACTGTGACCACGGCAACGCGCCATCACTGGCTGGGATGATGTTATGCTGATAATTTTGAAAACTGGAACTTAAGGTATAATCTACGAGATCGTCGCTCGCTAGTCCGTTATTAACTGTAAACCCATATATCAGCCCCTTGGCTTGTGTATAAATACCCGCCACTGCTGAATTTGCTGTTGCATCTGTGCTGAAAACCTGGCTGGCAAGTAGCTGATCCTTTAAGCTATTTACCTCTACAAATTTTTTACAGCTTTGAATGGTACAAACCATTAGCAGGAGCACAAGTAATATTATTTTTTCTTTTTTGCCAATTGCACTTATCTGTGTAGTCTGGCATAATTTTCTATGTTTCATAAAAATATTTTTATCGGCATTTTTTAAGTCTGTGTTGTGAATTTTTTCAGGTAGCTACAATGACGTTTGTAATCCAACATTAAATGTCCGCAGCGTTGGAACATTCAGGGCTGGATTGCCCGCTAATTCCGGATCATATCCTTTATACCTTGTAATGGTGACCATGTTCTGAGCCTGCACGTATAGTCTAAGGGAGTGGATCTTCAAATGTTTAAGCATATCCGATGGGAAATTGTAGGAGAACGAAATGTTCTTAAACCTTAAAAAAGAGGCGTCCGTAAATCCTGCATCGGACATTTGAAAATTTTGTGCTGAAGGGTCGTAATTATATGTTGGTTTAGGAAGGCTCGCTATGTCACCCGGTTTTTTCCAATAACCCAGGTAGTCGGTCCAGCCATTTGATAGCCACCCGAAATTGCTGTAGTTGTAACTATATATATTATAACCTTTTTGCCTGACGTATTGGATAAATACGTCCAATTGGAAATTTTTATAAATAAAGGTATTGTTCATCCCCCCATACCAATCGGGTGAGGTTTTACCCATGATGATATAATCACCGCCCTGGTTATTATAAGATGAGACCGCCTCAATATTTCCATCCTTGTTTATGTCCTGTACTACTTCAGATCCGGTTTGCGGATCTACTTTTAGAAAGTGATAACCCTGCACAATATTCAGTGGTTGCCCGACGACCAGACTGTTTGCGTAAGTAGATGATTGAAGATTATCAAACCTCAATAACTTGTTGTTTGGAATAGTTAAATTGGAGGAGGTCTTCCATTGAAATGTTCCTTTGCCGGTACTCGTACTTAATTCAAATTCCCATCCTTTATTTTGCACCAGTGCTGGCAAGTTTGCGATATAACTTGAAAAGCCGGTAGTTGATGGCAGTGGATAACCAACCAATTGATTTCCTGAGCGGTTCATGTACCATGCTGTACTGAAGAGAATATTGTTATTTAAAAAACCTAAATCAAGCGCAAATTCAAGTTTCTTATTTACTTCCCAGCTATAGTTATTATTCGCTATTCTTGAAGGTATAATTGATGGCTGGCTACCATAGTTCTGTGTGCTGGAATAGGTACTTAAATATTGATAATCTCCGATGCCGTCATTGCCTGTAGTTCCCCAGCTCCCTCTTAATTTACCAAAGCTTAAGAACTTAAGATTATCTTTTACAAGGTTTTCTTCTGAAAATATCCACGCTGACCCTATGCTGCCAAAATCACCAAATTTTTTGTCCGGGCCGAAACGGCTGGAACCATCTCTGCGAAAAGTGCCGTTTATAATATATTTATCTTCCCAGTTGTAAGTAACCCTGCCAAATACAGAAAGGTACTTATAGTCAACGTTAGTTCCTGTTGCATAAATTGAACTGCCATATCCCGGATTTTCCAATAACAGATCGCTGCTGTAACCTGAAACATCAAAGTCAGTTCCTTGTGTATGATTCTGCTGCGTTGTTGCGCCACCCAGTATGCTTAGTTTGCCTTTCGAGATCTGCTTATCATAAGATATTTGTGGTTCAAATAGTAAAGTCTGGATATAATTATTTGTAAAAATACTGCGCCCTTGTATTCCAAATGCCGGGTTATTGTAACTCGAAGGATATACAACAATTTGTCCGTTCTCAATCCTGTTGTAACCCATGCTACCTTTCAACTTTAGCCCTGGCATTAACTCGTAACTTAAAATTAGATTAGAGTTTAAGTTTTGTGTCTGGCTCTTATTATAGGCCATTGATTGTGCCACATAATTGGTATTAGCCCAGTTATAAGTACCGTCGGGGTTATATACAGGGTAATTGGGGACTGAGGTAACAACTGACAACATGTTTAAAGAGCCGTCTTTTTGATAGTTATTACTTGCGAGATAAAACGTTTTTAATTTATTTTTATTCTTTTTTTCTAACTATTTGTGATCGTTGTTTACATGTATGTTATACCTGTTGAACTGGTTATCTGAGGATTGAACTGTACTTTCATTGTGAAATGTTCCACCGAGTAAAAAGGTGGTTTGCTGGTTACCGCCGCTCAGGCTGGCGGTTGCATCTGTATGATTTGCAGTATTCCCCATAAACCATTTTTGCCAGTTAAAATCTGCATTGGGACTCCATTGTAGCAGGTCGGGGTCATTAACTGCAGAGGGAGTTACACCACTGTTTGCATCGCCATCCAGTATCTCAACCTGGTTGGAAGTGAAGGGGACGCCATCAACAATATATAAGGGGTTATTACTGGCGGCAATGCTATTCCTGCCGCGGATTTGCACGGTAACTGCGTCTCCCGGCAAACCGGAGTTTTGAGTGATTTGCAATCCGGCAACCTGTCCTTCGAGTGCCTCCAGTGGATTGGTAACAGGTTGATTACCTATGATGTCTGCCTTCACGGAAGAAATATCGCCGGTACTTAATCGTTGCGACGTCGTTCCGTATCCAATAACCTGTACCACATCAAGTTTGCTATCGCTTTTTTTAAGACGGACAAGCTGTATCTTATCTTTAATATTAACAGCAAACTCTATTGGCTCATAACCAATGTACGATACCTGCAAAATGGCATTATCCTGCCCTATGCTTAAAGAAAATTCACCTTTAATATCGGTTATGGTTGCCTTTTGCTGTCCTTTTACTTTTACAGTAGCGCCCACTAAA
>Ga0207033_1027_pt1 | contig 36115 bp, 31 predicted proteins | sample Alteio_BWMinCont_35_FD_153262 | JGI IMG/M metagenome (GOLD analysis project Ga0207033, IMG submission 153262) | Enriched cells from forest soil in Barre Woods Harvard Forest LTER site, Petersham, Massachusetts, United States -... | ecosystem: Environmental > Terrestrial > Soil > Temperate forest >... | reverse complement strand
GAGCAAAACCACCATATTATATGGCGGCAGCTGCACCCCGAAAAATGCCCCTGATCTATTTGCACAGCCCGATATTGATGGCGGGTTAATTGGCGGTGCATCGCTTAAATCGCGTGATTTCGTTGATATTGTGAAGGTGTTTAATTGAGCTTTCAGCTGAACTATGAGCATTGAAAAACCGAAGCAAAGTGCAGGCAAAAGAATTGCAAAAATATTCTTACCGGTTTTGATTGGGCTTAATGTGCCGTTTTTAGGTATTGAGGTTGATTCGTTGGCAAACCCTATTGACATTGATAAGGCCGGCAAAGGCGCTATGATTGGTTCCCAGGTATTTGATTATTTACTGCTCCCGGGCTTGTTTTTTATAATATCGAAATGCTGGTCGGATTCACGCTCCTGCAAGGTTTCACCAATGCAGAAAATAGGTTTTAACCCGTGTTTTAATGCGGTATCTGTTTTTTTGGCAAGCAGCGCATTGTTTTCGCCAAAATATTGGCGGCGCTCCGAGTGACCGAGGATAACATAAGCGGCACCGACAGAGTGGATCATTTTTGCTGATATCTCACCTGTATAAGCCCCTGATTCAGCCTGGTGGGCGTTTTGGGCGCCTACCGAAACTTTGCTATAGCCTTTTGCCAGTTGTACAAGGCTATGTAAATGAATAAACGGGCTGCATACAACAGCTTCCTGGTGACCGGTTACTTCATCTTTAACCATATTGACTACTTCCGAAAATAAGCTTAAACCTTCGTTATAATCAAGGTTCATTTTCCAGTTTCCGGCAACAATTTTTTTTCTCATGGGAATTAGTTGATTATGTTTATTAAGTTGATTAAGTGAGTAGTTTTTATTGCACTAAAGTAATTCATCACTTTTCTTATTTTTTAGATATTGTATATAACCATTTAGCAGTCTTAAGCAGCTATCGTATTCTGTTTGAAACGATAATAGAATTTCTTCTCTTATAATTTTCTCGTCAAATGCAATCATTAAATGGTCCAATGTTTCTGATAATGATCCCCTTGCCATTATGCAATAACGAATATTATCCTGATAATGAAATCTGCCGTGGCCTTCAGCGATATTATTGCCTATCGATCGTGAGGAACGGATAACCTGGTCGGCAAGCCTATACTTCTCCTCTGAAGGAAATTTTTTAGTCAATTCAGAAATCAAAATTCTTATTTTTCTGGATTGCCTCCAAACTTCCAAATCGATAAAAGATGCCATTGATAGTTAGTTATTTGTTTATTGGGTTAATTAACTGAATAGTTTTTATTTTTAAAAGATTGTACAATTTATTAGAGAAATCAACCACTCACTTAATCAACCATTCACCCAATCAACCATTCACCTAAAACCTTCTAAACTCCTCCGTTAACTCAAATACTTTTTTTAATATATTCTGTTCATTTTCATCAAAATTGCGGTGATCGCGGCGGGCAAAAACTTTTTCAGCCGTTACAAACATCCTTTTTATAGAGTAAGTCTCTAATCCCTGCGGGCCTCCCCATGAAAAGTCGGGTATAAAATTACGCGGGAAACCAGCCCCGAAAATATTGGCGCTCACCCCTACTACAGTGCCTGTATTAAACATGGTATTTATAGCGCATTTAGCATGATCGGCCATAATAAGGCCGCAAAACTGCAAACCCGTTTTACGGAAACGCTGTGAAGTATAATCCCAAAGTTTTACATCATCATAATTATTTTTCAGGTTCGAGTTATTGGAATCGGCGCCGATATTGCACCACTCACCCAGCACCGCATTACCTAAGTAGCCCTCATGCCCTTTGGATGAATAGCCCCATATCACTGCGTTATTTAACTCGCCGCCTACCCTGCAATATGGCCCAACGGTAGTTGCCCCATATATCTTTGCACCCATCTTGACCTGCGAATGTTCGCAAATGGCAAATGCGCCGCGGATATGAGTACCTTCCCAAACCTCGGTATTACTTGCAAGGTAAATTGGCCCGTTGGTAGTATTAAAGGTGGAACAATCAGCAATCGCGCCTTCTTCGGCAAAAAAATCGTTACCGATAATGACATTGGTAGCGCTTATAGACGCACTGCTGCGCCCTTTGGTAAGCAGGTTAAAATCCCTTCGCAGTTCAATATCATTTTTTCTGAAAATATCTTCAGGGTAACGGATCAATACAGGCAAACGTTCAAGTTCAACTACACTATCAAATTCCGCCTTAGGATCAAAGCTTAATGCACCGCTTTCATTTAGTTTTATTGCCAGCAACTGTCCGTTAAATGCTAATGCCTCGCCATCGTGCAAACGGTCAATAGCCTCCAGCAAATGCTCATCAGGGCATACGCCGCCATGGATAAATAAATTGTCCGCTTCTATCGTTAACGGGAACTTACCTTGCAGCCAATTTTGGGTATGAAAAGAAAAATCGCTTTTTAAATGTTTGGCCCACTTTTCGGCAATGGTTAAAATACCTATGCGCAGGTCGGCCACGGGGCGTGTAAAGGTTAAAGGCAGAAGGCTTTGGTGCGCGTTATCGTCGAAAAAGATAATTGCCATGGTACAAAAATAAAAAAATCCCTCCGCTACGGGCGGAGAGACTTATAAATATTTTATTAAAATAAGGATATTATTTCTTATTGTAACGGGTACGGAACTTATCGATACGTCCTGCAGTATCAACCAGTTTCATTTTACCGGTATAAAAAGGGTGCGAGGTATGCGAAATTTCTAATTTCACCAACGGATATTCGTTGCCATCTTCCCATTTTACTGATTCGCGGGAATCGATGCATGATTTTGTTAAAAAAGCATAGTCGTTTGACATATCTTTAAAAACAACTAATCTATAATTTTTTGGATGCAGATCTTTTTTCATTGTATTGTACTTCTTGTAAAAGAGGTGCAAATGTAGGTTTTATTTTATTTTTCTGCAAGTATTTTTAGTTCATAGTTCATGGTTCATAGTTCATGGGCGCTTATGCTTTGATAATAAACAACTTAAATGTAAATGCAACCACTATCCGGAGAAAAATATTATCCTTAAAACTATATCCCTTACATCAAAATCGCGTCGTTGCTCAAGCGAATGTTATCTTATAAATAAATCAAATGCCCCAGAGGGGCTAGCGCTTTGTAGCATACCGATTAGCAAGAAATTTTGCCACGTCAGCGGCTACCCTTCTCGAATTTTAAGTTTATACATCATTTCGGGATCAGCTTCGGGGCTATCCTGGTAAGCACGCCCGGCGCTAACCTGTTGAGCCAAAGCGCGATCCTTTCACCGCCGAACCTGCCAATATAGGGCTCGAAGTAACCTTTTTTAATGGCTTTGAGGATTTGTTTGGCGGCGCGGTCTGCCGGGAGGCCATTATCTATATTTTCAGAGCGCTTACCCAAACCGTATGCTTTATTAGTAACGGCATATAAGGAAATATTGGTGCGGATATAACCTGGCGTAAGTATAGTTACTTTAATATTATCAGCTGCCACTTCCGCCCGCAGGCAATCAAAAAAACCATGCAGGGCATGTTTGGCAGCGGCATAGGCCGACCGCATGGGCGTCCCTATCTTCCCCATAACACTGCTGGTAATTACAAAATGGCCTGCTTTCCGCGCTATGAAATGAGGCAACAGTGCCCGGGTGAGTACTACGTAACTAAAGTAATCCAGTTCCATTAACCGGCGATGCACTTCCATACCTGTTTCTATTACCAGCGAGCGTTGGGTAACGCCACCATTATGCACCATAATATCAATATGACCAAAGCAGCTAACAGCCTCCGCTACCTTGCCTTCCAGCGAGGCCGTATCTGCCAGGTCAAGCTGCAGCAAAAGCACCCGGCTGGGATCACTGCAGGCTTGTTTGACCCTTTCCAGTTCATCCATTCTCCGGCTGGACAATATCAGCATCGCACCGGCGGCCGACATTTCATAAGCCAGTGCCTCGCCAATCCCCGAAGAAGCGCCCGTTATCCACGTAACCTTATTATTGAAATGATTATTCGTACGCATATTGTTATTTAAGATTAAACGGTCTGATGCTTTGGCTATGAACTATGAACCATCAACTATGAACTTCCTGGCACAACTCCACCAAAACCCCACCCGCACTTTTCGGGTGCACAAAACAAACCAGTTTATTATCAGCGCCTAACCTTGGCTCATCATTTAACAAAACAAAACCTTCGTTTTTTAACCTTGCCATCTCAACCCTAATATCCTCAACCTCAAAAGCTATATGATGTATCCCCTCCCCTTTTTTTGCTATAAATTTAGCAATTGGGCTATCATCAGACAAGGCTTCAAGTAACTCTATCTTATTAGGCCCGCTTTGTAAAAAAGCGGTTTTTACATTTTCTGATAGCACATCTTCAACCTTATATACCTTTGTATTCAACAGCTTTTCATATAAACTGCAGGCGGCTTTAAAGTCGCTTACCGCTATACCGATATGCTCAATCTTGTTCATGTCCAAATATTGTAAATAATTGGCGGGTAGTGTGTATTTTCACCTTATTTTTAATGATTTTAAATAAACTTTATATACCTTTGTGTTGTTTAACTGTTAAAGCGTATGAATCTTCCTATCTATTTAGATAATAATGCAACTACACCCATGGATCCGCGTGTGCTTGAAGCCATGTTGCCTTATTTCACCACAAAATTTGGTAACGCTGCAAGCCGTAACCATCCTTTTGGCTGGGTAGCCGAAGAAGCTGTTGATTATGCACGTGAGCAGGTTGCCAAATTAATCGGCGCCAGCGAAAAAGAGATCATCTTTACATCCGGCGCTACCGAATCAGATAACCTGGCTATTAAAGGTGTATTTGAAATGTATAAAGAAAAAGGTAACCATATTATCACCTCGGTTACTGAACATAAAGCTGTGCTTGATGCCTGCAAACATGTTGAAAAAATGGGCGGAAGAGTAACCTACCTGCCAGTAAAGGAAGATGGTTTGATAGACCTTGATCTGCTTGAACAAAGCATGAGCAGCGATACCATTTTGGTTTCGATAATGTATGGCAACAACGAAATAGGTGTTATACAGCCTATAAAAGAAATTGCAGCGATTGCCCACAAACACGGTGCATTGTTTATGACAGATGCTGTGCAGGCAGTTGGGAAAATCCCGGTTGATGTTATTGCCGATGGCATTGATTTATTGGCATTATCAGCACATAAAATATATGGCCCTAAAGGCGTTGGCGCACTGTATGTACGCCGTAAAGGCCCGAGGGTAAAGGTAACAGCGCAAATGGACGGCGGTGGCCATGAGCGTGGTATGCGTTCGGGCACGTTAAACGTACCGGGGATAGTTGGTCTTGGTAAAGCTTGTGAACTGTGCATGCAGGAAATGGAAAGCGAAGCCAAACGTTTATCTGCCTTACGCGATAAACTACAAACCTCGTTACTTGAACTGGAAGAAAGCTATGTGAATGGTAATACAGAACATCGTTTGCCTCATGTTGCCAATATCTCTTTCAAATACGTGGAGGGCGAAGGCTTAATGATGGCGATGAAAGATTTGGCAGTATCGTCAGGTTCAGCCTGTACATCAGCTTCATTGGAACCTTCTTATGTATTAAAAAGTTTAGGTTTATCAGATGACCTTGCACATTCCTCTATCCGGTTCGGCTTAGGCCGGTTTACAACGGACGAAGAAGTGGACTACGCCATTGAAGTAACAAAAAAATCGGTTTTACATCTTCGTGAACTTTCACCACTTTGGGAAATGTTTAAAGAAGGCGTTGACCTTAGCAAAATAGAGTGGGCGGAACATTAAGGGATGTGCAAATGCGTGGATGTGCAGATGTGCAAATGTTTGTTCTCCACTTTTAATTCAATAAATCACTAATTCAATAATTCACTAATTACAAATAAAATGGCATATTCAGATAAAGTAATCGATCACTATACTAACCCCCGCAATGTGGGCACTTTGGATAAAAGCAGCCACAAAGTAGGTACCGGTTTGGTTGGTGCGCCTGAATGCGGCGACGTTATGCGCCTGCAAATACAGGTTGATGATAACAATATGATCACCGATGCTAAATTTAAAACATTTGGCTGCGGATCGGCAATTGCATCATCATCATTGGCTACGGAGTGGCTAAAAGGCAAAAGCATTGACGATGCCATGAAGATTGACAACATGGATATTGTTGAAGAACTGGCCCTTCCGCCTGTAAAAATACACTGCTCGGTTTTGGCCGAAGATGCAATAAAAGCAGCAATTAATGATTTTCGCGTAAAAAATGGCATGGAAGCTATTGAAAGCGAAAAAGTGCATCATTAAGATTGGTGAGTGGTGAGTAGAGAGTGGTGAGTAGTTGGAATAACTAATCAGACTTTGGACTTACGACTCAGAACTTAAGACTTAGAAATGGTAACTGTAACTGATAAAGCGAAAAGCAAAATAGAAAATTTAATGCAAGGTTCGGGGCTGGATGGGTCCTATTTCTTGCGGGTTTCTGTTCAGGGAGGTGGTTGTTCGGGGTTATCATACAATTTAGACTTTGATAACGAAATAAAAAAGGGCGATCAGTTTTTTGAAGACAAAGGCGTACGTATGGCGCTTGATATGAAATCCTTCCTATACCTTGCCGGTACTGAACTTGATTTTTCGGACGGCCTGAATGGCAAAGGCTTTAATTTTCATAACCCTAATGCAAGCCGCACCTGCGGTTGCGGAGAAAGTTTTTCGGTATAATTTTTTTTTGATTACACCGATTATATAAAAAGATTACACCGATTTTGTAAAACAGGGTCGGTGTTTTTGTTTACCACCCGTTATCTGTAGGAAACAGATAGCAGGTAGTATTTATGGAAATTCTAAAAGATCAATATATCTTTATTACCTGGCCTGTACCGGCGCCTAAAACACTTTTTACATAACCAAGCACTACCCTATTCATTGCAACAGGAGTATGCCCCGGAAATGCATCAAAATAGCCCGGTGAGTCTTCGACCACGCCCGGGCTAACTACATTTATTCGTACATTATTCTGCAACTCTATCGCAGCTGCCATTACAAATGAGTTTAAAGCTCCATTCACTGCGCTAAGGTTTGCTCCATATACTACCGGATCGTCGGACAATATACCCGAAGTAAGTGTAAAAGAACCTTTGGGGTTGATATAATGCTGGCCGATCAGTACCAGGTTTATTTGTCCCATTAATTTGCTGTCGATCCCTTTTTTAAAGTCGTCAGGCGTTGTACTGCCAAGAGGGCCGAAATGCCCAGCCCCGGTAACACTGATCAATGCATCAAATGCACCCGTTTTTTCATAAAACGACTCTATAGATCCGGGCAAATTAATATCCAGTTGTATATCCCCTGATTTGGAACCTGCGGTAACTAGTTCGTACTTACCCTTAAAATATGCAGTAACTTTTTTGCCTATGGTTCCTGATGCACCTACGATGAGAATTTTCATACTTAACTATTTTGGTCAGCAAGTTAAGAAGGGTCTTCATAACGATGTATCATTATAAAGTAATTATTAATAACCTCAAATTCTGATCTCAATCTCTAACCCTAAACCGCTTTTATCTTCATAATAGCATCCTCAAACTCGTCGTTTGAAATGATAGACTTCCCTTTTATGCGGGCTTTGTAGTTATAAATGGTATTTACGGAGTATTCAAGTATGTGGGCAATTTTTTCAGTATCGTTAATACCGAGTCTTACCAGTGCAAATATCCGGAGGTCGGTATTCAGTAATTGGTTGGGCAATAGTTTAACGTGGTTTTCTTCGCTGAACAGCGCATTATAGCCCTCAACAAAATTGGGGAAAATCTTAAGGAAGGCCCTGTCGAAATTTATAAAAAGCTCTTCACGCTCTTTGGTCAGATTAATGTTATTAACCAGTATGCGGATATCTTCAAACCGTTTGGTAGTAAGCTTATTATCAACTGACCGTTTAAACTTATCCAGCTTATTTATATATTCGGATATGAGGTTAAAATAGTAGCCGATATATTCTTCTTTTATCTTATCAGCTTCATTTAATTTATTAATACTTTCCTGTAAATTATGATTAGCCTCCAGGATCACTTTATCCGCCACTCTTAGTTTTCGCAGTTGTTTATAAATGATGACTGCAAATACCACTACTATAATAGCCAAAACCGTAAGTAAGGAAGCATAAAAGAATAAAACACGCCGTTGCCCCTCTACCGAATTTATTCTTTCGCTGGCAATTACGGGCAAAATTGCGCTAACCTGTATCTTTCGCTGTCTTGCACCATAATATATGGCATCCTCTAAAGCTTCTTTGATATATACATAGGCGTTTTCTACGTCGCCATTTTCATGCAGCAATTGGGCCAGGTTTGTCATAGCCGCAGTTTCTTTAGTTGATGACCTGACATCGGCTATAGCCGCCGAAATAAGCAGGTTAATGGCGCTGTCCGGCTGGTTATTACGTATAAAAATATCACTAAGGGTTGATGAAGTAACAGCAAACTGATGATAGGTTAAATGATAATTGTTAATAAGGGCCTTTAAGTTAGTTATTGCTTTTGGGATATTCCCGGTTTTAAGAGATTTTAACCCATTGTAATACAAGTATTCAAACGAGTTCGGTTTACATAAAGCTGCACCAGAATCGATATATTTACCCGCCCGGTTATTATAGATCGGTGTATAATAATTATCCTTATCATAGTCAGAAACATCATAATAAGTGCGTGCGGTTAAAAAGTAATACTCTTTCCGTGCATTATCATCCAATAATTTGGCATTAACTATTTTTAAAGAATCAAAGGCTTCCTTAAACATTCCCGATGAAAGTAAAATAAAACCAAATTTGATCCTGCTGAACGCGATCTTTACAGGGTCTTTTAACAAATACCCGGTTTCCTGGAGTTTTTGTGCATAATGAAAAGCCTTATCGTAGTTAAATGATTTATATTCCTCGTAAAGTTTTAAGTAAGTAGCATATCTAAAATTCAGGTCCGGGGTTGTGGCATTAGTCAGATCGAGTTCTAATTTCTCAATCCTGCTTAATTTTCGGGCATCGTAGTCTGTTTTCTTATCAATTTCATTATTAAGCTTTACGAAAAGACTATCATGCCCCTGCTTTGAAAACGCCGAATGAAACCAAAATAAGAAAGGGATTAAAAGTAATATTCGTTTCATGCAGTACGGTTAATTTGGTAAATTTCTCATAGCCTTGTATTTAATGGCAAATAAAACAGCTTTTATAAGAGAATTGAGTCATCAATGGTTTACTTTATAAAATTAGAAAAAATATCCGTTCCTTATTTCTTATTATTAACATTGGGAAGAAGTAAGAATCAAGAGTCAAGAATCAGGATGAAAAATGTAAAAGTCATTATCCATTCACGTTTTGATTAATACCGAAGCTATCGGATTTGTGCAGCTATTTTCCTGGTTCATAATTCCTGATTTTTATTACCTGTTACCCAATTGCAAATACAAAAAAGCTGCAATTGCGGCGCCGATAATTGGCCCTATAACAGGTATCCAGGCATATTGCCAGTCGCTTGTACCTTTATTTTTTATTGGGAAAATAAAATGAATGATACGCGGCCCCAGGTCGCGGGCTGGGTTAATAGCGTAACCTGTTGTGCCCCCAAGTGAAAGACCGATCACCCAAACTAACAAAGCAACCGGCAATGCCCCTACCGAACCCAAACCTATCGGTGTTTTACTTGGCGTAATCTCGGCCCCTGCCACATAAAAAACCGTAAATACCAGTACAAAGGCACCAATTATCTCACTGGCTATATTGGATATATAGTTGCGAATGGCTGGCCCTGTACAAAAAACCGCCAAAATAGCCTCAGGCTTATTATCGCGTTTAAAGTGATCATAGTACATTACCCAAACCAGGAAAGCGCCTATAAAAGCGCCAAGCATCTGTGCAACGATATAAGGTAACACTTTTGACCACGCAAATTTACCGGCAATCGCCAGGCCGATAGTAACTGCAGGGTTTAAATGGGCGCCGCTATAAGGCCCGGCGACGACAACACCAACAAATACGGCAAGGGCCCAGGCGGTAGTGATCACTATCCAGCCGCTGTTATTGCCCTTGGTGTCATTTAATAAAACGTTGGCAACCACGCCATCGCCTAAAAGAATCAGTAACATAGTGCCGATCAGTTCGGCCATAAATGGAGACATATTTTATTGGGGTTAAGATTGATTTATTCTATTAGTCTTAAGTCCGAAGTCTTAAGTCAAAAGTTCTATTTTTAATTCTCACGATCAAGATTGTTGGCTCAAGACTACCGACTCAAGACTTCCGACTTAAGACTTCCCCGACCAGCATTGTGTTGCGTCAACCGCCCTTTTCCATCCTGCCATAGCAGCTTGAACCTCAATTGGATTGGCTGCAGGCATAAAATCCCTTTCCGATTGCCATTGCTGTTGTATCTCTTCCACATTTTTCCAGTACCCGACTGCTAAACCTGCTAAATATGCCGCTCCAAGCGCTGTAGTTTCCACAATTTTTGGCCGTATCACTTTGCAATTAAGTAAATCAGCCTGGAACTGCATTAGCATGTTATTGGCAGTTGCACCGCCGTCAACGCGTAATTCTTTTATTTTTAATCCCGCATCTGCCTCCATCGCTTTTAAAACATCAACTGTTTGATAAGCAATTGCTTCAATGGCGGCTCTTGCAATGTGCCCGCCGTTAGTTCCGCGGGTTAGCCCTACTATTGTTCCCCTTGCTTCCGCATCCCAATAAGGCGCACCCAGTCCGGCAAACGCAGGGACAAAATAAACGCCACCGGTATCCTTAACGCTGTTAGCAAGTTGTTCTACTTCAGCCGAAGTTTTTATAATACCCAATCCGTCACGCAGCCACTGCACTACAGCGCCGCCAATAAATATACTACCCTCGAAAGCATATTGAACTTCCCCGTTTATTTTCCAGGCGATGGTGGTTAGTAAGTTATTTTTTGATGCGATAAACTTATCGCCAATGTTCATGAGCATAAAACAACCTGTACCATAGGTATTTTTAACCATGGCCTTATCAATGCACATCTGCCCGAATAAAGCAGCCTGCTGGTCTCCCGCTATGCCGGCAATGGGTATTTTTGAGGCGAAGATGGTAGTGTCAGTTTCACCATAAACTTCGCTCGATTGTTTAACTTCCGGCAGCATGTTTCGTGGGATACCGAATATTTGCAATAATTCCTCGTCCCACTCCTGGGTAATAATATTGTATAGCATGGTGCGGCTGGCATTTGTTACGTCAGTAACATGTACTTTACCGCGTGTAAATTTCCATACCAACCAGCTATCAACCGTGCCGAAGGCCAATTTCCCTGCTTCGGCCAGTTCCTTTGCACCCTCAACATTGTTTAATATCCAGTTTATTTTTGAGGCTGAAAAATAGGCATCGATGATCAAACCTGTTTTTGAACGGATCAATTCCGTTAAGCCTTCATTTTTCAGGTGGTCACAAAAGGCCGCCGTGCGCCTGTCCTGCCAGACAATAGCATTATAAACCGGCAAACCTGTTTCCCGGTTCCATACAATGGTGGTTTCGCGCTGGTTAGTGATACCTATCGCCCTGATATTTTTACCGTTTATACCTATTTTAACTGTAGCTTCAGCAGCAACGCCTGCCTGCGATGACCATATTTCATTAGGATCATGCTCAACCCATCCCGGCTGGGGGAAAATTTGCGTAAACTCTTTCTGGGCAACCGACCTGATTTGCCCCTTGTGATCAAAAATAATAGCCCTCGAACTGGTGGTGCCCTGGTCTAAGGCTAAAATGTATTCTTGTGTTGAGTTCATGGTTCATGATTTGTTCATGGTTCATAGTTAATGGTTCATAGCCGTTATTGCAGCTGCCATGAACTATCAACCATGAACCATGAACTAATAAGTTTATAATTTGGTGGCGTTAAATTACAATTTAAGTGCGAACTATTATCTAAGATCATAAATTTCGTTTTGGCTATGAACTATCAACTATGAACTATGAACCACCCAATAAATACCCTTTAGCCAATTGAGTAAATTCAATAACTTGCCTGTTTTCCCAATCTTTATCTTTCTTTAGCTGTTCAGCCATCAATTTGGCTACTATTGGAGCCATTTCAATCGCTGTTTTTGCATCCAAAAAAAGTGCCCGTAACCGTCGGGCAAGCACATCCTCAACTGTCCTGGCCATTTCATGCCTCGCTGCCCAAACCACTTCCGCACCTGTATATTCCATATTGGGATGCAGTTTTTCTGCCCGGGCAGGGTCTTCATTCATCAATTCGAGCAATTCTTCCCGGTCACTTCCATAAACATATAAATGATCTGTCCTGTCGACATCATTTTTATTGCCGTGGATAGGCAAGTTTTGTGTTAAGCAAGCTTGTGGATTCAGTTTGGCGGTTTGCATGGCCTGGTCAACTGTATCCTGTGCCATCCGGCGATAGGTCGTCCATTTGCCGCCTGTTATGGTAATAAGCCTTGATGATGAAACTAATATTTTATGCCGTCGCGATATTTCTTTTGTCCCTCCCGAGCCTTCCTGCGGGGCGGCAAGTGGCCGTAAACCAGCAAATATGCTTAATACATCTTTTCGCTCTGGTGCTTTTGCTAAATACATGCTTACGTTTCGCATCACGAAACCTATTTCCTTTTCCAGAGCCCTGGGTTCAAGGCTATGCTCGTTGATCGGGGTATCTGTAGTACCAATTAATAATTTTCCATGCCAGGGTACTGCGAAAAGCACGCGACCATCATCCGTTTTCGGGATCATCAAAGCATCATCGCCTGACATAAAAGACCTGTCAACAACAATATGGATGCCCTGACTCGGCCTAACGAGTGGTTTTTTATGGGGTTCGTCCTTTTGAAGCAGGTCATCAACAAATACCCCGGTAGCATTTATTACGGCTTTACATTTAATTTGATAAACTGTGCCTGTTTCTATATCCTGTGCAATAACCCCGGTTATTTTTCCATTTTCTTTAACCAAGTCAGTTACTTTAAAATAGTTTAACACTGTGGCTCCTTGTTCCAAACAGGTTTGGGCGAGGTTTATGGCTAAGCGGGAGTCATCAAACTGGCCATCGTGATAAACAACTCCGCCATAAAGTTTTTTTTGTATGATACCCGGCAACCGTTTTATCGTTTCTTTTTTTGAAATATGTTTACACGGCCCAAAACTTAGCTTACCCGCCAGCAGGTCGTAAATGGTTAGGCCGATGGTATAAAATGCACCTGTCCACCATTTATAATTGGGGATAATGAACGATTCATTTTTTACAAGATGCGCCGCATTTTTTATTAGCAGGCCGCGTTCGTACAATGCCTCCCTTACTAAACCGATATCCCCTTGGGCAAGATAGCGTACACCGCCATGAACTAATTTTGTGCTGCGGCTGGATGTGCCTTTTGCAAAATCTGCCTGCTCAAGCAATAATGTTTTATAACCCCGCGAAGCGGCATCAAGCGCTGTGCCCAAACCTGTAGCGCCGCCGCCAACGACGATGATGTCCCATATTTTATTAGGGTTGGTGAGGGCCTCGATTAGTTTTTCGCGCTGGGTGGAAACCACGATTTTTTATTTATTTGAGAAGAAATTTTATTAAATCTTTGAGAGGCCCTTCGGGATTTTAAACAAAAGCAATACTTTATGTAATAAATACAATTGTTTGACTACTAATACAATTTAACTATTAGTTTATTGCCAATAATCTACTACTCCACCCCCTTCACATTCATTTTCACCGTATAAATCGCTGTGGAAGCCGTAATAAATAATACATCTTTATTCACTCCACCGAAGCATAAATTGGCTGTCCATGGTTCGTTAATGGCTATGTGGCCGATCTTATTTCCCTGCGGGTCATAAATGGTTACACCTTTGCCGGTGAGGTACACATTGCCTTTTTCATCAAGTGTCATACCGTCCGAGCCTTGCTCAGTAAACAGTTTGCGGTCACTAAGGCTACCATCCTTGTTAATGGTATATTTATAGGTTTTGTTATCCCCGATGTCGGCAACATAAAGATATTTGCCATCGGGCGTGCCAACTATGCCATTTGGTTTTTTCAGATCGGCATCAACTACAAAGGGCTGTTTTTTGCCTTTTGGGAGGTAATAAACCTTTTCACCGTCGAGCTCGGACTTAGTGCGGGTCCACCAGGGGCGTTGGTAATAAGGGTCTGTCATGTAAATACCGCCTTTGTCATCTATCCAAATATCATTCGGGCCATTCATCAAATGACCCTGGTAATCTTTCAGCAATACTTTAACTTTTTTATCAGGACTGATAGACCAAAGCTGTTCATGTTCATCTGCACAGGTAACCAGGTTTCCTTTTTTGTCAAAATACATCCCGTTGCTCCTACCCGCGCTATCTAAAAAAAGCGATAATTTGCCGTCGGTACTGTATTCCCAAATCTTGTTATTCGGTTGATCGGTAAAAAATACATTTCCCTTTTTGTCCACCGAAGCGCCTTCGGTAAAGCTGAATTGTTTTGAAATCAGCTGGGGTTTATTGAGGGTATCATAAGGGGCATCCTGTGCAAATGCACTTAATGTGGCAGCCAGCAGTAAAAGGCAAATTGTTAGTTTTGTTTTCATTGGAATTATTTATTTAAAAAGTTAACCACTATGAACGCGAAGGTTTCACTAAGTACGCTATAAAAACTTTGCGGACTTCGTGTTTTTCTCTTTGTGCACTTTGTGGTAAAAATAAGTCAACTTAACCCCTCCCCGGCTCCTTGTACAGTCCAAAGTCACTCAAAGCAATACAAGCCGGCGATTTAGTGATACGCAGCCTTACCTTTTTAGCGCTTATAGCCTGCGGCAGGCGGATAAGCCTGTTGCCGCCAATGCTTGTTGCTGTAGCGATTTGCTCCCATTTTCCATCCTTAAAAATATCAACGGCAACTGCTTCAATACGCTGGCCAAGTTTAATATTTTCACGCAAACGGATCACGTTAAAGGTTTTAGTTTTATGCAGGTCAATAATAAGCTGAGGTGTTGTTACTTTATCATCTGTGGCCCAGTAAGTATACCGGTTATTATCCAATAAATTTTGCGGGCCAAATTTCTTTTTGTTGCCGCCGCGCACATTGCTGGCTTTTAAAGCAGCTCCTTTTGCAAGGTTGACGGCAAACGTTTGCTTCAATATATCGCCCAATTGCTGTAATGATTTTACATCATTATCATACAATAACCCTCGCCTATCCGGCGACAGCCCTAAATCAAGACAAGCCCCGTGCCCTACGCTTTGGTAATACAAACTAAGCAAAGTATCCGGCGATTTTACTTTATCGTCCTGGTCTTTATGATAAAACCAACCCTGCCTTAAAGAAACATCACATTCGGCAGGCATCCAGTATTTGCCATCACGCTGGCCTTCGGTGCCTTCGTAGTCTTTGGTATAGCCGTTGCCGGGAGTTTTACCTTCATCAGGGGCATGTGGTGTATAGGTTGCCCAACAGGTTTCACCTGCATGGCCTTTTTCATTACCAACCCAACGTACATCTGGCCCAACATCGCCAAACAAAACCGCTCCGGGTGCAAGCCTCCGCGGTATAGCCCAGGTAGTATCCCATCCGTAATAAGTGGAGCGGTCGATTTTCCGCACTTCGCGGGCGCCGCCGTAGTAACCATCGCCCCCATTTGCACCATCAAACCAGGATATAAATATAGGGCCGTAATGGGTATAAAGCTCTGCAAGTTGTTTACGGTAAACATCCGTCACATATTCTGGCTTGCCATAAAGCGCACTGTTCCTGTCCCAGGGAGAGCAGTAAACACCCATTTTCATACCCAGCTTATTGCAGGCGTCCCGGTATTCCTGTAAAATATCGCCTTTGCCATTTTTATAAGGGCTTTTTGATATGTTATGCTCGGTTGTTTTGGTTGGCCACAAACAAAAACCGTCATGATGCTTTGCAACAACCACAATGCCTTTAAAGCCGCCTGCTTTTGCCGCGCCAACAATTTGCATAGCGTTGAATTGCGTAGGGTTAAATATTTGCGGGTCTTCATCGCCAAAGCCCCACTCCTTATTTGTATAAGTATCCGGTCCAAAATGAATAATGCAATACATTTCGGTTTCCTGCCACTTTAATTGCCGTTCGGCCGGCAGCGGACCGTAAGGTTTTGGTTCCGGCTGTGAAAAAGCGAATAAACTACAAATCAATAAAAATGCAGGCGAAAGGATATTTTTCATCAAAAAGACAATTTATAATGGTTGTGCTAATGTAAATGTTTTCTGATAAATATGCAGGAACCGCGACCGCCGGTATTTTCGTAAGGTGATTGATTACCCCAATGCAAATTTAACAACCGCGTCCGTATGCATAACCGTAGTATCAAATAAGGGCACACTGCAATCTTTCTCCTTTATCAAATGAGGAAACTCCGTGCATCCTAAAATAACACCTCCGGCGCCTTGTTCAACCAGGCTGTTAATGATTTCAATAAACCGTTTTTTCGTCTCTGTAGAAAATACCCCTTTTCCCATTTCATTAAAAACAGCATTATTCATAAACTCCCTGTCTTCTTTTTCGGGAATAAGTACTTCAATGTGCTTTTTTAAAAGTTTATCTGTAAAGAAACTTTCTTCCATGGTTATTTTGGTCCCGAGGAAAGCAACTTTTTTTATCTGCTGCAATTCAATTTCGTTTGCGGCGGCTTCAGCAATATGGATTAGCGGTATACCAATATTTTGTTGAATAACGTCAGCTGCTATATGCGGGGTATTTGCACAAATAACAATACAATCCGCTCCAGCGCGTTCCAGGTTTTTAGCAATTTCCGGCAGCATCGTGAAAGGCTGAAACCAATCTTTAAGTTCAGCAGGCGGTTTAAATTCTTCAAAATTTAATGAATAAAGCAATATTTTGGCTGAATTTAATCCACCAAGCTGTTCATTTATTTGCTGATTAATATTCCTGTAATAATCTATTGTTGATATAAAGGAAGTACCGCCTATGAGGCCTATCGTTTTCATTGTTTTATGCTTTAGTTATCCACCTTTCATTTATCCCCTGCAGCATTTTTTCATAATTAGGCGTAGGAATGTTTAGCTCTTTACCGAGCGTTATTACGTAGACGGTTAATGAATTTAGCTCGGTTTTTCTTCCGTTTTTAAAATCGGTATGCATGGATGTTGTCGAGTCGTAAGGTAAGGCGGCCATCCTGTCTAAAAATTTTTGAATAATGTTCTCCGGCAAAATAATACCCTTAGCTTCGGCTATCGTTTTTAATTCTGTCATTAAAGCTATCAGCGTTTCCTTATAATCGGGATTTTTTAAAATATCTCCAAGGCTAACGTCGTAACACGACATGATGGTTGCAAACGGAGAGATGAACAGAAACTTTTCCCAGAGGGTGATGGAAATACTATCAGAAACGGCTGCATTAATATCAGCCGCTTTCAAAATTACAGCGATCTTTTCGGCATTTTCCTTGCTGTCACCAGCTCCAAAATAAAATTGAGGAGGATTGCCTGTTTCTTTTATAACACCGGGTGCAATTAATCGTGAAATGATATAGGCGCAACCCTCCAACACATGTATTGCGTGAAATATTTTTTTTATGTTGTCGGCGGCATCCAGGCCATTCAAAAAAGGGATAATTATTGTTTTATCGCCAATACAATTTTTAAAGGGCGTTAAGCTTGTTTCCAGATCATAGCTTTTAATGCAGCAAATGATCAAGTCAACGGTTCCTAATGTACCCGGTTGGTCCGTTACCATTGATGGGTAAGCGGTTTCTTCGCCTTGGCCAGATATAAGTTTTAACCCGTTTAACCTGATCGCATTTGCGTTTTCGCCCCTTGCGATGAATATTATTTCGATATCGGCGGAACCGGTATACTTTGCGGCTAACTTTCCGCCTAAGTATCCGCCAACGCCGCCTATTCCTATAATTGCTATCCTGTATTTTGATTCCATAATCTTATTAAGCTAAATTATAAATAGGGATTGCCTTCCTAAAGGGAATATGCAAAAAATGGTCAATATGACAAATAGATGAATAAGCTTTTGTTAATAAATGCATTAGTAAAACTTTCAAAATAACTTCCGCTGAATTACGGATAACGTTATCGGAATCGCCGGTTGCGCATTGGCGTTAATATCGCTCGTATATTTACTCACCCGGTCGTTGCTTCGCTCGACCACCCTCTCTTCGCCTGCGGCGGAAAGAGGGTTTCGGATATTTTTTCGACCCTCTTTCTCGCGAAGCGAAAGAGAGGGTCGAACATCCGCCAGCTGGCGGAGCATTCGGGGTGAGTAGATTTTCCGCCATGCAATTTGCGGAAGTTATTTTGAAAGGTTCCCTTACTTGGAATTAAAACCTAAAGGGCGTTATTTATTTTCAATCTTATTTACTAAATTTGTTAGCATGAAACGTTCGGGAAGTGCTGACCTGCCTTTACATTATGGCTATGTACCCGTTTGGCTTGCTGAAAGGATGGCTAAACTTGGTTTGGCCGTAGTAGAAAATATTGTGCTTGATTACGGCAAAGATGAGGTTTTACGCAGGTTAAGCGACCCGTTTTGGTTTCAAAGCCTAGGCGCTGTGATGGGGATGGACTGGCATTCATCAGGCATCACAACTTCTGTTATGGGAGCGTTGAAACGGGCCGTCAATCCGCATAGCAAAGATTTGGGTATTTACATTTGCGGCGGCAAAGGCAAATATTCCAAACAAACCCCAGGTGAATTATTAAATATCTGCGAAACTACCGGCCTGGATGGCAATTACCTGGTCAGGTGCAGTAAACTAAGCGCGAAGGTTGATAATACTGCTATACAGGATGGATTTCAATTATACACCCACAATTTTATTTTAAGCAGCAGTGGCAAGTGGGCTGTTGTACAGCAGGGAATGAGTGATGTTACCAGTACTGCGAGACGTTATCACTGGCATTCAGAGGGGCTTACTTCCTTTGTGGATGATCCGCATACCTTTATTTACGGCCAAAATACCGGGGAAATTTTAAATATGGCTGATAAACTGGCTGATGGTTCAAGAAAAGGCGTTATGCAAATTGCCGGCGAAAACCCGGAGTATATGCTTAAAGAAATAAATAAATTAGTAATGCCTGCGCATCACGATGTAAAAGCAAAAGATGTGGATATGAAAAGGCTGGGAGCTGTTTTATGGCTTGCCCATGAGCAGCAGCCAAAGGATTTTGAAGGGCTTTTACTATTGCAGGGCCTGGGACCGAGAACATTACAATCGTTAGCCTTAGTTAGCGAGGTAATACATGGCACACCATCAAGGTTTAAAGACCCGGCAAGGTTTTCTTTCGCTCACGGCGGAAAGGACGGGCATCCCTTCCCTGTACCGGTAAAAGTTTACGATGAAACAATAGGTGTGCTGCAAAATGCCATTTACAAGGCTAAGTTAGGTGTATCCGAAAAAAATGAGGCCATAAAGCGGTTAACAATGGTAGCTCAACGCGCGGAAAAAGATTTTACCCCAAATGCCAATTTTGATAAGGTAATTCAACAGGAAAGGGATAATTCATGGAAATATGGCGGTAGGACTGTTTTTGGCAAGGCTAAACCCCCGTTGCAGCAACAACTTGAGTTATTTTAGGCTGACTTATATTGGGAAGTGAGCTGTTCCTTGTAACGTGCCGGCCTACAAAAAACAGTTTAATAATAAACGCCATTTCCAGGCTAAAAAGCAATAAAGGAAACTGCTTAAGCAGTTAATTATTTATAATTGTTTGATTAACATTTGTGGAGAAAATTTAAAAAGGCTTCAATTTAAACGTGAAAGCAATATTTCTAAGAAAAATTTAGATAAATTGTAACAAAATGATTGATTTATCAAAAAAAAAGTAAAAATATTTGGAATTGCCGTAATTATTTATAATTTTTGACGAATACAAAATTAAATATTTATTTATTCAAGTTTCAAAATCTATTATTATGAACCAGAAACTACTTAATGGATTTATAGCTGACTTAAAAAGTTTGTTTATCCCCAAAAAACAAAGGTTTGTTCCTGTTAAAGTACAGGCAGTAAATAATGACCGCAGAAATTTGCCCAATCTTAAAAAGTAGTTTTAAACAACCTTCAGGCCCTCAAATTGGTTCACGATTTTACTCCATATTTCATTTGAAATAATTTCGGGTGAACTATTGCCATTCGTAATTAAAACCTTTTCTTCATTTTTCAACAAGTCCATCACTTCAAAATATTTGTTCCTTACGTTTTGAAGATTTTCCAGCGTTTCGTAAAGTTCAATTGTGCTCCTGCCCTTATTCAGTCTTTCAATACTTAGCTCGGGTGATATATCAATATAGATGTTCAAATCGGGTCGCAAAAGATTTGCGCTTAGCGAGTTTGCTTTAATTACCCAATCAAGGTCCATGTGGGTACTTTGATAGGCGTACGAGGAAAAATAATACCGGTCAGTTATTACGGTATAGCCTTCTTCCAGTTTTTTCAGTATGCCATTTGTTTTATTCAGCAGGTGGTCTAACCTGTCGGCAACAAAAAGGCCGGCAATGGTTCGGTGGTCGGCTTCCATTTTATGGCTGAATATGTGCCTTATGATCTTCCCTATCGGGCTGTCTGTAGGTTCGCAGGTGGTATGAACTTTAATTCCGGCCGCCTCCAGCTTTTCTGTCAATAATTTTACCTGGGTGCTTTTTCCGCTGCCGTCAATGCCCTCAAAGGCGATAAAAAGGTTTTTCTTCATTAATAACCTGTACGATTTTGTTTCCGGTCAAATATACAGGTCTATGGATATATTATACCTAAGTCACATCAAATTATTGAAGTTTGATAAAACTACTTCAACGAGGTTAAAACCGCATTTGCGGAGTCCAGGTGCATTTTTATAATTGGTAGTGTTTTAGCTGCAAAATTTTTGATATCCGGGTCGGCGTTTTGAGTAGCGCCGGTAAATAATTTTATTGCTCCTTCATGGTCTGTTACCATCATTTGCAGATACGCCTTATCAAATGTCGCCCCTGATTTTTTTGAAAGATCATTGATCATTTGCTGATGAACGGCATTTATCGTGTCTTTTTCATCAACTTTTTTATCAGATGCTAATTGCTTTAAATCATCCTCCGCTTTGGTATGATCATCGATCATCATTTTTGCTAAGCCAATAACCCTCTGATTGTTTGAATTGGTTATGGCTAAGCCCGATGCTTTTATTTCGGTGAGGCCGCCTTCAATGCCATTATTAATAAAGGAAACCGCGGTAGTATCAACCTGCGCTGTTGTATTATAGTTTTTTCCGGGTTTATCCTGGCAGGCATAAATAAACAGCACAGTAATTACCCCAAAAAAGAGGCAAATTAAATTCTTCATTTTTAAAGTGTTAGACTTATTTCAGGTTTACAACAATCGATTGGTCATAAGGTTTTTATGGGCCTTACCGTCATCCGGTCTTTCTGACTTCAGACTTCCGACCTCCGACTTCTAACTTCCCTACGCCAAATTCCTGCCGGCATTAACAATTCCGTAAACCGTTCTGATTACAAGTTTATTATAAATTTTAATTAACTCGTCATCCTTGCAATTATTTAAACACTGCAGTGCATAATGTTGAATAATAACCAGGGGCAGCACAATTTTTTCGCGAATTGCAATTGAGCGGCGTTCCACCGGGTATTCGCCCATTAACACATCGGTTCCTGTTAACTCCAGCAGCAATGTTTTAGTGAGCTCAAATTCGTCTTTGAGCATTTTCCAGAATTGTCCAAATTTTTTATCCTTTTCAAGATATGCGGTGACCCTGAAATCAGTTTTGGTCATCGACATTACACAATTGTCAACCATCGTTTTAAAAAATCCGGATGAATGGTATAACCGGTTTATTTCGTGCCAGTTGCCATCTGCTTTCATCTTATTCAATGCAGTCCCCACGCCATAAAAACCGGGTATGCTTTGTTTTAGCTGGCTCCATGAGGTAACGAAACTTATCGCCCTTAGATCTTCGAGTTTTAAGGATGCATCCGAATTACGCTTAGTTGGCCTGCTGCTGATGTTGATATGAGAAAGCAGTTTTAAAGGGCTGAATTTCTCCAGGTACTCCACAAATAAAGGGTGCTGGCGAAGCGCCAGGAATAACTTATAGCTTTCATCAGCCATCGAAGAAATCAATTCCTTATGCCTGGAATCCAGCAGGTCATCACGGTTTGGGTGCAAGGCAGATATGATACCGGCATTGATCAGTTGCTCCATATTGAAACGGGCAGTTTCAACCGATCCGTATTGTGAACTTACAGTTTGCCCCTGAATGGTTAACTGGATATGTTCATTTGCTATCTCCTCGCCCATCGAAGCATAAAAACGATGAGTTTTGCCACCGCCACGTGCTGGTGGGCCGCCCCTGCCATCAAAAAAGGCCAGGCTTACACCGTATTTACGCGCCACAGCGGTAAGTTCAACCTTTGCCTGGTAGATAGACCAATTAGCCATTAAATAACCGCCGTCCTTGGTACTGTCCGAAAAACCAAGCATAATAGATTGCAGGTTGCCCCTGTTTTTCAAATGCTCTTTATAAAATGGATGTGTATATAATGCTTCCATTACCTGCGCTGCGCTTTTCAGGTCGCTCACAGTTTCAAACAAAGGCATAAAATCAACACTAAGGCTTTTCTTTTTCCAACCGCTCCATAAAAAAAGATCGATCAGCTGTAATATATCCGATGCCTGCTGGCAATTACTGATAATAAACCGCTGGCAGGCCTTTTCACCATTGGTAAGCTGAATTTGTTTCATCAGCCTTATGGTATTAAGGGTATCTTTTGTCAGGCTGTCCGCATCATCCGGGCAATAAAAATCGGCTTCGTTAAACGTAATGCTTTTTATTTTACCCGTCTCATCAAGGTTTTCATAACCGTTAACAATACCTGTTTCAATACCGGCTTGCTGTGTACTGTAATTAAACACTTTACGTAGTATGCGGCTATCCTGCCTTATATCCAGTGTTGCAAAGTAGCAGCCAAATAATCGTACTTTCTTTATAAGGTCCTCAACCACATTAACAAAAAGACTGTCGTGATCATTAATCAGCGTTTGTTTTATTGAAAGCAACAGTTCAAGTATTTCGGCCTGCAGGTCTTCGGGCTTTTGTATTTGCAGATTAGCGTTTTGGTAGATCAGTTTTTCAAGTTTGGCCATTGCTTTTTCAACCCCCCTGAAAGTAATGCGCCGTTTTAAAACCCTGAAATCACGGTAATAACACCTGAAAACCCTTTGCCGCAGAAAACTGGCAACCGCTTTTGTAGTTTCGGTAGTCACATTTGGATTGCCGTCCCTGTCGCCGCCGGGCCAGAAACCTAATTCCAATACCTGGTTGGCACGATCTGCATTTAAATCAAATTCTTCTTCCAGTTTTGCCTGGATACCTGATACCGCGTGATAAAATATATTTTCGAGGAACCAGGCCAGGCTGATGGCCTCATCAACCGGTGTCGGTGATGTTTTATTAAAAAACGGCGTTTTACCCAATTGCTGCAATAAAACATCAATGGTAGTTATATCGTTTGTTTTTAATGCCTCTATCAAATCGGTCATTATACCCAATATGGTACCCGGATAAAATTGCGTTGGATGGGCCGTTAGTACAAGCCTTAGCGAAAAATCATTTAGTTTTTGACTGATCCTATTTCTTGAATGCTCATTTAAGGACGCCTGTTGCAATAAACTTTGTAATGTCCCGCTGTCGTCGGCACGCCCTATTTTATTGAATGATGAGTCCTCAATAGCATCAAATAGCACCACCTGCCTTTCAATATACTGAATAAAGCGAAACATGCGGTTAATTTGCTCACGATGATCAATATCAGGGACATATTTCTTGAAAAATGATTCAATAATAGCCGTTGGCGATACATGTTTTGTAGCCTCCTTTTCGCAGTGCGAACTAAAAAACGGCAATAAAATCCCGGTATCTTTTACCTGGTAAAAGGGCAGCGTTTGAAACAAACTGTTATACAACTCAAAACGGGTTACAACTTCGTTATCAAAAGCTGTCTCTCTTTGACTGAGTTTTAAAGTTGAGGGCATATAGGCTAAATTGGATATAAAAAAATGTGTTATTTGTAATTGGCAATGTAAAATCGGGCATTAAATATTAAAATCGCACTATTATGAGCTGAAATTAGATATCTAAGGCCTAAATTTATAAAAAAATGTGTAATTAATAATACTTATATGAAATTAATGTAATATTTATTAAAAAATAGCCTTATTATTTAATTTTTTTAAATTTGCAGCGCGTTTTGAGCGTCTAAAAAACATTTATGAAAACATAAAAAACTTTCAACCTGTTCGCAAAAAATGAAATGATTAATATCGTTAATGCGCAAAGCGGCAGATCGCCATTAAAAAAATGAAAACGAATACTAATTCCGATGAAAATTAATACCAGGGAGATCAAAAGCTTTTTTTACAGCCAGTATTTTTCTGACGGTTTACGTATGACGTTTGGCATTTTAATGCCCTCGCTGGTATTGATGCAATTCCATCATTTTGACCTGGGCCTAACGATGTCTCTGGGAGCGCTTTGCATTTGTACAATTGATAGCCCCGGGCCATTATCGCACAAACGCAATGGTATGGCTATCGGCAATCTCTTCCTTTTTATAGTGGCAGTTATTACCGGTTTCGCACGCCTCAATGTGGTTACGTTAGGGCTTGAGATCACTTTGTTTTCATTTTTATTCTCCATGTTTACCGTATATGGCAACAGAGCGGCATCTGTAGGGACGTCGGCTTTGCTGGTGATGATATTCATGATGGACAAAGATGCTAAACCCGACCAGGTTTTAGGTTTGAGTTTTACCATTTTAGCAGGCGGCGTATGGTATTTGTTATTCAGCCTGATATTTTTCGGGATAAGGCCCTATCGCGCCGCACAGCAAACCTTAGGAGAAAACATTAGTGATATCGCTGTTTTTTTAAGAATAAAGGCCGCTTTCTATGAACCGGGTACTGATATCGAAGAAAACTACCAAAAGCTTGTTTCGCAGCAAATAAAAGTAAGCCAGCACCAGGATGCCGTACGGGAAATACTTTTTAAAAGCAGGCTAATGGTCAAAGAATCAACCAACACCAGTCGTATACTCGTACTTACCTTTGTTGACCTGGTTGACATGTTTGAGCAAATAATGGTTACCCATTATGATTATAGTCACATACGGGATAGTTTTGGTGCCACCGGCATATTGAACGAGATAGCAATTATCTTGCAGCGCATGGCTGATGAAGTTGATAATATCGCCTATATGGTATTAACCAACACCAGGAATAAGCATAAGGTTGATTTTATAACAGAACTTGAACAACTAAAATCAAGGATCGACCAAATAGGGTTAAACGAACGGGCCATCAGTAATATAGCGCTCAAAAAAATACTAATAAACCTTCGCGACCTGAACGACAGGATAAAGAGCATCAACAACTATTATAATTCCAAATCGTCGGATACATTGCTTGAAACTACTATCAGCAATGAAGAATATTCAAGGTTTGTAACACACCAGGATTTTGCGCCGCATATCTTTTTCGACAATTTTTCATTTACTTCTTCAGCGTTTAAACATGCTTTAAGGGTTTCATTGGTTTGTTTGATAGGGTTCATCATCGCCAAAAACTTTGCCATCGGGCATCATAGCTATTGGGTGCTGTTAACCATTATAGTTATTTTAAAACCGGGTTTCAGTCTTTCAAAACAACGCAATTACCAGCGGCTTATCGGCACTATTTCTGGTGGGATTGCCGGAATAGCTATTTTAATGTTTATACCGAACAAAGATGTACAGTTTATCTTTTTAATTGTGCTGATGATTGGCACCTACAGTTTCCTACGGTTAAATTACGTGGTTAGCGTAATTTTCATGACGCCTTACGTACTTATCCTGTTCAAGTTTTTAGGTGTCGGCTTTGTGGTTAAGGAACGTATAGTTGATACCATCATAGGGTCAAGCATCGCATTTATTGCCAGCTACCTCATTTTCCCGAGCTGGGAATTTGAACAGATACAACAGAACCTGGCAGATGTGATTTATGCAAATGTAAATTACCTTGTAAAAATTGCCGAAAGTATTTTGGGTAAAGACGTTAGCATTGTTGAATATAAACTTGCCCGAAAGGATGTTTTTGTAAAGTCAGCCAACCTATCCGCTGCATTTGAGCGCATGACCTCTGAACCAAAAAGCAAACAGAGAAAAATAAAAGAGGTGCATAAGTTTGTGGTGCTGAACCATATTCTATCATCCTATATCGCAACTATCGCTTCTGCTTTTTCCGTAAAATCTTTACATAAAGCGCCCGCTGAAAACCTTAAACTGCTTAAACGCAGCATTGCAGTATTAAACGATTGCAACAAAAAACTGGAGGGGAAAGTTGTTCACTTTAGTACCGGTAAAATGTTGCTTGTAAATATCATTGAACCTGCTTTATTAACAGCCGATGATCTTTTGCTGAAAGAGCAATTGGGTTTTATAAATAAGATAAGTACTGATATCGCGAGGGTGACAGAGAATATAATTGGTTGATAGTTAATGATTCATAACCAATTATCTAAAGTACACAATTTCTCGTTTGGTTATGACTTTATATAAAGAATCATCATGCGGTTGACTGTGCATTTTCATAATGAATGTCATTAACTGCCAATTGCCATGCTGATCGAGATTATCATGGGAGACGGTGTACTCGTCAATTAATTTACCAAGTAAATCATAGGTTTCCGATTTAATCTTATTACCTGCGGAATCGTATTTATTAATTGATTTTTCCTTTTTAACACCGGTAGAAAAATACCTAACTCTGTCTTCTTCTACAATTTGATATTCATCATTACAGACAAAAGTTGTTTTCCCTGTAAGTTTAGTTCCATTGAGAAATTCATCTTCTTCTGCTTTATTTCCCTTTTTATCGTATTTAACAATAGTCCTGGAGTTCATCTTTGGCATTGGGATTTCTTCGGATGTGTCCTCATCCGTACTCATATCAAGTTCAATTTCATGGCCATTGTCATCGTATATTTGAACAAATGTGCCATTTAATTTGCCGTTTAAATACTGTCTTTGTATAATCTTTTCTTTTGTATAAATGAAAACTGTTTTCTTGATTAAACCAGTATTAGTATAGACAGTTTCGTCAAGTTGATTTCCTTTTTCGTCGAAGTTCTCTATGTGTTTTTCAGGGGTCCGCAAATTACTGATATATTCAACATCCTTATAGACATATTCCGTCACTTGTTTAACCTTACCCTTTAAACCTAAAGCAAGCAAACGGGCGCCAGGTTTTTGGGCATTTGCAAATCCCACAAAAAGACTAATTACAATAATTAACGAAATATATTTCATGATAAGGTTATAGTAGCTCCGTCGCCAAATTAGCCAATTCACTGCGTTCGCCTTTTTGCAGGGTGATATGTGCATAAAGCGGGTGTCCTTTCGCCTTATCAATCAAATAACTTAACCCGTTACTCTCCGCATCCAAATACGGCGTATCAATCTGGTAAATATCCCCGGTAAACACAAACTTACTGTTTTCGCCGGCGCGGGATATGATGGTTTTTACTTCGTGCGGGGTTAGGTTTTGGGCCTCATCTACTATAAAGAATATCTTGCTTAATGTCCGTCCACGTATAAAGGCCAGCGGGGCAATGGATATTTTTTCGTTGGTAACCAGCTCATCAATTTTGGCCTGCATTTTTTCGTCATCGGCAAACTGGTCTTTTATAAATTTCAGGTTATCCCAAATCGGCGCCATATAAGGGTCTACCTTTGATTTTATATCACCCGGCAAAAAGCCGATATCTTTATTGCTAAGCGGAACAATGGGCCGGGTTACATAAATCTGCCTGAAATTTTTCCGCTGCTCCAAAGCACCTGCTAATGCAAGCAAGGTTTTCCCGGTACCGGCATTGCCCTGTATAGTTACTAATTTTATATCAGGGTGCAGTAAGGCATGGATGGCGAATGCCTGTTCAATATTTCTTGGGAAAATGTTAAATATTGGCTGTTCAGTTACTTTTTCTAATTCGGCTTTTTGGGAATTATAAAAAACTGATACCGATGTTTTTTTTCCGTTTAAAGTATAAAAGTGGTTGCTGGTATGCGGCTGCATTTCAAAACTATCGCCCGGCAAGCTTTCTTCTTTATTTAACTGGCTTATCAGCTTTTCAGGCACCTTATCCAGTGTGGTTTCCCCTGTATACAACTCGTCAAGGTTTTTAATCTTACCGGTTTCGTAATCTTCGGAATGAAGGTTTAATGATTTAGCTTTTAACCTGAGACATATATCTTTTGAAACCAGGATCACCTTTTTATCCGGGTGTGCTTCCTGCAAACTTAGAGCTGCGTTTAAAATGCGGTGATCTACTTTATCCGACCCAAAAACAGCTTCTGCATCGGCGGCGATGGATTTAGTATCCATTATCACCTTAAAACTCCCTTTGCTTTTTCCGTTTAATGGGCGCCAATGGTTTACCAGGTGGTTGTGCGAAAGATCATCCATCAGCCTGATAAAGCTGCGCGCTTCGAAATTGCGGGTATCATTGCCGCTTTTCATGTTGTCAAGCTCTTCCAGTACCTGTATAGGTATGGCTACATCATGTTCCTGGAAATTTTCGAAGGCGTTATGATCGTATAAGATCACCGAGGTATCTAAAACAAATATTTTTGCTTTTCCGTCCGATTTACTTTTGCCTTCCTTGCTCATTTGCGGCTAAATTAGCTATTTAAAGCCTGCCAGAAAAATAGAATCCATACCGGCCAGGAAAAAAAAGCTGTAAAAGCGAAAACGGGAGCCTCTTCTTGCGATTCGACTCCCGTTTCCTGACTCCCTGCCTAACCGTGGTTATTCAGGAAGCACCAAGTTTTGTGTAAATTAACCGATCTGCTATTCTGTTGCCCTTGCGGACATTGATGCTTTCAGTTCATTAGCGGGTATCTGCTTTTCTCCGTAAAAAATCGCAGCCCATTCTAATACCCTATTTTAATTATCCTTCATTTTCCGTAGCTTTCGCTCTTTCTTTTTCCGGTAACTCAGGTACTTCCGTGATCTTTAGTTTGTCCGAGGACTCGCCCGATTCAGTTCCGTGATCCTGTAAGGTTGTCAAAGTACGTCGTTCTTGATGATTCTAATATAGGGGCTATTTGAATATCCGTCAAGAGTTTTTTTTATTTTTTATTAACAAGTTTTTAACAATTTTATACCATACTTTTTACGGTTGATACATAGTGATTTTGCATATTGTTCAGTTAATTTTAATGGTTTGTTAACACTATAGTTATAAACAAAAGTTCCCCAAACCGGCGCTTTCCAGGATGGATAAAATTCTTAAAATGGATATTTCTTCAAATTTTTTATTAAAATGATAATAATTTCCAGGCTCTTTTTAGTCCATTTTCAAAACAAAACCATCTACTTTCAGACTTTGGGGAACAGAATGCGCTAACAAGTTTTTAAATTAATTTAAAAACTTGTTAATGCTAAAGATTTCCGTTAATTATGTGCATCAATCAAACCAGCCAGCCATTAAACCACATTTATGAAACGTAATTATTACATCGTAACGCTTATTATGCTTACGTTCTTTGTTATTTCTTTTCTTACCAATATCATCGGGCCACTGTCCCCCGAATTTATTAAGGATTTTAAGTTAAGCGACCTGTTAGCAGGGGTATTGCCGTTTGCCTTTTTTATCGCTTATGGCGTAATGTCAATTCCGTCAAGCATGCTGGTACAAAAGTATAATGAGAAAGTGATCATGGTTGTTGCTTTTGTAGTTGCATTTTTAGGCTCACTGCTGTTAGCAATTGAGCCCAATTACCTTACGGCGATATTATCCCTTTTCCTCATCGGCTGCGGGATGGCGATGCTGCAGGTGGTGATCAACCCTTTATTGAGAGTGGCGGGCGGTGCAGAGAACTACGCATTTACATCTGTATTAGCGCAACTTATTTTCGGCGGGGCCTCTTTTCTTAGCCCGTTCGTATTTACTTACATGGTTAAACATTTGGATAGTAATGATCATTCAGGTGTCTTTTCGATTTTGCAGCCATTAGTCCCTCATGACCTTCATTGGATCTCGCTTTATTGGCTGTTTGCCGTAATCTGCCTTTTTATGTTTTTTATTTTGCTGGTTTCAAAATTTCCGAAAGTTGAACTGGCTGTTGATGAGAAAGCAGGCGCCTGGGAAACCCATGTAATGCTTTTTAAAAAGCCAGTTGTTATCCTTTATTTTATAGCCTTGTTTTGCTATGTGGGTACGGAGCAGGGCGTTTCCTACTGGATGTCGCAGTTCCTTTTTGAATATCATAAGTTCGACCCTCAAACAACGGGGGCACATGCTGTTGGTCAGTTTTGGGGTTTGATGACCATAGGCGGCATTTTAGGTTTGTTGCTTTTAAAGGTAATTGACAGCCGAAAACTTTTAGTGCTTTTCAGTATACCTGCTATCATTGCCCTAACCTTTGGACTTTTTGGGGGCGCACAAATTTCATTATATGCATTCCCTATAGTCGGTTTCTTTATGTCGGTAATGTACCCTATAATATTTTCTTTGGCCTTAAGTTCGGTTGATGAGCATCATGGTTCGTTTGCAGGCATCCTGGTAACAGGAATTATCGGCGGTGCTGTAGTTCAACTATTAATTGGAGGTTTAGGAAACCTTTTTGGTTTACGGGCGGCAATGATGTTTTTATATATCACATTTGGCTACATGCTAAGCATCGGCTTTTGGGCGAAGCCATTGATTACCAATAAAACTATTTTCGATACAAAAGATAAGGTTTGATAAAAGATGAAGAACATAAAAATTATAGGTATTGATTTGGGCGCGACAAATATCCGCGGCGCCGTGGTTAATAATGAGGAAATATCAGAAATTGTATCACGTCGTATCCATACCAAAGGGACTGAAGAACAGGTGCTGGAAGATGTTTATTCATTAATTGATGCGCTGATTGATAAGGAAGTTAAGGCAATAGGGATCGGCGTACCAAGCGTGGTTGATGTAAAGCTGGGGATTGTTTACGATGTAATACATATCCCTTCATGGAAAGAAGTGCATTTAAAAGAATTGCTGGAAAGCCGCTATCATATTCCTGTTTTTGTAAATAACGACGCCAATTGTTTTGCCTTAGGCGAGCATTATTTCGGAAAAGGCAAGGGTGTTGACGATATGGTTGGATTAACCATCGGCACGGGACTCGGAGCAGGGATTATTATTAATAATCATTTATATGCAGGCAAAAACTGCGGTGCAGGTGAATTTGGCATGGTTGATTATCTCGACCATAATTATGAATATTATTGCAGCGGCTCGTTTTTTCAGAATGTTTATGGATTAAATGGTGAAGACGTTTTCAAAAATGCCAAAAACGGCGACGAACAGGCTCTAAAATTATACCACGAGTTAGGCAAACATTTAGGCAATGCCATAAAGATGATCATGTACACCTATGACACCGAACTGATCATATTAGGAGGCTCGGTACAATTAGCTTTTAATTTTTTTGAAAAAGCCATGTGGGAACGCATCAAAACATTTGAGTTCCCGAAAAGCATTGAGCATTTGCAGATAAAAACATCGGCGTTGGAAAATAGCGGGATATTAGGGGCAGCGGCTTTGTATTATGATGCTGGGGAAGACTTTTAATTTGAAAATTAAACAATTTGAAGATTTGAAAATGACCATAATTTTCAAATTATCTCATTTCCAAATCTTCAAATTATTTTTTTCGATTTACGAGGAATAATTCGGCGCTTCCTTAGTTATGGTAATATCATGCGGATGGCTTTCCCGCATTCCAGCAGCGGTGATACGCACAAATTTGGCTTTTTGCAAATCTTCGATATTCGCTGCCCCGCAATAATGCATCCCGGCGCGCAGGCCGCCTATATACTGATAGATCACCTCGGCAAGGGTGCCTTTATAAGGCACACGGCCAACGATGCCTTCGGGGACAAGTTTGGTAACCACATCGGTTTCATCCTGAAAATAACGGTCTTTTGAGCCTTTATCCATTGCTTCTACCGAACCCATGCCTCTATATGATTTAAACTTGCGGCCTTCGTATAAGATCGTTTCACCTGGTGATTCTTCAACCCCCGCAAATAATGACCCCGCCATAATCGAACTTGCACCAGCGCCAATTGCTTTAACAATATCGCCTGTTTGTTTTATGCCGCCGTCGGCAATAACCGGGATACCCCGGCTTTGCAATGCCTTGGCGCACTCAAAAACAGCAAATAACTGCGGTACGCCAACCCCTGCCACAATACGCGTGGTGCAAATTGAACCGGGGCCAATTCCCACTTTTACCGCATCGGCGCCGGCATCAGCGAGGGCAATGGCGCCTTCGGCAGTTGCCACGTTACCGGCAATAACCTGCAGGTCGGGGTACATTTGTTTTACAAGCTTAACCATGTCAAGTACGCCTTTTGAATGGCCGTGGGCTGTATCAACCGTTATTACGTCAACACCAGCACTAACAAGGGCTTTAACCCTGTCGATATTTTCAGGGGAAACACCAACAGCCGCGCCAACGCGCAAACGGCCAAATTCGTCCTTACAGGCGCTTGGGAAGTTTTTAAACTTCTGTATATCCTTAAAAGTGATCAACCCGCATAAATTGCCATCCTTATCAACAACTGGCAATTTTTCTATCTTATGGTTTTGTAATATTTCTTCAGCCTGGAAAAGCGTAGTGCCCTGCGGGGCTGTTACCAGGTTTACGCTTGTCATTACTTCACTTACCGGTCGGTTCATTTCTTTCTGAAAACGAAGGTCACGGTTAGTAATTATGCCTTTGAGTCTCCTGTCCCCGTTAACAATTGGTATCCCCCCTATCCTGAACTCGCGCATTATTTTCACAGCATCGGCAACGATGGAGGATTCATGCAAAGTCACCGGGTCCTGGATCATGCCGCTTTCCGAGCGTTTTACTTTACGCACTTCATCGGCCTGGGCCTGTATGCTCATGTTTTTATGCAGTATACCTATGCCACCGGCCTGGGCAATTGCAATAGCCAAAGCAGATTCAGTTACAGTATCCATGGCGGCAGAAAGAATAGGAATATTCATCCTGATTTTTTTTGTTAGCCAGGAACCTGTATCCACATCACGCGGTAAAACTTCTGAGTAAGCTGGGAGGAGTAAAACGTCGTCATAAGTTAATCCTTCGGCGACAAATTTGGAGGGGTCTAATTGCATGGCAAATAATTGTTATTTGCCGGACAAAGGTAATATTTAATTTCGAATTTCGGAATTTGGATTTCAGAATTATTGATTGATTTGAAAATATGTCAATTTGATGATTTGAAAAAATACGAAGAATAATTTCAATAATGCCCTTTTAATGAAAAGATGGTAAGGATTACAATCTCGTTTTTATCATTAACTTCATACACCAATCTATGTTCTTCAGTTATTCTTCGGGACCACGCGCCTGACAATTTATATTTTAATGGTTCAGGCTTCCCTATTCCTTCATATGGATTCTCTTGTATGGCTTCAAGAAGTTTTTCTATTTTGTTTTGAATGATTTTATTGCCTGACCTTTTCCAAAATTTTAAATCCTCGGCAGCCCTTGGGGTATAAATTATTTCCATAGGTCTTCAGTAGCTATCCTGATGCCTTTCCCATTTTTAATATCTTCCCTGCCCTGGAGTATTTTTTCAACAAATTCCGGATCATAAGGACTTTTTTCAGACGTAAAATCGATCTTCATAGCTTTAATAAAAGCCTTTAAAGCTGTTAATTGCTCCTTTGTCTTTGGTTGTACAATTAGCGTTTCCATGTTACAAAAATACAAATTAATTCATCTAATCTATAATCTTCAAATTTTCAAATCAATACATCTTCAAATTAATATTTCCCCACAATAACCTTATAAAACTGGTCAAAATTTAAATACCGGTTAGCTAATTGTTTTAACTGATCAGCAGTAACAGTTTTGACCACATGAACATACCTGTCGTAATAATCATAGTCCAGCCCCGCGAAATACAAGTTTTTAAACTTGTCAGCATGCGAAAAAACGTTTTCGAGACTGCCCAATAAAGAACCCAGCATAAAGTTGCGCACCAGGGACAATTCTCCATCCGGAATGAGGTCGCTTTTTAATAAATTAAGTTCTTTTTCTATTTCGATTATAGCAGCTTTGCAAACATCGGCCCCAACCTCTGTCGCTATAAACAGTGCGCCGCTATGTTTGAATGATGACATGCCTGACCCAATGCCATAGGTATAACCTTTATCCTCACGTATATTAGCCATCAGCCTCGAACCAAAATAGCCACCCAAAACAGTATTTAACACCTGCAATACCGGGAAATCGGGATGTGTACGATTTATGACAGGCATCCCCATACGGATAGCTGACTGCAGTACATCTGGTTTTTCAGTATAATAAAAATGCTCAGCTGATGGTTCTAATTCAGGTTGACTGCTATCGGGTGGTATAGCTCCATTTTTCCAGTCCTTATCAAAAGTGTTTGTTATAAGGTCAAGAATGTTCGGTTCGATCTTTCCGGCAATAATAATGGTACAGTTGGATGGCTGGTACATTTGTTTAAAATGTGCTATCATATCCTCCCGGTGCAGCGTTTTAAAAGTATCGGCATCGGCGCCCACACCGTATAAAGTGTTTCCGTATAAAGCTTTGTTAAAAATACGGCGGGCCACAAAATCATTTTTTTGCATACTCACCTGTAACTTTTGCTGCTGGTTACGGATATAGGTTTCCAGTTCCTTTTCGGGAAAGATAGAATCCATAATAATATCCTTTATCACCGGCAAAGTATGATGCAAATGTTTGTTTAAGCTGTACAGCGTTACTTGCGATTGATCGTAACCATAGTCAACCTGCAAAAAGGCGCCATAAAAATCAACCCTGTCAGCAATTTCCGAAGCGGTTAGGCTATTTGTCCCTTCGGTAAGCATGGTGTTAACCGCAACGTTCAGCAATGGCTTACCCGCATTAAACCGCTGGTTGCCGAATATCCACTCGACACGCACCAGTTCCTGGTCGCCTGAGTTAAAGCAAAATACATTGCATCCGTTGTCAAGCATCTGATGACCAGGCCTTAACAAGTTTATATTATCTATCGCCCTGAATTGCGGGGCTGTTTTTCTTTGAAGTGTCATTTGGTCATTAGTCATTGAGTCATTGGTCATTTGCCAAACCGGAATTTTTATCTTTCAAAAATTCTGTAAATTCTAAAATTCTGTAAATCCTGATTCAGACAGCCTTCTCAGCCAAATAAACCAGCGTTGATGAATTATCTTTCCTGAATATTTTATTAGCGAGGTCTTTTATCTGTTCGGCGGTTACGGCAAGGTATTTTTCCGTCTCGTGGTTGAGCAAATCCGCATCGCCAAGCAATTCAAATTGTGCAAGGTTCATAGCCTTATCAAGCAAAGACATTTCCGAAAATATCATGGTCGATTCCGTTTTGTGTTGCACTTTAGTGAGTTCATCAGCAGGCACCGCTTCCGTTTTTAGCCTTTCAATTTCTTCCCATATCGCTGCTTCGGCGGCTTCAATGCTTATATTTTCCAATGGCTTGCCTTCAAATGCAAAAATGCCTTTATCCAAACTGCCGGTCATATAAGCATGTACTTCGCTAAATATTTGTTTCTCCTTTACCAAATTGCGGTATAAACGGGATGAATTACCGCGCGAAAGGATATCAGACATTAACTCAGCAATATAATAGGTACCATCAAGCCTGTCACCCATTTGGAAAGCAATGTATACATCATTTAGCGGCACTTTAGCGGTAACGGTTAAACGGCGTTCCTCATGCTGTTCGGGTTCCTGGGGCAAATTGCGATGGTATTTTTCTCCGGGCGGGATTGTCCCGAACCATTTTTCGGCCAGTTTTTTTACTTCCTCAGTTTTCACATCGCCCCCAACAACCATAATGGCATTTTGCGGGTTATAATGTTTCTTAAAAAAAGCTTTTACATCTTCAATTTTTGCATCTTCAATATGCTTAATCTCCTTGCCGATAGTTGCCCATTGGTAAGGATGCTTTTTATAAACCATTGGCCTTAGTTTAAGCCATACATCGCCATAAGGCTGGTTAAGGTAACGTTGTTTAAATTCTTCAATCACCACGTTACGCTGTACTTCCAGGCTCTTTTTACTAAAAGCCAGGCT
>Ga0207033_1026_pt1 | contig 37283 bp, 36 predicted proteins | sample Alteio_BWMinCont_35_FD_153262 | JGI IMG/M metagenome (GOLD analysis project Ga0207033, IMG submission 153262) | Enriched cells from forest soil in Barre Woods Harvard Forest LTER site, Petersham, Massachusetts, United States -... | ecosystem: Environmental > Terrestrial > Soil > Temperate forest >... | reverse complement strand
TCCATTGTTTAAATTTCAGATGTCCGTACCATGCAAAGGTCATAAAGGTATTAGACAAGATCAATAAACCTATCGTTATAAGCGCCTTCTTCATTTCAATAATTATTTATACTTTATTACATCGTACATCTAACGTCGTACATCGAACATCTATTAACTTTCATTATACATTTTCAAAACAGTATGTCGCAAGTTACTTCCTGCATCGCTTAAAATAAAACTGATCGCTTCTGCTACATCTTTTGTCGGAACCCATTTTGTAAAATCCGCATCAGGCATTGCGACTCTGTTTATAGGTGTATCCATTGTGCTTGGCACGATTACGGAAGCTATAACTTTTGGATATTTTTTATTAGCATTGATCATATCTGCCAATGATATGATCATCGATTTAGATAATGCATACGCAAATGATTTAGCTCCTTCAGTAGCTACCAATGCAGTTTTTGAACTCACCAAAATGATTTGCCCGAATCCTTGTTTTTCAAAATGTACCAGCAATGGCTTTATCAAATGAAAGGCTGTAAAAAAATTAATGTCAATCATTTTTCTGATATCAGTATCTGTTGCATTCTCCAATTCACCGGGAGCATAACCGCCTACTAATAAAACAGCGCCGGATAAATTCCCTTTAGCAATGGCTTTTTGCACAAAATCCGCAGAAGCCTTTTCATCTAACAGGTCCGTAGTTTCAGAAAACTGATCAGGAAGATCTTTGAAAAGATCAATATCTTTTTTATCGACTACTAACGACAATGCAAAACCGTTATCGTTTAATTTTTTCACGACATCTCTGCCTAAAGCTCCTGCTGCTCCACTGATGATAATATTTTTATTACTCATAATTTATTTATAAATTGGTTATACAATTGAGTGCTATATTACAACAAATCTAAAGCCAAATTACTTTAATGGCAACAAAAACACCTAAACCGAAACACTTTATATATCTTTTAATTGCAGCAACGCTAAGCGGCTGCTCATTTTCCAAAAGAACCTGCGTTAAGTATTTTGATAAAGCCAGTACAAAAACGTACGACATTATTATTGTGCCAGGTGTTCCCTGGAATGTTGATAGCTTGCAATGGAGTACGGTCATGAAAATAAGAGTTTACTGGTCCAAATATTTATTTGATAGAGGCATTGCAAAAAATATCATGTACTCCGGCGGAGCAGTGCATACACCTTATTACGAAGCGATGATAATGGCCATGTATGCAGAAGCAATCGGGATACCTAAAGAAAATATTTTTATAGAAACAAAAGCAGAACACAGTACTGAGAACGTTTATTACTCTTATAAAAAATCTAAAAAGGCCGGTTTTAAAACAATTGCATTGGCTACCGATCCTTTTCAATCGAAACAACTGCATAAGTTTACACGCAAATTAGATCCTTCTATAGACCTCATTCCTATTGTGTATGATACTTTAAGAACAGTAGAACCTTCAATGATCAATCCATCTATTGAATACAAGCAAGCATTCAAAGAAGATTTTATTTCATTAGAAAAACGCGAAGGTTTTTGGAAACGTACTAGAGGAACGTTTGGGAAAAATATTGATAAGAAGGCTTATGATTAGTTTTTTTCAACCACTGAGACACTGAGTACACAAAGAAGCACTGAGTGCGAAGATTAAATAACCCCCGACTTAAGTCGGGGGTTACAGAATATCTTACTTGTCCGGGCTTTAGCCCAATGCCCTAATTCTTATGCTGATAAATCGGAGAGTTATACAATTTTAAGCGCTTAAAAAAGTAGCCGAAAGAAACACCTAATACACCAAAGCCATATTTCATACTTCTTTTAAAATTGATAGAAGAAGCTTCATCAAAATATTTCGTCGGACAAGTCACTTCTGCGATTTCAAATCCTGCATTAAAGATCTGCGCGATCATTTCATTATCGAAAATAAAATCATCATTATTAGCTTCGTAATTTACTTTGCGTAACACGGTACCGCTAAATGCACGATAACCGGTGTGGTATTCACTTAGCTTTTGTCCCATTAATATATTTTGCGAAAGTGTAAGTATTCTATTAGCAATGTATTTGTACATTGGCATACCACCTTTCAATGCGCCTTTTCCTAAAATACGACTGCCGAATACAACCTGATACAAATCATTTGCAATAATACTGCTCATGGCAGGAATTAGCAATGGTGTGTATTGATAATCAGGATGCAGCATTATAACAACATCTGCATTTAGTTCCAATGCTTTATTGTAACAAGATTTTTGATTGCCGCCATAACCCCTGTTTTGAGGATGTGTTATAATATGACGAATACCTAAACGTCCTGCAACTTCAACCGTATTGTCTTTGCTGGCATCATTTACTAATATCACGTCATCAACAATATCAAAAGGAATTTCACGATATGTTTTTTCTAATGTTTTCTCTGCGTTATAGGCTGGAAGTACAACAACAATTTTTTTTCCGTTCAGCATAAACAAATTTTGTGCGAAGTAATTATTTTTTCACGAAACTAGTTTCGTTATTTTTTCGATTTTATTTTTTTCCCTTTTGCCAGTTTAGCGTTATTCTTCACTGTACTCACAGTTCCTTCTTCTTCATTTGGTATCCAATGGTAATCCAACTGACGCTTAGCAAGATTGGCAGCAACAACTTTTATTTTAACCTGGTCACCCATTCTGAATTTTCTTCCTGTACGCATACCTACCAACGCGTAATCGGCTTCATCCAAGCGAAAATCATCGTAATCACTTAAGTCACGCACGCTTACCATTCCTTCGCATTTATGCAATACCGTTTCTACAAAGAACCCGAAAGATGCAACGCCACTAATGATCCCATCAAACTCATCTCCCACATAATCCTGCATAAACTCAACCTGTTTGTATTTATTGCCGGCTCTTTCTGCTTCCATTGCTTTTCTTTCCTTATCGCTGCAATGTTTGCATTTCTCTTCCATCTTTTTATCAGGCTTCAGATTTTTATCTAAACATTCCTGTAAAACTCTATGCACCATCACATCCGGATAGCGACGTATAGGTGAAGTAAAATGACAATAATGCTCAAACCCTAAACCATAATGCCCAATATTTTCAGGTGTATAAATAGCTTTCGCCATTGTGCGTATGCCTAACTGTTCCAGCACATGTTGTTCGGGTTTACCTTCAACATCTTTTAATAAACTATTAAATGATTTAGCGATAGCCGCTTCATTATCCATATCAAACGTATAACCGAATTTTTTTGCAAAGGCTGCAAAGGGTTTCAATTTTTCTTCGCTTGGTGTATCATGCACACGATATGGAAAAGGTATTGGTTCTTTATTGATCTTTATTTTTGAAACATATTCTGCAATGGTTCTGTTAGCCAGCAACATGAATTCTTCAATCAGCTGATGTGATTCTTTACTTTCTTTAACTACTATACCAATTGGCTTTCCTTTATCATCTAATTTGAAACGAACTTCCTGCGAAGAAAAATTAATGGCGCCATTTTTAAATCTTTCGGCGCGAAATTGTTTTGCCAAGTTGTTCAATAACAAAAGCGCTTTGGGATGATGCGGACCATCTTTTTTCTCGATCACTTCCTGCACATCTTCATACGTAAAACGATGATTGCTATGGATCAATGTTCTGCCGATCCATTTATGTTTGATCTCTGCTTTATTAGTAATTTGAAAAATAACCGAAAAAGTATATTTATCCTCGTTAGGACGAAGAGAGCATAATTCGTTTGAAATTTTTTCCGGCAACATAGGGTTTACTCTATCCGGTAAATACACACTTGTTGCTCTGTCGTATGCTGATTTATCTAGCGCTGTTCCAGGTTTTACAAAATGACTCACATCTGCAATATGCACACCAATTTCATAACAACCATTATCTAAATTTCTGATAGAAATAGCATCATCAAAATCTTTTGCATCTACAGGATCAATTGTGAAAGTCAGAATATCCCGACAATCTTTTCTAACTCTCGTTGCCTCGCGGGTAATCACATCTGAAAGATCATTTGCTTCTTTCATCACATCTGCATCAAATGAAAGTGGAAAGCCGCCTTCTAAAAGCAATTCTTTCATTGCCATATCATTAATATCTTCAGCTTTTATTACTGAGATCACTTCACCTTCAGGTTTTTTATCCCCTTTACCCCATTTTATTAAACGCACTATTACACGATCTTTATCTACTGCACCATTCAATTTATCTAATCCAACATGAAAATCAGGAACCGGCTTTTCTGAATCCGTTACAAAAAAAGCGAAATTTTTACTTACCTGGATGGTGCCAATAAAATCAGTTTGCTTACGCTCCGCCACATCAACTATTTTGCCTTCAATTCTGCTCCCCCTGCCATTATCTTTTGAAATTTGTACTCTTACCATATCTCCGTGAAACGCTTGTCCAAAATCATTAGGCTTAACAATGATATCTTTTTCCTGGCCTTCTACAATTACATAACCCATTCCACTACGTGAAATATCCAACTTACCTTTTACAATTAATATTTGCGATGATTTTTTTACCTGTTCCGAATGCTTTTTACTCATAATTTATCTTCTCTGCTATATTTTTTACTTTTGTCTGAACATGGATTTGGTAGGATTATTTTGATTTATATGATTGAAAAAGATCAATTAATCTTCTTAATCATGTAAATTTTATAGAATTTCCGTTCAGAATTCGCCTGCAAGTTAAGTAATCTAACCCGATACTGTACTTTGGCACAAATAGTGTGATATAATATTGGTAAACAAACGGTATTTAGTAACTTTAATTCAAAGATTTTTTATGCAAACTTATGACACAGTAGTAGGAGCATTAAATGGCCTTAAAGACAGGGGATATACGCTTGATTTCAATGTTTCGTTCGATAAGATCATCTGTTCTGACAAAAAGGTTCAGCTAAATCCGCAGGAATTTGAGATAGTAGAAGTATATCGTTTTGAAGGCGAAACCAATCCTTCTGACGAAGATGTAGTATACGCAGTTGAATCTAAAAAAGGCGATGTGAAGGGTACATTTACCAGCGCATACGGTCCATATTCCGATACGATATCAGGTGATATGCTGAGAAAAATGGCGATGCATAAGGACAAAAACTAACTACTACTTATAAATTTTTACAAGGAGAAACGTGATTGTTTCTCCTTTTTTATTGGTTTGAATAGAATTAATTGACTATGGGGATATAGGAAAGAAATTATACTTTTGAAAGCTAATTGATAGCCGGATATGTTGAAAAAATATGTGAGAGAAAATTTGTGGTTCTTATTACCATGGTTATTATTCGTTATTACCTGCAGCTACTTTTGCATCACTTATAATAAGGTAGATCTTCATTTAATGAGCAATCAGTTTGTTGGCGGTTGGTCAGATACATTGTTTCTTATTTTAACCTCTACCGGAGATGGACTCATCATCATCATAGCCATTTTGATATTGCTATTTTTTAATACAAGAATGGCCATTCAACTATCCATCATCTTCGTGATCTCGTCAATTATTGCGCATATTTTTAAAGATATAATAATGGTCAATGCATATCGACCTTATTATGTATTTGAACATCTACATATTAAACTTAAGGTAATTAGTGGTATGTATATGAATACTGTCAGCAGTTTCCCATCAGGCCATTCAATGACAGCCTTCAGTCTGTTTGCATTTTTTGCATTTTATATTAGACAGAATTATATCAAATTCATTTTTTGCATCACAGCAATTATGATCGCGTATTCAAGGGTTTATTTATCACAACATTTTTTGATCGATATATTAGCGGGCTCGTTGATTGGTGTGCTTACTGTTTTGCTGGTAATGGCTTACACAAATATTTCTACTAAATACAATATGCCATTACGTACTTATTTAAGATTGAAGAAAGAAGCGAAACTTCAAAAAGTATAATGCAATTCTCAGGAATGTTTTGACAATAAAATATTTTTTACCGGTAAGTAGTAAGACGTCGTACTACTTACCGGCAAAATCACTTCGCAGCTATTTTATTACTATCATAATTTCTAAATATCAATCGCAAATTCTGATCGTAAGTAAAATAATTATACACCCAGTTAGAAAAAATAGAGAAGCGATTCTTTACGCCAAGGGTTAAAAGTAAATGTACCAGCATCCACATTATCCAGGCAATAAATCCTCTAAAATGTAATTTAGGTTTAGCAAGATCTACCACCGCCAAATTACGACCAACAGTTGCCATACTACCTTTATCATTATAAATAAATTCTTTCAACGGCTTATCACTTTTGCTTTCAATGAGCCGTAAGTTTTCTGCCAAAACATCGGCTTGTTGAATGGCTACCGGTGATAATTGCGGGTGTCCGTTAGGGTAAGCTTCATTTTCGAAATAGGATACATCTCCAATAGCATAAATATTTGCAGATCCTTCTACCCTACTTTGCTTGTTTACTTTTATACGATTGCCTCTTGCTATCAGATCTTTATCAATTCCTTCGGGCACATTTCCTTTTACACCTGCTGCCCATATTAATGTTGCGGCATCTATTGTTTCACCATTCTGCAATGTAGCTTTTACGCCATCGTATTCTTTCAACGTTGAATTGGTCATCACTTTCACGCCCATTTTTTCTAAGTATCTTCTTGAATCTTCGCTTGATGCTTCACTCATTGTACCCAATGTCTTACCCTGACCTTCTAACAAATAAATAGTCATTTTAGAAAAATCGAGTTCAGGATAATCTTTAGGTAAAACATAATGTCGCATATCTGCGATAGCACCACTTAATTCAACACCTGTAGGACCACCGCCTACAACAATGATCGTCATTAGACTTTGAAGATCTTTTTCATTCTTAGCACTTACTGCTTTTTCAAAATTATGCAGGAAACGATACCGCAATTCCAAAGCTTCTGCAGTGGTTTTCATTGGTAAGGCATGATCGATAATACTTTGATTGCCAAAGAAATTTGTATTTGCACCCGTAGCAATTACTAATACATCATAATCAAATTCACCAATATTGGTAACGATCTTATTTTGAGCTGTTATTACCTGCCGCACTTCAGCGAGCCTGATACGCACATTCTTGCTACCATGAAAAACTTTACGGAGTGGAAATGAGATATTACTGGCATCCAATCCTGCCGTAGCAACCTGATAAAACAATGGCTGAAACGCATGATAATTATGCTTATCAATTAAGGTTACATCAAAGCCTGACTTGTTATTTAATTTTCTAGCTAAACGTAAACCACCGAAACCGGCGCCTATAATTATTACTTTCATAGTATGGTATTAATAAAAAATCCTGCCAAAAAGCAGGATTGTAATTTATTCTTTTTTATCAGGATATTCTAATACAATAATCTAACCTTGATAGTATTCTTTACCTTCTTTAAAAGAGCCAGTGCGCTTTCGCTTAAACCCTTATCAACGTCTAACACAACATACCCTATATCATCATTGGTTTTCAGGTATTGTCCGAGTATGTTGATCTTATTTTTAGACAGCGTGGTATTTATTTCACTCAACACACCCGGTACATTATTATGTATGTGTAAAAGACGGTGTGTATTTTCTTGCGGTGGCAAATTCAGTCCTGGTGTAGTATGACTACCGGTAGTGATCCCTCTTTCAAGAAATTTATATAATTTATTACTTACATCTTCACCAATATTATGCTGCGCCTCCTGCGTACTGCCGCCGATATGTGGCGTTAAGATCACATTGCTCAACCCTTGCAATGGCGTAGTAAATTTATCTCCATTCTTTTCAGGTTCCCAAGGATACACATCTACTGCAGCCCCGCTTAAATGACCTTCTTTTAAATATTTAGCTAACGCATCCAGATCAACCACTTCACCTCTTGCATAGTTTATTAATATGCTGCCTTTTTTGAAATATTTTAGGTTGGTCTTGTTGATCATGTTTTTTGTGGTCGGCAATTCTGGTACATGCAGCGTAACAATATCAGATACGGCCAGCATATCTTTCAATGTCTTTTTTTGTTCCGCATTTCCTAAAGGCAGTTTTGTTTCAACATCGTAAAAAACGACCTTCATTCCAAGACCTTCCGCCAATACACTTAGCTGGCTACCGATACTTCCGTAACCGATGATACCTAAAGTCTTACCTCTTAATTCATAACTACCGCTGGCATCTTTCAACCAGATACCCTGGTGTGCCGCAATATTTTTATCAATGATTTTACGGATCAAAAGTATAGAAGCGCCAATCACTAATTCTGCCACACTGCGCGTGTTACTGTATGGTGCATTAAATACCGCTATTCCTTTGTGAGTCGCTTCTTTAAGATCTACCTGGTTAGTACCGATACAAAAACAACCAATTGCTTGTAATTTTTCTGCTGCATCCAACACTTTTTTTGTTATCTGTGTTTTGCTACGAATACCTATTAGATGAACGTTCTTTATTTCTTTTATCAATTGTTCTTCACTCAATGCTCCCCCTAATTTCTTTACACTTGAATACCCTGCGTTATTAAAATATTTCACCGCTGCATCACTAATATTCTCTAAAAAAAGTATATTTATCTTTTCCTTAGGATAGCTTGTTATTTTTTTTTCTGCCATGATATTTAATTTACTTACGTATTTTGCGCAAATATATTCTATCTAACTCTTAATATATTACGTTGTCGGGAATAAAATCTTTTTTTAATAGGGTAAAATTTACTCCTATTACTTCAGGGTCACTTACTTACATTGCTTGTTTAAGTGCCATTATAGTTACAATTACCGGGCTTTCTGCCTGCGGATCCAGTTCTGTTGATTCGCAAGAACAGCCTCAATTAAAGGCCGTTCCCGGAACTCTTTCGGCAATTTCCGCACCGGTTTTATTAGACTTGCCGGCTCCTACGCCAATTGCTCCTGCATTACAGCAACGGTTACATGATGGTTGTGAGGCCTGGTACAATATGCGTTTAAGAAACAGCGGCTTTAATGGCGGAATGCTTGTAGCAAAAAACGGTAACATCATATTTGAGCAATACAAAGGAATGGCGCATATTGGCGGCAAAGATGTTATAACAGAAAACACACCTTTTCAAATAGCCTCTGTTTCCAAAACATTTACTGCTATGGCAGTATTGAAATTATATCAGGATAGTCTTATTAAACTGGATGATCAGTTCAGTAAATATTTTCCGCAGTTTAATTATCCTAATGTCACCATTAAGGATATGCTGAGCCATAGAAGTGGCTTACCTAACTATCTTTATTTTTTAGAAGATATTCATTGGGATGAAACAAAATTCGCAACCAATGAAGATGTGCTGTCGTTAATGATCAGTCACAAAAATGAATTGAAAGATGTTACAAACCCTAATACTCATTTTGAATATTGTAATACAAACTATGCACTGTTAGCATTGTTAGTAGAAAAGGTAACCGGCAAAAGATTTCCTCAATATATGCAGGAAACATTTTTTACGCCATTGCACATGACCAATACTTTTATATTTAACCCTGATAGTATGGCTACTGCAAATCGTAGTTACGATTACAGGGGTAGAATAGAAAAAGATACTTATCTAGATAAAGTATATGGTGATAAAGACGTGTACACTACACCAAGAGACCTGTTAACATGGGATAGAGCATTAACCACAGGCATAATATTTAAGCCCGAAACAATAACATTAGCCTACACGCCATACAGCAATGAAAGAAGAGGCATTAGAAATTACGGACTTGGCTGGAGAATGTTCGTTTTTCCTTCAGGTAAAAAAATAATTTACCATAACGGTTGGTGGCACGGCAGCAACGCTTCTTTTATAAGGATGGTACAAGACTCTGCAACGATCATCATCTTAGGAAATAAATACAACCGCAATATTTATCACGCAAAAGAATTAGCCGGCCTTTTTGGAAACTATGGTGGCAAACGTGAAGAGGAAGAAGAGAATGAAGCTGCTGAACCGGGGCGGATAGTTGTTAGAAGAAGAGTTATTCATAGACGAAGGCATAAATAAAATAATTTCCACCCATGAGACAATTCAAAAAAAATCATTTTCTTTTTATTATTACTTTACTTTTTTTAAGTTGTACTTCCGTTCATGCACAGACGACAAACACATCAGCTGATAACACTAAAGACATAGTATTTACTAAAGTAGATGTTGATGCTCAATTCCCAGGAGGAATACAAGCATGGGTTAATTATATTGGAAATAATGTTGACGGTAATGTACCGGTTAAGAACGGAGCACCCGTAGGTAAATACAAAGTATTTGTTAGATTTATTGTTAGCAAAGATGGGAGTATTATAAATATACAACCTGAAACAAATTTTGGTTATGGGATGGAAGAGGAAGCTATGAGAGTAATTAAAAATGCACCCAACTGGACACCCGCCATACAAAATAAACAGAACGTAAATGCATACAAACGTCAACCTATTACTTTTGATGTTGTTGCAGATTCTACAAAAACAAATAATAATCCAGTTAAAGATAGCAGCACCCTTTTATTAAGAGATTCAGATATAGTATTCACCAAATTAGAAATTGATCCTCAATTTCCAGGAGGATTAAATGGCTGGGCAAAATTTCTTCATACAAATCTGGATGCAGGTGTCCCAATTAATAATGGAGCTCCTGCTGGTACTTATAGAGTAATGATTAGATTCATTGTAAATAAAGATGGGTCGCTAAGAGATATACAACCTGAAACAGATTTCGGATATGGCCTCGAAAAAGAAGCCCTCAGAGTACTAAAATTATCTCCCAATTGGATACCGGGTAAACAAAATGGGTATGTTGTAAATGCTTATAAAAGACAACCAATCACTTTTATTGTAATGAATTCGCGCTAGACCGCACTTCCAAAAAACAAATAGCACAATCCAATAGCAGTAACGATCCCAACTAAATCCGCCAGCAACATTGCACCAATAGAGTAACGCGTATTCTTAATTGACACCGCACCAAAGTAAACGGCCACCACATAAAAAGTAGTATCAGAAGATCCTTGTAAAATGCAGCTCAATCTTCCTGCAAAAGAATCAGGACCTGAAGCTTTCATTGTATCGATCATCATTCCTCTTGCGCCGCTTCCGCTTAATGGTTTAATTAATGCTGTTGGTATGCCTTGTACAAAACGTGTATCAAAACCAATAGCTGCAAATAAATGTGTAGTGCCATTGATGATAATATCAAAAATACCGCTTGTACGCAGCATGCTTATCGCCACTAACATCCCAACTAAGTAAGGAATAATTTTTACTGCCGTTTCAAAACCTCCTTTAGCTCCTTCAACAAATGCATCGAAGATGTCGATCTTTTTATACAATCCACCAAGTATGATCAAAAGAAAAATTAATAAGATTATTCCATTGCTTAGCATGCCCGAAAAAGAATCCATACTATCATGGCTCAATCGATTAACATATATCACCAGCAATGCTATTAAAGAAGACAAACCCAATACCCAAGCAAGTATGATCGGTTGAAAAACTTTTATCTTCTGTTTATAAGAAACGATCAGCATTGCAGCGATCGTTGCGACAAATGTTGCGATCATGCAAGGGATAAAAATATCCGTAGGATTAGCAGCTCCCAGTTTTGCTCTTGTTGCAATAATACTTACAGGAATTAATGTCAGGCCCGATGCGTGCAAACACAAAAACATTATCTGCGCATTGGAAGCTGTCTCTTTATCAGGATTTATTTCCTGCAAACTCTCCATCGCTTTTATACCGAATGGCGTAGCTGCATTATCAAGACCTAATAAATTAGCAGAAAAATTAAGCATCATGTGTCCGAACGCAGGATGATCTTTCGGCACATCAGGAAAAAGTTTGGAAAAGAATGGGCCGATAATTTTTGATAAAAATCTTATTCCGCCTGCTTTATCAGCAATAGCCATAAAGCCCATAAATAGCGCCATCACTCCTATCAAACCAATACAAATATCAACGGCATTTTTGCAGGTAGACAAAACACCATCTGCACTTTGCACGCTGAAGGTTATTATTTTATTATCCGCAGTCTTTACATACTCAATATCTCCATCCTTATATTCTTTTGATACAATAAGTGCTGCTGCAACTTTTGGAGAAAGTGTAGCACTATCAACCTGTTTTGTATGCGTTGTATCGCCGGCCTTACCAACTACCATTCTGCTATAAATATCATTACCAGTACCTGAAAACAAACAGGTAAAACTTGCCGCTACAATAGCTATGATAATAAATGCACTCCAGATTCTGCTTAATGCCATGATAATGTGTGAGTATAAAGGTTATAACGCTAAGATAAGTAGTAAGTCGCAAGTATCAAGTAGTAAGATCTATAGCTGTTTCCCTATTCTATTTCTTGCTACTTGATACTTATATCTTGTTACTTTCTGCTACATTTGCAACTTAAAACTAAAAAAATGGCTTTAAAAGCAGGAATTGTGGGGTTACCGAACGTGGGTAAATCAACTTTATTTAATGCAGTTAGTAATAGCGCTAAAGCTCAGGCAAGCAATTATCGCTTTTGCACCATTGAACCAAATATTGGTTTGGTAGATGTTCCCGATCAAAGAATTAATAAACTGGCCGAATTTGTAAAGCCGGATAGAACCGTTCCTACACAAATTGAGATCGTTGATATTGCAGGCTTAGTTCGCGGAGCAAGTAAAGGTGAAGGTTTGGGTAATAAATTTTTAGCAAATATTCGCGAGGTAGATGCCATCATTCAAGTGATCCGTTGTTTTGAAGATGAGAATATTTTAAGAGATGAAGGTCCTATCAATCCTGTTGGCGATAAAGATATTATTGAAACAGAATTGCAACTGAAGGATATGGAAAGTGTTGAAAAAAAATTAGCTAAAACAGAGAAATTACTTAAATCAGATCCTAAATTAAAAGGTGAATACGACGTATTAGTAAGATGCCAGAAACAATTGAATGATGGCAAAAATGTTTTAGGATTAGGCTTAACAAAGGAAGAAAAATTAGCTGTTGCAGATCTTTTCTTATTAACCGACAAACCGGTTCTATACGTTGCCAACGTTGATGAAGCAAGTATGCATACGGGCAATAAATATTCAGAAGCATTAAAAGCTGCGGTTAAAAAAGAAGGTGCAGAAGTTATTGTAATGACCAACGCCATTGAAGCGCAGATCGCTGAGTTTGAAGATGCAGATGATAAAGCCATGTTCATGGAAGAATATAAAATGACTGAACCTGCATTGGACAGATTGATCCATTCTACTTATAAATTATTAGACCTATATACTTACTTCACCGCAGGTGTACAAGAAGTAAGAGCCTGGACAATACAAAAAGGATGGAAAGCACCGCAAGCTGCAAGCGTTATTCATACTGATTTTGAGAAAGGTTTTATTAAAGCGGAAGTAATTGCTTACAATGATTTCGTTACATACAAATCAGAAGCTGCTTGTCGTGATAATGGCAAATTAAGAATTGAAGGCAAAGAATATTTAGTGCAGGATGGAGATGTGATGCACTTTAGATTTAATGTATAAAAAATTAATCGCAATATAGACAAAGAAGCCGCAAAGAGATACCAAGTCTACCTTTGCGGCTTCTTTGCGATAACTCAGCGTACTTTGCGGTTATATAGAACTCAATATTAATTTGATATAATTTTCCTATACCCAGAGAGTCCAAAAATAAAAATATTAGAATTTTCACATTTACTACCCAACCTTTTTAATCACTTGAAAGTATATGAGTAAGTAATGCAGATATTCCGTACACTAAATTGTAAGGACTGTTTCTACAATCCTTTATTTATTAAGATGATCTTAATAATGAGATTGTAATAAAAGATAAAAAAATAGGGCTTGAAGTTGAAACTCCTACCCGTTTTTAATCCGTACCCTATGAAAACTTTTATGAATATAGTATTTTATCGCTAAAAAATTACCTAGGTACCCATTTTAGTCGATACTACCGTACATTTTTCATATAAAAACTAACACGGTTATTATAGTCAGTAATGTGGTAACTAGTCCTACTATGATCCAGTTTTTTTCACGGTAAATATTTTTATATTCAAAAGAGTTGATATAGGCTTCTTCTAATCTTGTTAGACTATCCTTGATTTCTGTTTCAATCATAAGGTATGTTTTAATTGATAATTCAAAAACAATGCCGATTTGGGGAAATAACTCTTTGTATAATATTCTTATTCAATTATCCAGCCTTCTCTGTCATGCTGAGGAACGAAGCATCTTATCTTCAATAATCATTCTGTTATTTTATGAATGAGATGCTTCGTTCCTCAGCATGACAAGAGCTTTTTGATTTATTACTTTCCTATATCCCAATAGTCAATTTATCTTTTAAAAAACATTGATCCCTAAACTAATATAATATAGTCCACCAATCGAAGGGTTACCGATTGCATCAACATAATACTTGTTCAGCAAATTAGTTGCTCCAATTTTTATCATACTATGAAATAATCTCGGAAGCTTCCTGCTTATTTGCGCATCCAAAGTTCCGAAAGCCGGTGTTGTACCACTTATAAAAGATGATTGGTAGTCGTAGCTTTGTTGCCAACGATATGTCACATTAAACCCATACACTTTTTTTATGGTGTAATTAGCCAATGATATATTGAACTTCACTTTAGGCGTATTGAAATCTGTTTGAATAGTATTGTCATTATTGGATAGATCATTATATGCAATATTTCCTGAAGCAATAAAACCTTTAGCAAGTAAATAATCTACTCCAAGCCCCGCACCAACTGTATTTACTTTATTCGAACTATTAGTATAAATTCCAAAAGTATTAGCTGCAGTCTGAGGCTGCGTGAACGGATCTTTTACCAAGACAGTCAGCCCAATAAAATTAGTGTACTGCGCAAAAAATCCATACACATCTATCAATAATTTATGATCGATCAATGTTTTATACCCTAACTCATAAGATTCAACAGTTTCAGGCTTAAATTGTTTGAATTGGTATTGCGTTGGAGGAACACCTGTTGCAGCATATTTATTTAAAGATGCCGTATCATAAGTATTCGTTCTTAATCCATACTCATCAATAAATTGCGGCAAACCGCCAATTAAACGCGCAGACCCTGTTTGTAGATCAATATATTGATTTTGTGTTGATGGAAAACGATAAGCTGTTTGGTAAGAAGCACGAATAAAATTGTTTGGCGCTATTTCATATACAGCTGTTGCACGAGGTGTAAAGCGACCGTTAAAATTTGAGTTCTTATCATAACGACCGGCCAATGTTATTTTTAAAGTACTGTCAAGAAATCCCTTTTGTAATTGTATAAAAGCACCGGTTTCATTAATATCAATTCTTCCCGCAGTATCCGCAAAAATAGTTCCGTGAGAATTTAAAACAAACTCACGGGTAGATGCACCTACCATAATATCAACCCATTTAATGTAATCAGAGAAATCATACATTGCTTCACCAACGTACAGATTTGTTTTGTCATTAAACTTGCCGCCATTGGGAATGGCAATATTTTTAAGCGAATCTAAAGACTTATTAAAGGCCTGAGTTCCCGGTTGTAATCTGTTAGCATCAGCCTGGGCTCTTGCTGCATTACTGGCTGTGATATATGCTTGTTGAGGCGTTTGTCCACCGGCTAATGCGGCTGCAAATGCCGGCGTATATGCGTTCATGTAAGTAGGCGCCCATACGGTCGCTGTTGGAGCATAAGCTTCATTTAATAAAGTTGCAGTAGCTACCATATCATAAGATGAACCTGCATTTTCTTGTGTGGTATAAGCTCTTACATAAAAACGTCTACCTGCAACTTCTGCTTTGTATTGACCAATTGCTACATCTTTTAACTGATACATATCTGTACCTTGATACACTGTACTAGCAGTACCATAATTACCTGTCAGACTTATTGTTGTAGCATCAGTCAATTTATAATACAAGCCTGCAGATGTTTTAAAATTGTAGGCTTTGTGATTGGTTAGATCATTCTCCGCATAACCCGTGCGAGTAACACCCGAATTAGCAGGAGTTGCTGCGGCTAATGCATTTAATTGTGCACCTTCAGCATTATTACCTCCGGCAATAGCTTGCGCGGCCGCATTTTTTAATTGTTGTTGTACATTAAAATAGGCACTTTCATCGCCATAAGTATTTATTCCATTATAATCAGGTTGTGTTCTATCTCCTGTAGTTGGTTGCCCTAACAGTGAACTATAATTTCTATAATCACTGGCATACCAATCTTTAGCACGTGTATATTCCGATGTAATTTTAAAAGCGAATTTATTATTAAATGCCTTTGCAAAACGCACAGCATAATCATCATAAGGAGCAGCTCCCGTGTAAGGATCATTGATATGATTTACACCTTCTTTTATTTGTGCGCTAAACCCCTGAAACCTGAACGGATCTTTACTGGTCATTAATAAGGTTCCCGTCATACCGCCGGAGCCGTATAATGCTGAAGATGCACCGGGCAATAATTCAACGTTATCAACATCCAGCTCATTCAATCCAACAATATTACCAACAGAGAAGTTTAAACCGGGTGCCTGGTTATCCATTCCATCAACCAATTGATTCATACGCAGGTTACCGCTACCGTTAAAACCTCGTGTACCAGGCGTTTTAAACATAATGGAAGAAGTAACAACATCCACACCTTTTAAATTCGCGATGGCATCATAAAAAGATGGCGCAGGTGTTTCAAGCACCATTGCTTTACTCATTCTTTCAATAGTAACAGGGGTTTCAAGGCTTTTAACTTCAGAACGTGTAGCCGCAACAACAACTTCTTGTCCTAATGTACCGGAAGCTTTAAAGGCTACATGAATTATATCTAATGAATTACGCACAGTAATTTCTTGCGTTTCATATCCTACACTGGAAAAAGATAGCGTGACAGGGAAATCGACAATATCGATCTTGAAATTTCCATTAGCATCGGTAACAGTACCATTCGTTGTCCCTTTTACTGTAACAGATACTGAAGGGATATTTTCTTTTGAATCGCTGTTTTTTACGTTTCCGGCAAGGGTAATGGTTTGGGCAAAAGCGGATATAGATAAAAAATTAACCAATACCAAAGTACATAAGTAACTAAGGTTCTTTTTCATATTGCAATTTTTAATTAATTATATAACGAGCAGGTATGGCATTTATTGTAACAAAATTTATACCCAGTTGTTGAAATCTTGGGCAATATAAATTGGGTATTTCGGGTTCGTTGCAGGTAATTTGCAACATGGCAAAATTTCAGTTCCCACAACAAACAAATTTTTATAAAGGAAAGGTACGGGATGTGTACAGTATTTCAACCAATTTACTGGTAATGGTTGCAAGCAATCGTATCTCAGCTTTTGATGTTATTTTACCTCGCCCGATACCTTATAAAGGACAGGTTTTGAACCAAATAGCAGCATATATGCTTATAGCCACTAAAGATATTTGCCCCAATTGGTTAATAAATACCCCAACTCCTAATAGTGCTATTGGAAAACGCTGCGAACCTTTTCGCGTGGAAATGGTGATAAGAGGTAATTTAACAGGTCACGCCTGGCGCACTTATAGCAGCGGATCAAGAACATTATGTGGCGTTACAATGCCTGATGGACTAAAAGAAAATGATTATTTTCCTACGCCGATCATCACTCCATCTACCAAAGCTGATGTTGGACATGATGAAGATATTTCAAGAGAAGGTATCATAAAGAAAGGAATTGCTAGCGAAGCTGATTATGCTGTTTTAGAAGAATATACGCACGCGCTTTTTCAAAGAGGAAAAGAAATGGCTGCCAAACAAGGACTGATATTGGTTGATACAAAATATGAATTCGGAAAGATTGGTAATACAATTTATTTGATGGACGAAATCCACACCCCGGATTCATCAAGGTATTTTTATGCGGATGGCTATGAAGCAAGACAAGCCGCAAACGAAAGACAAAAACAATTAAGCAAAGAATTTGTAAGAGAATGGCTGATAGCGAATAATTTTATGGGCAAAGAAGGACAAACAGTTCCTGAAATGAATGATGAGTGGATAAGCACTATCAGCAACCGTTATATTGAGCTTTACGAAAAAGTAATTGGCGAAAAATTTGTGCCGGAAGAACTAAGTGATGAAGAAACTGAAGAAAGAATAACAGCAGCATTAAAAAAAATAGGTGTATAATATGAAAGTAAAAGCGATCATAACAGGAGCAACAGGAATGGTAGGCGAAGGCGTATTGCATGAATGCTTGCTAAGCGATGAAGTTGAGCAGGTATTGGTGATCAATAGAAAACCTTGTGGTATCAGTCATCCTAAGTTGAAAGAAATTATTCATTCTGATTTTTATGATCTTTCTCCAATTGAATCACAATTACAGAATTACAATGCCTGCTTTTTCTGTTTGGGTGTAACATCTCTTGGAAAGAAAGAACCTGAATACACAAAACTTACTTACGACCTTACAACACATATAGCTGATATGTTGGTGAAGCATAATAAGGATATGGTATTCTGTTATGTTTCAGGAGGAGGAACTGATAGCACAGAAAAAGGAAAATCAATGTGGGCAAGAGTAAAAGGCAGAACTGAAAATCATTTATTAAGCTTACCATTCAAAGCAGCATATATGTTCCGTCCGGGCTATATACACCCAACAAAAGGATTGAAGAATACACAAAAATTATATGCTTATATAGATTGGATGTATCCTTTACTTAAAAAATTAATGCCTGCAAACGTTTGCACTCTGCAAGAGCTTGGGTTGGCTATGATACATACTGTAACAAAAGGTTATAGCAAAACTATTCTTGATTCAAAGGATATAGTTGCATTGGCAGCGATTTGATAGAACGCAGATTATTATGATCTTTATGATCGATCATGATAAATCATAAAGATCATAATAATCTGCGTTCTATAAAACCAAAATTATAACCTCGGCCTTAATCTGTGTTTTGATTTATTAAAAACCATGTTCCCCTTATCAATTCCTTTGCGCATTTCTTTTTGTGTTTCTTGCGGAAGATTATACACTGTTTGACATTCTTCACTACAACAGCCATCAAATTTTGTTGCACATGCTTCGCATTGGATAAATAAAATATGGCAGCCATCATTTTTGCAATTCGTATGTGTATCTGCAGGTTGCCCGCATTGATGACATTGAGATATAATATCTTCTGTTATCCGCTCTCCCAGCCTGTTATCAAACACAAAATTTTTGCCGATGAATTTGCTTTCGATCTTTTCTTCTTTAGCTTGCTTTGCATAATTAATAATACCACCTTCTAAATGAAACACATTATTAAAGCCATTGTGTAACATATAAGCACTCGCTTTTTCACAACGAATACCTCCGGTGCAATACATAATGATGTTTTTATCTTTATGTTCTTTCATCATTTCAACAGCCATTGGCAGCTGTTCACGGAAAGTATCACTTGGTATCTCTACTGCTTTTACAAAATGTCCCACTTCATATTCGTAATGATTGCGCATATCGATCACGATGGTATTATCATCCTGCAACAACTTATTCATTTGTGTTGCATTTACATACTTCCCTTTTTTCTCCATACTAAATTCTGGATCGGTAATACCATCCGCAACTATCTTGTCGCGGACTTTTATTTTCAGCACCCAAAAAGATTTACCATCATCATCAATGGCAACATTTAAACGGATGCCAGTAAGTACTTTAATAGAATACAAGTAATTTTTCAATGCATCGAAATTGCTATCGGGTACACTTATCTGTGCGTTGATACCTTCCTGTGCAATATAAATTCTGCCAAACACTTTTAATGCATCAAGGTTTAGATATAACTCATCTCTGAATTGCTTGCCATCTTCAACAGGAAAATATTGATAGAAAGAGATCGTTGTACGATGCTCCGTTTCGGCGTACAACATTTTTTTTAGCTCCGTTTGGGAGATACGATTGTATAATGACATAAAATAAATTTGATCCCGGCTTTAGTCGGAAAACTTTAAAAAGTTGGATGCTTGCAGGGCAAACCAAATACTTTGCAAAAATACAAAAATCTGTGTTTAAAGAAAAAGTGTTTTGCAGGAAAGACTGTAAGACGTTTTGAATTTATTGAAGTTTATTTTCCCGGCTTTCCCTTCTTGCCGGCAAAAAGAAATTAAACTTTACTTCCCAGCAACGTCTCCTGAAAGGGACGTTGCGCTCATCGATATAACTAATAGTTGCGGCCATTTAAAGTTATGAATAACTTTAAATCAAATACTCTACTGAGTAGCAATCAACGCAACGTCCCTTTCAGGAGACGTTGCTGGGAAGAAAGAAGCCCAGTAGCGGTTTTATTGTATTTTGGGCAAAACTGTTTCTGAAGAGGCAAATTAAACTGTCCATTTACAATATAAGTATTTTTAGATAAGCTTGAATCTCCTTCCAAAAAAAACAATTGACCACTAAATATCCCTTGAACAAAAAAAGAATCAATAGAAGTAATTATTATTTTAGGTTTAAATGAATCTTCTCCTGCCATATAAGAAGTTTTATTTGAAAGATTACCATATCTTATATAAACACTCCGCCTATCAGCTGTATCAGGGTTGTTTAAGATATAAGAACCAGCTATTATTTTTTGTTTTTCTCTAAAAACATCAAGTACGATATAAGAGCTTTCTTTTGTATCAAGGCCTACAATATCAAGATTGTATGACATTTTATTATACAGTGTATCAAAATATGACCATTGTCTTACTTTAACCTTTGTATTAAATGAAATAGAAGTGCCGTTTATGGTTACTGAAATACCCATAAAAGGATAACTAGATGTTTTTCTTTTAAATGCAAGATGCTTTTTAGAACATGAAGCAATAAGCAATACTATAAATAGCAAACCAACTGCAAATTCTTTCATGATTTTATTATCTCCCTGAACTATCATTTGAGTTTGTTTTTGAATCATTTTTCCGCCGCTGTAGGTGTTCGCTAGAATATTCATAAGCCAGCATCCATAGCCCGTGATCGCCGCCGCCTGTGTCTCCGACCAGCGGCAAAACAATTCATTTATTTTCCCGACTTACCATCTTCCCAGCAAAAAATAAAATTAGATTTACAACAGCTATCACTTTTTGGTTGTGCGGGCAAAACTTCCCGCCAGTGCAGCAAAACCTGCTACTAAGGCCCCGATTACCGCAGTCATTATTATTAACAAGAAGGGATTATCAGATTTTAAAATAATGACAGCCACTTTGTGTGCCAATATATGCTCGTTGTTATTGCTAATATATAAGGTTAAAGAAAACCATAAAATAAATAACGCAAAGAATCCTGTAAGAAAAGACACAAACGGATTTTGTGGAATTAGTGCTGCAACAACAAATGCAACAATAGCAATACTCCACCATGGACAATAAAGACAGATGGCAAAACTTAGTAACGCTGTTAATATAAGTGAGATTAAAAATTTCATTTTTTGTTTAGTATTTTATTTGTTTAACAGTTTAGTTGAATCATGAATTAGCACATTAGCATATCAGCTAATTACTAAAAGTCATTTTCCATTTTATGCGTTGATCGGTTTCCTGCCCCTTCTGCATCATCCAAAGAATATTGTATTTCCCTTCCACCCACTTGCTTATATAGTTATCGTAATATTTGCTGCCGGGGTTGCCGCTTTGTCCGCCGGGATAAATACCATAGGCCTCAGTTTGCGGTTTAAGACTAACAACCATTCGCCAGCTTGGGCCATGATCAGCCTTTACAGCGCTAACACAATATGTTCCGCCGCCAATTGGCAAATGCATACTACTAAACGCTTCTAATTTTGTAAGATGACTAATATGCGTATCCTTATATTTTGCCCATTCTAATTTGCCCTCTTTATTAACCGTATCCAATTCCACCGTTGCTTTTTTTAATGCTTCCGTTACATCATCTCTTAATGTTTCTACTTTATCTGTTTGGATATTATCTAAAAACTTATACGCAGTGTCACGCAATACACTTTCTAATAAAGTACTCTCATAAGGACGCATGATCACTTTTGGTGCATTCGCATACTCATCATCATACACAACTTTTGTAAATTGTTTCCATAGAATATTAAACACTGTTGCACCTGTTGAATTAATATCATCCGTAAAATCCCAGTCTTTTAAAATGTCGAAATATTTTTTTTCACCGGCAGTCAGTTCTTCTTCTTTCATATTTTTTAAAAAGATCGGTATGGCCATCTCAGCAAAAACATCATACTCGCTTGTTTGAAGATCCATCATATCCTGAACGGTTATATCATTCAATGCACTCAACCTTCTGTTAATATATAAACCACGATATTCGGGATAATCTCTTCCTAAATAATATGGATAAGTTGAATCTGTTGGTTTTTGATTCGCACTGCTTACAAAGCCTCTTGCAGGATTATATTGAAAAGGTGTTTCATCTTGTGGTATCATGCCCTGCCACATATAGCTGCTGTCTGTGCCCGGCATTACAAAATCTCCCTGCCCTTTCCATTTTGCAGGAAATTCTCCTTGCGCACGGATAGCAATATCGCCGTTCTTGCAGGCAAATACACAGTTTTGTCCTGGTGTATGTAAATTGGTAATCGCAGCATTATAATCAGCATAATTATTTGCATGATCTAACATATAAAATGCACGAAGATCATTGCTTGGATCATGGGCTTTCCAGCGAACCGCATAACTTTTATTATTAATAGATCTTCCCCCTGTATAGCTTTTATCGTACATCACCGGACCAAAAATTGTGTACGCAACAGTATCTAAATAATCAGGCTTACCTTTTATTTTGATCACTTCAACTCTGAAATCAGTTTTCTTCCAGGCACTATCAAACCAATATTCTTTACGACTGTCATCTTTAAATTTGATCTCATAATAATCCCGCACATCTCTTCCTCCATTAGTGAATCCAAATGCAGCACTATCATTAAATCCGATCACAACACCCGGCGCTCCGGGGAAAGTTGCACCATAAGCATTAAACGTTGGCGTAGATAATTGCATCTCGAACCAAAGCGATGGCAGATTTAAACCCAGATGCGGATCATTACATAAAATAGGTGCGCCGCTTTTTGTTTTAGAACCACTTACGGCCCAGTTGTTACTACCATTATCACGATCAGGCTTTTCTTCCTGCACATCGGCCAGGTCTTTATTATTAAAATAGATAGAATCTACATTGACGGGAGCTGTAGGCTTTACTTTAGCACTATCAAAAACGGTTCCTTTCGGAATGATCGGATCTAAAGAGTCCTGCACAAGCGGAAATAATTTATCAAAATCTTCAGGACTAAAAAAGCTTTTTGCATTCGTCATTTCAAAATCGTCCTCATGGCCGGCAAGGTCGTACGACATATATTTTAAGAACAGGGCCGTTTTAAGGTTGTTCCAATGCTCAGGCTTATAGCCAAGCAATTTATATTCAATGGGTAATTGGCTCTCAGTAAGATTGTCAATATATGCGTTTACACCGGCTGTGTACGCATCACATTCTGCTTTGATCACAGGATCTTTTTCTACTTCTTTTTCAGATATCTCCGCAGCATATACCATTCCCAATCGTCTGAATTCTCTATCGTGTCCTAAGGCTTTATCGCCAATTATTTCACTGGCTCTTCCGGCAGCAGCCAATGTTTGCAACTCCATTTGCCACAAGCGAAATTTAGCGTGGATATATCCTTGTACAAAATATACATCGTTCTCTTTTTCGGCAAAAACATGTGGCACAAGGTGATCATCTAAATACACATTCACCTTTCCTTTTAATTGCGGAAATTTAAGATCAGTACTATAATTATAGTTGTCATCTTCGGCATTTTGCCAAATACCCTGTTGCGGGCTCAACAAACCTCCTAAAGGTGCCGGTAAAACAAGGTTCGTATTTAATGTTACAATTAACCCAACTGTTATGACAGAACTAATTACAAATGGCAAGACTTTCATAAGAATATTTATACACCTAAATTAAGTAAATATATCTTGCAAGCTGCTTTTTTTAGATATTTATCCTCTTGTTAATTATACAACAAAATATAATGAAATATTAAATTTATTGTAGCTTTATGAATCCTACACCCTCTGATAGCTTTACAACCCTATATCATAATTTTTCATTTTTAATACAACAGCATGAAAAACATCTTTACGCTATTTACGCTAACATCCATTTTTGCAATAATATTTGCTTCTTGCAAAAAAGAAACTATTACCAATACAGTTTATGTAAAGGATACTACTGTAACCAACACGACCACAGTAAAAGACACTGTATATGCAGGGAGTAACATTGTTGGTTTTTGGCCGGGAACATATAGCAGTCCCGGTAATTATCCTACATCTCAATTTTCTTTTTTGTTTAGATCTGACGGTACGGTGAGAATATATGCAGATGGTACTGATACTACTGCAACCGGAGTTGGAGAAGTTGGAGAAGGTATTTATAATATTATTGGGTACTCAATTACTACCCAATTTAGTTTATTTAGTAACATCTATTCTACACATGGAACAGTAGATAGCAGCTTTATATCTTATCAAGGTACTATTGGACAAGGCCTTAATACCAGTGGTTTCTTAGTGGATATTGCACATAAACAATAATAAAATATAGTTTACACTAAACATTAATAATTTACTATTCAAACTACATATATTATGAAAAATATTCTTTCCATATTTACAAGCATTTTTATAATCGCAGTTGTATTAACTTCTTGTAAAAAGGAAAATACAACTACTACTTCTACGCAAAAAGATACTGTTATATTAAAAGATACTGTTACAGTAAATGATACTATTCCGCACCCCATAACTATTCTTGGTTTTTACACAGGGGAAATTGGAAACAATGGTGATTACCCAAGCTTTCAGATGGGATTTTTATTTAGAAGCGATGGCACCGTAAGAGCATATAATAATAATATTTCCACACCGGGGTATTTTGACACATCAGCTATTCCTCCCGCAGAAGGCACTTATGTAGTATCGGGCGATACCGTTACAACGACCTGCACTTACTTAAACAATCCATCGAATACCTTTTCTACTATAGCTATTATAGATAGTGCCTTTACTTATATGCAAGGTACATGGGGCTCAGGAAGCTTGAATACAGGTGGAGGTTACTTTTTTGTTTATAAACACTTTTAAATAATTGCATTTTTACCATCCTCACTTAATTTCGCATAATGGAGAAACATAGTGAGGATGTTAAAAATATTCTTGGGTTACAATTACCTACCGATCCTCGTTGGGTAGATCTTACCAAAATACATTTGGAAGAGATCTTAACCGACCATGCTTACTGCGAGCAAAAGGCTGCTCTTACCTGTATTTCACTCGTTCAAAAAAATTTTGATAAAGAAAAAGTTGTTGCCGCATTAAGTCCGTTAGTCACGGAAGAATGGGGCCATTTTCGTTTGGTATTAGCGGAGATCAATAAACGAAAATTACGATTAGGCAAACAACGTAAAGATGAATACGTCAACAAATTGATCGAGTTCCAGATAAAAGGCGGCGGACCGGATGAACGTTTTTTAGATCAAATGCTAATAATGGCACTTGTAGAAGCAAGAAGCTGCGAACGTTTTAAAAGACTGAGTGAAGGGTTGGATGATAAATACCTCCGCAATTTTTATCGTCGTTTTATGGAGAGCGAAGCCGGCCACTACACACTTTTTCTGGAACTTGCCGAAACCTATATCGACAAAAAAACAGTAAGAAAACGGTGGCAACAATGGCTCAATTATGAGAAAGAAATGATCCATACGCTTGAAATTCGCGGAGATAGAATTCACTAGTATTTACACCGACAATTAAACATTTTTTCGCATACTCATTTTTACTGTAAATCATTACTCAGCCTAATAAATACGGCACGATTAATGCGTTAAAATAATTGTAATAACAGTTTATATATACATGCAGATATTTATTGTTTTTAAGGATTAAATCGAATCCTGCTGATTCCTCGGCGGGATTTTATTTTACTCAATCTTAACATAGTGTTGATAAATATTGTGTTGTTATTCCAGTGCCGATTGATTAAATTTGAAATAAGAGGAATGGAAATAAAAACACTGTAACAATCTTAAGAAAACATTAAACCAAACGCACTTTGACAGAAGCCATCATCAACCTAGAAACAGTTAACCCTCTTGAATTTTTTGGTGTTAACAATGACAAATTAGACATCCTTAAAAAGAAATTCCCTTTACTTAAAATTCTTAGTCGAGGTACACAGGTAAAATTAAGTGGCGCTCCCGAGCAAATTGTTGATGCAAAAGAAAAAATAAACCTCATCATCCAATACATTGAACGTAATGGGCAAATGAGCGAAAATTATTTCGAGCAAATATTAGGCGGAGATGATCAGCCCACGATTGATAATTTTATTGAACGCAATCCCAATGATGTTTTGGTATTCGGACCTAACGGTAAAACTGTAAGAGCACGAACAATTAACCAAAAACGTATGGTTACTGCTGTTGATAAAAACGATATCGTATTTGCGATCGGACCTGCCGGTACGGGTAAAACCTATACTGCTGTTGCATTGGCTGTAAGAGCGCTTAAAAACAAATCAGTAAAAAAGATCATCCTGACGAGACCCGCTGTTGAAGCTGGTGAAAGTCTTGGTTTTTTACCGGGCGATCTAAAAGAAAAGATCGATCCGTATTTACGCCCTCTATACGATGCATTGGATGATATGATCCCTGCAGATAAACTGGCGTATTTTATGACAACCAGAACAATTGAAATTGCGCCATTAGCGTATATGCGTGGGCGTACGTTAGACAATGCTTTCATTATTTTGGATGAAGCTCAAAATACAAACGACGGACAATTAAAAATGTTCCTTACGCGTATTGGCGCTAACGCAAAAGCAATTATTACAGGTGATCCTACGCAGGTCGATCTTCCTAAAAACCAACGTAGCGGTATCGACAAAGCCTTACGCATCTTAAAAAATGTTGAAGGTATTGCTCATATTGAATTGGATGAAGAGGATGTGGTAAGACATAAATTGGTAAAAGCTATTATCAAGGCGTATGATAAAGACAAGGATAATTAATAATGGTAAATTATAAATGGTAAATTGTTAATGCATACCATACTTTAAGAGGCAGTTATTCTGCCTCTTATTTTTTGTATAATATAATACCTGCCTGAATTAGCAAGTGGTTCGCCATTTACCATTAACAATTTACCATTAACAATTACTTTCACTACTTTTGCTTTCACAAAATGAATCGATCATGATAAAGAATATTTTTAGCATTTTTCTTGTTAGCATTATACTTATTTCTTGCCATAGCAAAAACGATAAACCTACAACAGCATTGGATACAGGAAGACTATTTATAAGAACAACTTTGGATGGAAATTTTAACGATGCTGAAGACTTATTATTTAAAGACACGGTGAATGTTGAAACGTATGATTCTTATATAGCATTTTACAAGAGGCTTCCGAATGATACAAAAGATAACTATAAAGCATCTGATTATACGATCAATAAATATACAGATCTGAATGATTCTACCGCCGTTATCAATTATTCAAACTCATACATGAATAAGCCGATGGAAATAAAAGTTGTAAGGGTTAACGGACAATGGAAAATTGATTTTAAATACACTACTACTTCATCTAACTAACATATAAATATCTAACACAGTATGCAGCAATATGTTCTTCATCCTTGGCACGGGGCCCATTATGGTAAAAAAGCTCCTAAAATTGTAAATGGTTTAATTGAAATTCCTCAGGGCTCACGCGCTAAATATGAAATTGATAAAGAAACAGGGTTATTAAAACTAGATAGAGTTGTTTATTCATCGTTCCACTATCCTATCAATTATGGTTTTATACCGCAAACATTAGGTCAGGATCATGATCCGCTGGATATATTGGTAATGTGTTCTGAAAGTATACAACCACTTTGTTTAGTAGAAGCAACAGTGATCGGCAATATGCAGATGATCGATAACGGAGAAAAAGATGATAAGATAATTGCAGTAGCAACCAAAGACCCTACAGTAAACCATATCACTAATATTGATGAATTACCTAAACACTTTATCGCTGTTTTAAAAAATTATTTTGAGCAATATAAAGCCTTAGAAAACAAGATCGTATTGATCGATGATTTCCAGGATAAAGAAGGTGCTTATAAAGTTATTGAAGAAGCTGTCGATCTATATAAAAAGACCTATCCTCAAAAATAATCATGTCTAAAAAAGAAAGTATGAGTATACAAATTTGGATCATACTTATATTGATCGGTGTAGCATCAGGTATGCTAAGCGGATTTGTAGGTGTAGGTGGCGGATTAATTATCGTGCCTGCACTTGTTCTTTTTCTCGAATTTTCTCAAAAGATGGCGCAAGGAACTTCACTGGCTATTTTGCTTTTACCGGTGGGTATATTAGCAGTAACGGAGTATTACAAACATGGTTATATTGATATTAAGATCGCTTTGATAATATCTGCGGGCTTTGTAGTAGGTGGCTTCTTTGGCAGCAAAATAGCCCTTGTGCTTCCACAGGATACCATAAAAAAGATCTTTGCCGTATTTATGTTGATCGTTGCTATTAAAATGTTGTTTTTCGACAAGAAATCAATAGAGAAGGATCCCTCCTCGATATCAAGTACTTCAGAAAAAAAAGGTTAAATACTGTCATCCTGTCACAATTCTCTCCTATTTAACTATCTTTGCCACCTAATTTTTGGTGATGGCAAGTTTACTCAATACTGATACAAAAATACACGACGAAAATCGCCAGGGTGAAGCATTTGCTCCTTTGGCAATCACACCTGCACTATTTAAAAAGCACTTTTACATAGAAAGTTATGGCTGTGCCATGAATTTCGCTGATAGTGAAGTCGTAGCTTCTATTTTACAAGAGAATGGTTTTGGCGCGACAAAAAATGTGGAAGAAGCCGATCTTATTTTCATCAATACCTGTTCCATCAGAGAAAAAGCAGAACAGACGGTTCGTAAAAGACTGACCGAATTCCGCAAATTCAAAAAGACGAATCCAGGTTTGATGGTTGGCGTATTAGGCTGTATGGCTGAAAGATTAAAATCAAAATTTATTGAGGAAGAGAAATTGGTAGATATGGTTGTTGGACCTGATGCTTATCGCACATTACCGGGTTTAATTGAAGAAGCTGAAACAGGACAAAAAGCGATCAATGTGCTATTAAGTCGTGATGAAACATATGCCGACATTGCACCTGTCCGTTTAAACAGCAATGGTGTTACGGCTTTTGTAAGCATCATGCGCGGCTGTAATAATATGTGTGCATTTTGTGTAGTACCATTTACACGCGGCCGCGAAAGAAGCAGAGATGCCTACTCGATCGTTAAAGAATGCGAAGAATTATTCAACGACGGTTATCGCGAAGTAACATTACTCGGACAAAACGTAGATAGCTATTATTGGATAGATGAACAAAAAGAAGAGACAGTAAGCTTCGCAATGTTGATGGAAAAGGTAGCATTAATATCATCACAACTTCGTGTACGATTTTCTACTTCACATCCAAAAGATATTACGGATGATGTATTATTTACTATTGCTAAGTATGACAATATCTGCAACTACATTCATCTTCCCGTACAAAGCGGCAGCAGCAGGGTTTTACAACTGATGAACAGAACATACAGCAGGGAATGGTACATCGCAAAAGTGAATCGTATTCGCGAGATCATCCCAAACTGCGGACTATCAACTGATATGATAACGGGCTTCTGTACAGAAACAGAAGAAGATCATCAGCAATCACTAAGCTTAATGGAGTACTGCCATTACGATCTAGCTTATATGTATTTCTATTCTGAAAGACCCGGAACATTGGCTGCGAGAAGATATGAAGACGATATACCGGAAGAGATAAAGAAAAGAAGATTAAAGGAAATGGTAGACCTTCATCGCATTCAGACTTTACAAAGCATGCAAAAAGATCTTGGCAAAATTTGTAAAGTATTGATAGAAGGCACTTCTAAAAGAACAGAAGATGATCTTTTTGGAAGAAATGATCAAAATAAAGTAGTGGTATTTGCCAAAGGCGATCACAAAAAAGGTGATTACGTAATGGTAAAAATTGAAAGCTGTACTTCGGGTACATTATTAGGAAAGGTTGTAACTGATATGCCTTTATAAAGGCGGTCATTAAATTATATATTTATGGATCTACAAGCAATAAAAAACAGGTTCGGCATTATAGGCAATTCTCCAGCATTAAATCAGGGGATAAACATAGCAGCACAGGTAGCCACCACAGATCTTAGCGTTTTGATCAATGGTGAAAGTGGTGTTGGTAAAGAAATTTTTTCTCAGATCATTCATTCTCTTTCGGCAAGAAAACACAATCCTTTCATTGCTGTAAACTGCGGCGCAATTCCTGAAGGCACTATTGATTCCGAATTATTCGGACATGAAAAAGGATCATTTACAGGTGCAGGAGAAAGTCGTAAAGGTTATTTTGAAACAGTTAACGGCGGCACTATTTTCTTAGATGAAATTGGTGAAATGCCATTGGGTACACAAGCAAGATTGTTACGTGTTTTAGAAACAGGTGAATATATACGAGTTGGTAGCAGTAAAGTGCAAAAAACAGATGTACGTGTAATTGCCGCTACTAATAAAGAGTTATTGCAATTTGCTTTGAACGGAAGATTTAGAGAAGATCTTTATTATCGTTTAAACACAGTTCCGATAAGGGTTCCGGCATTAAGAGACAGAAAAGAAGATATCGATCTTTTATTCAGAAAATTTGCCACGGACTTCGCAGACAAATACAAATCACCTCCCATACAGTTGAATAATGAGGCTAAAAGTTTATTGCAAAATTACAGCTGGCCCGGAAACGTTAGAGAACTAAAAAATATTGCAGAACAAATCTCTGTTCTGTCAACAGATAAAAATATCACTGCAAAAGAATTGCTCCAGTTCTTGCCCGAAAATAATTTAAACAGGTTGCCGGTATTAGCTGGTGGTAAAGATGGTGTGAGCCAACAAGAGTTTGCCAACGAAAGAGAAATATTGTACAAGCTTTTCTTTGATATGAAGAAAGATGTAAATGAATTGAAGAAAATGTTCTTTGATGTGTTTCAAAATTCGAATGGCGGCCAACATATCCCTGTTTACAACAATAATAACGATACACAGCTAGCCGATATAACACCTGTTACTTCAGCTAATAATTTCAGTCAGCAGGGGCAACCTGTATTTATCAATCAAAATCATGGACATGATATTCATCATCATGAAGACATTGAGGAATCGTTAAGTATCATGGATAAGGAAAAGGAGCTGATCATTAAAGCATTAAAAAAACACAAGGGCAAAAGAAAAGATGCATCTACCGATCTTGGAATTAGTGAAAGAACCTTGTACAGAAAATTAAAAGAATATGATATTGATGAATAAAATCAAAACCCAAAAAACAAAAAACAAAAAACAAAACTCGAGATTTGGATTTTGGATTTTGAATATTGGACATTGGATATTAGGACTTGCTATTATCTCTGTCTTCAATTATGCTTCTTGCAAATATTCTTTTAGAGACTCTGCTCCTCTTCCACCTGAAATAAAAACTTTCAGGGTTAACCAGTTGGGCAATCAGGCTCCTTATGTAGATGCACAATTAGCACCGCAATTAACTGAAGCATTAAAACAAAAGATCATTAGCAATACCCGGTTGCGCCAAACAAACGATGATGACGCTCATTACGATATAAGTGGTTATGTTTCTAATTATGCCGTAAGCACAACGGGTATTTCGGGTGCCAGCGCAGCTCAAAACCGTTTAACTGTTACATTTCATATTATCTTTAAAAACTCGATAGATAATACCCAAAATATGGAAGCCGATGTAAGCAGTAACTTCGATTATAGCTCTAGTTCATCTCTTAATGATGCCGCTGCCTCATTAAACAAACAGATAATATCTAATATGGTTGACCAGATATATAACAAAATATTCTCCAACTGGTAAACTTTGGCATTTTATCACTTTAATTAATGTTATTTATTATTTTTGATTGATGGGGGAAAGTAACCGACTTTTTGAGTCCTTATTTAATAGGGATATGTCAGCTTCGGACAATACCGAGTTTCTTTTGCAATTAACAAAAGAGCACCCCTATTTTACAGCGGCCCAGTTTTATTTATTGCAACGAACAGACGAAAATTCTTCAGCATATTACAAGCAAGCAGCAAAAACGGCTCTTCTTTTTAATAATCCTTTTTGGTTAAGTTTTCAGTTAGACCAAACAAGAACCAAAACGTCATCTAACAAAGCGATTGAACTAGATCTTTCAAAGGATTATGATGATGAAGACGGATATAATGAAGATGAATCATTACCCGAAATAGCACCGCTTAATATCAATTTAAAACTGGATTCTTTTATAGATAACAATACTGCAGAAGAAGATCTTTTATTTCAGCCTTTATTTACAAGAGATTATTTCGCCAGTCAGGGCATTAAATTAACGGATGATATACTTGGTTCAGATAAGTTAGGTACACAGCTTAAAAGCTTTACCTCCTGGCTAAAAACGATGAAAAAGATCCATATTGGTCAATTACTTTCTGAAGGAACTGAGAATAATGACACCAATATCCAGAATATGGCTGAAAAATCAAACGATAAACAGGAAATACTTACAGAAACAATGGCTGAAATACTTATTCAGCAAAATAGAAAAGACCTGGCTATTAGCCTTTACCGTAAATTAAGTTTGCTCGATCCCGCTAAAAGCACTTACTTTGCAGCCAAAATCGACCATTTAAAAGCGCATTAATATGTTAATTGTATTCGTAATTTTAGTGATATTGTCTTCCCTCATTTTAGGTCTTATAATATTGGTACAAAACCCTCAAGGTGGCGGATTATCAGCTAGTATGGGTGGTTTTAGCAATCAATTGATGGGTGTAAAACAAACTACCGATGTGTTAGAAAAAGGTACATGGATATTTGCTGCTATTGTTGGTATCATTTGTTTGGTATCTCCTGCTTTTATTCCAAAAGGTAACGGCAATGGTGCATCTAAAACCGACAATTTATTAAATAGTGCGCCTGCAACGGTTCCTATGCCTAAACAAAATTCAGCTCCAATACAACAAGGAACTACGCCTCAACCGGCACCGGCTACTAAATAAAATATTTATATAAATTTTTGAAACCCCGCTATTAAAGCGGGGTTTTTATTTTATTTTCACAGGCACATTCATGTTTGTTTTATGAAAAAAATTATATTCTTCTTATTCCTGATCATCATTGCTTTTGCAGCATGGTTCTTTTTAGCTCCCGATACAAATTTTAGCGATAGCAAAAAAGCATTGTACATAAAAACAGGCAGCTCATTTGAGAATGTAATGGATTCTGTTGAACAAAATAACATTATTCAGGTACCCATCATTTTTAAATATGTAGCACAAATAATAGGCTATGATAAAAATGTAAAACCGGGTAAATATGTCATTCAAAATGAGAGCAGTTTGTTCAAGATAATCAGAACATTAAGAGCTGGTAGTCAGACTCCCGTTAATTTGGTTATTATTAAATTACGTACCCGCGAAGACCTTGCACAAAAGATTGCTGCCAACTTTGAATGCGACTCAACTACATTCATTAATTACATAACTAACAACGATTCATTGTTGAATTATTCATTAGATACCAATACTGTAATGACAGCGATAATTCCTAATACATACACTATGTTATGGACAACGCCTGCATCGAAAATATTTAAAAGACTATTTAATGCGCAAGAAAAATTCTGGACAAGTGAAAGAAAACATAAAGCTGCCGAATTAAGCCTTACGACTAAACAAGCTTATACATTGGCCAGTATTGTTGAAGAAGAAACAACAAAAGATGAAGACAAAGGAAATATTGCCAGTGTATACCTTAACCGCAGAAATAGCGGAATGAAATTATCTGCCGACCCTACAATAAAATTTGCTATGAAAGATTTTGGGTTGAAAAGAATTTACGACAAGTATTTACTTACTCCATCTCCTTATAATACATACCAGCATTTAGGATTACCTCCGGGGCCAATTTGTACACCTTCAATAAAAACTATTGATGCCGTATTAAATGAGCCTGCTACAAACTATTTATATTTTGTAGCAAAGCCTGATTGGTCGGGCTTATCAAATTTTGCAGCAACTTATAGCGAGCATCAGGTCAATGCAAGAAACTACCAGCATTTTCTTGATAGCCTAACTCCAAACCAATAACAGTACTCACTTGTATCAATGACGAAACTGGAACGTATCATAATAACAAAAGGACCTATCGCTTTTATTTTAAAAAGAAGCGAACGCTGGCGACTGCCGGGTTTTGAGGGTGTGCCGTTATATGATGTGATAAGATTTTTCTACAAGCAAATAAAAACGGTTGGTTTAACAGAAAGAGCTTCTGCAATAGCGTATAATTTCATCATGGCTATTCCGCCATCATTTTTATTTTTATTTACATTGTTGCCGAAGCTGCCTTTTATAAAAACGAAAGAGATACAAAAGCAAATAACTTTTTTAATAAAAGATATTGTTCCTGCAAATGGATATAACCAAAATATTATCAATTTCATTAATGATACTTTTTTTAAAGCGCCGAAATTCGGTATACTTTCCACAGGAATTATACTGGCATTATTTTTCGCTTCAAACGCAGTGATGGGATTAATGCGTTCTTTTAACAAAGACTATATTGGCTTTGAAAAAAGAAAAGGATTCAATAAAAGATGGATGGCTATTAAATTAACAACATTACTATTTGGGCTAGTGTTGGCTTGTATGTTATTATTAATAACACAACGTGCAGTATTAGTGTGGATAGGTATACAAAATGTATCGGTAAGAAATGTGATCGTTTATGGCCGATGGATCTTTATTGTCGCACTAGTTTACTACTCTATTGCCTTTATTTACAAATATGCACCTGCAGTACAAAAACGATGGAACCTTGTTTCACCGGGAACAATTTTGGCAACTGCGCTTAGCTTATTCGCGAGTTATGTATTCACAACATTTGTAAATAATTTCGGCAGGTATAATTTTTTATATGGATCGATAAGTACCGTTATTGTGATCATGGCACTTATTTATATTAACTCCTTGGTATTATTGATTGGTTTTGAACTGAATGTTAGTATTAAATCCCTCAAATCAATTGCCGAACATCGGTTGGCTGAAGAAAAAGCTGCAAAAAATAAACAGTAATTATACGAACGGTGATTATAAGATTTTACAAATGAGTAAATTTGATAACCCCTTATAATAACGTTGCTGGGAAGAAAACGTAACACCAACAAGCCCTTTCAGAAAACGTTGCTGGGAAGAAAACCAATTGTACACAATATCACAACCATTCGTTTTATCAATCAGATGTAACCAGTTATAACAAGTAAATGTTATAAAGTATGTTCCATAGTTTTCTGAAATGGTACGTTTTACGGGCATTGAATAAAGATACTGCTGAATTAATTACAATTAGTTTACTGAGTAGCCATCAACGCAACGTCCCTTGCAGGAGACGTTGCTGGGAAGAAAACACAAAAGCCTTGTATTACAAATACAAGGCTTTAATAAAGTGGTGTAGTAACCGCGTTAGCGTCCTAACTATGTTTGATACAAGACTGTAACTCAATTATTTAATTATTCCATTTTCGAAGGTGAAACAAAAAGTGTCGGATGACTCCTTTTCGTTTTGAAAGGCTCGAAAACTCAAATTTAAGGGTTCGAAATTTAATGACCAATTTTCTCCACCTACAGCTCCATAAAAGTAACAGGATATATTCTTAGCCATTTTTGGTGTTCCGCTGCAATAATTCACTTAGTGCCAAATAAATATTACATTTAGCAAATTTTTTATTCCGTGTCAAAACCCTACCGAAACCCTACTGGATTAAAACTTCAATACAGTGCCGGTACACTTACAAAAGAGCAAAGAAAAGAAATTCCAAAATCTACCCGCCGCAATTGGAAAGATCAAAACATTGCAATTAGCCAGTTTTGGATCCCCAAGTCGGGCGTAATATATGAACATGAAAATACTGTACTGCAAACCGTACCTTTAATTAGATTTGATATCATATATAAACAAAATGACAGTCAAACCAAATAATAACTCTAAATTTTGACAAATGACAATTACAAAAGGACATTACACGGGTTTTTACAAATATAATAAAGAGAGAATTCAAAAAATTATTGCTCACGACAAAACACTTTTCTTCATTGACATCAATGATACCGATGGAGAAAAATTTTCTGGCACAATACAAGACGACATCAACACTGGAGGAACTCCTGGTATTGGAACAATAACTGGTAAAATAAATGGAGACAAAATTTTTTTCGTTAAGCAAATGCCAATTGCAGCGATAATTACAAATGACGTGCAGAAAAATTTTAATAAAAAACATCGTAAAATATATTACGATGGAATTAAATCAGACGGCATATTTAAAGGAACTTGGAAATTAAAGTTTGGCTTTATCTTTTTTGGACTTCTTCCAATTCTAATAGCCGAGACAAGGGGGACTTGGGAAATGAAAAAAAAATCAATTTAAAAAGATTAAACAAATTGCCTATAACATTAGGTAAAGACGTGTTTTAAAATTCCGCTATAAGTACAAATAAACTAACTTATAAGTAACCTAACCGTGACCTAAAAACAATCTTACTAAAAAATCTGAATCAAGTAGTATTCTCTACTTGATTCAGATTTTTTTCAAAAATTATAAATCTTTTGCGAGTATAATAATCATAAATTAAAGTTCCAATTAAACCAATTAGAGAAATGCTTTCAAGTAAAATTTGTATTTGGGATGATTGAATATACTGTTCCAAAAAAAAAGTTATTAAGAACAAAAGACCGCAAACAATTTTAATGATTTTTGAAAACCACATTTGTCGCATATGCTTGGAATAGCACAACCAATTTTTATAGCCTTCATTTTTAGAATTATATTCAATCAATTGTTGAAAAATAGAAGTAGATGTCTTGTAGTCACGAAGTTGATATGTTGACAATCCTTTAAAGAAAAGAATTTCATAATACCAGTCGTTTTTTATAGATGCCAAATTGTGTTTATCAATTTTACTGTTAATAGTTTTCAAATACTTTATAGCATTTTCTACTGTCTCATTAAATCTGTCCTTTTTATAAAGTGCGTTTAAATGCTGACATGCAAGTTGCATATAAAGTCTCAGTTCATTGTCGTCTTTAAAAGTATCAAGATTATCTAAAAAGAGGGCATTTTTTGCAAAAAAGTCAAGTGTATACTTAAGAGGATACTCAATAGTTGCTCTATAATCATTGTAAATATTTTCAATTGAATTCGTT
>Ga0207033_1025_pt1 | contig 37781 bp, 34 predicted proteins | sample Alteio_BWMinCont_35_FD_153262 | JGI IMG/M metagenome (GOLD analysis project Ga0207033, IMG submission 153262) | Enriched cells from forest soil in Barre Woods Harvard Forest LTER site, Petersham, Massachusetts, United States -... | ecosystem: Environmental > Terrestrial > Soil > Temperate forest >... | reverse complement strand
GTTAAGCTGTATAGTGAATGCAAAACTGCTTTCCACCTCCTTGTTTACCAGGGTTATTGAATAAGCGCTGTCGGCATTTACACAGGCGTGGGCGCTAAAATTAAATTCGGGCCGGCTAACAGTTACCGGGATAATTGTTTGCCCTACGGCCCCATATTTAAAAGCCAGCATGGCATAGTATTCGGGTCTGGCGATAAACAGGCCATTTTCAATGGTTAACGGCGAATAAACAAAGGATCTGCCGCCGCCATGAAAGTTAACCCCCTGGCCCTTGTACACGGCAACCTCCCACATGAAATCAAGCGCCCATAGTGCTGAAGCGAAAACATCGCTTACACCTCTTTTGCCGCCCCCAAATACATTGTTACACTCGGAAATGCGGAACGGTAAATGATATTTGGATGCTTCGGTATGAAGCGTTCCGAGGTAAGCCTCCAGCTTTATATTTTGCGTTAAAATATCTTTATAACTAATAGATGATACTGAGGCGGGCCCGGTAACATAATAATGCCCGTCAATCAGCTTTATATTCTTGCTTTCGTCACCGGCAAATGATTTGACCCATTTATTGTTAAAAGGGGTAACATCGGGGCCGGCAAATGGCGCCCCGGGCACTTCTTTTCGTATTGCCGAAAGATAATCGCCCCATTCCTCCTGGTAATCTTCATAGCTATATTTGGATGAGCCCGGCCTGAGGTTGAACACGTCAGGCTCATTGCCTGATTGTAAAGCATATAAGTTATTAAGCAGGCTTTTATCAACATAGGCTGCTTCGTTTGCCGCATTTGCCGCTGTACCGCTGCCAAGGTTTAAACCAAACAAAACAGGCCAGCCTATTGCCTTGTCAAATGCCGACAAACGATCAATCTCAGATGTAGTGAGCGTATTTGCCGGGGTTTCAGTTGTACGGCGGCTTCCGGTCCATTTAGTAAGGTCACTGCTATTGCCGCCTATGCGTAAAACACCCGGCCCCAGGTTTTTGATAAGTTGAATAAGCACTTTGTTATTTTCATTCAGAAATCCGGGGCTATCAACCAACATCCTTGTTTCGTAGCTTAAACCTTCAAACGTTTCAGGGATGGTATAACCGGGATGGCTTTCATCTAAGGTAATTGTGACTGGCAGGTAATTCACAACCGGAAGTTTTTTGCTCACCGGAAGTTTTGATTCCAAATTTTCTTTATTGCATGCAAGCAGGCTGATCGCCATTAAAATGGCGAACCAAGGTTTCTTCATTCGTTTAAACCCTTAGGGGGGCGTCTCTGTAAAATACTATACGTTTCCGCAGGGTGCAAAATAACAAAAATATAAAATAAACTATGTTATCAATATGTTAAGGGTGGGGAAGAAGTTTGCAGTAGGCAGTAGCAGTTTGCAGCAGGCTATGGTAAGAAGTGGATGGTGATTGTTTATGATGCCCGCCGTTACTCCCCAACGGACATTGCAAACTGCTACTGCCTACTGCAAACTGCCTACTGCCGCTCACCCCACTAAACAATGCAACTCATTGCTGGTAAGCCTGTTTACCATATCTTTTAAAATAGTTCGGGCCCGGTGCAGGTTGGTGCGGGACAATAATTCTGTGATCCCCAGGGTATTCCCGATCTCCTGATGCGAGTAGCCTTCAATGGCATACATATTAAATACTGAACGATAAGTTTGTGGCAATGTCTGTATCATATCCATCAGTTCTTTTGCTTCAAGCCCGTGTGCATTATAGCCATTGCCGAAAGAGGTACTATCTTCTGCGAAATCCTCCACCAAAACCATCGGTTTCAGTTTACGGTAACGTGAGATGGCGCAGCGCACCATAATGCGGCGGATCCAGCCCTCAAGGTTGCCTTCGCCGCGATATTTATGCACATTGTTAAACATTTTTATAAAGCCTTCCTGTAAAATATCCTGTGCCTCGTCTTTGTCATGGGCATAGCGCATGCAAACAGCAAGCATACGCGGCGCTAAAGCTTTATACAAAAGCTCCTGTTGTTTACGGTCGTTTTTCAGGCAGCCTTCCCACATTGCGGCTAAACGGTTGTCGGTGCTTATCATCTTGTTGTGTTTTGCAATACCATGCCAATATTGATACCCTTATTATAATTTATTTATTATCAATTAATTACAAAAAACACACCCTACGAAACTGTTCGTTTTCGTACGGTTGGTGATACAAAGGCGGACGATTTGGGGGGCAGTCATTGGGTCATTGGTCATTAAGTCATTGGTTGGGGGCCAATTATTCTGGTATATAAACGTGAGGGCAATGAAGCTGGCCAATATGTTTTTTTTGTGGGGATACTTATAGGGTTGAGCATTGAATGGGCAAAGTCCGGAAGATAAGAGTCCATTAACTAATGAACCAATCAACCAATTAACTTAGCTATCAAGTTTTGCCCTTGAGGCTAAGATAACAATACAAGTACCCATAAGGGCAATAAATGTAAAAGATGCCCTTAAGGTTGCCCATCCTGCAATAAACCCGATAAGCGGTGGCCCCACCAGGAAACCTATGAAACCGATGGTTGATACAACAGTAATGGCTACCCCTGCCGACATTGCTTTTGACTTTCCGGCAGCGCTGTAAACCATTGGCACCACCGAACATACTCCGGCGCCTACCAATAAAAACCCGGCTATCGTGGTATAGAAGTAAGGAAAAAGTACTGCAATGAGCAAGCCCATAGCAGTTAATGCACCGCTGATCTGCAAGGTGCGTTTCAACCCATAACGATGTGCAAACTTATCCGCAAAAAACCTGCCTGTAGCCATAGTTGACATAAAAGAAGCAAAGCCTACCCCAAGTAATGAAGGTGGCGCGAGTATCACCTTTTTAAAATAAATGTTGCTCCAGTCGAACATGGCACCTTCGCAGATCATAGAGCAGAAGGCAATAGTTCCTAATGTGAATAATGGTATAAATAACTTAATAATCGTTTGAAAAGATACGGAGGATGAAGAAGCGTCTTTTGCGGTGCCGGCATCATCATAAAGATACCCCGAAGCTATAATAACCCCGATTACCAGCAAAACTAAAATAACGATGAAATGATGAAAAGGGGTAATGCCATGGCCAATCATAAAAATGCCTATCCCTGCACCTGTAAACCCACCCAGGCTCCATAAGCCGTGAAATGAAGCCATAATGGGGCGGTTATATTGAGCTTCGGTTGCCACCGCCTGTGTGTTGACAGAAATGTTTGCAGTGTTACCTGCAAATCCATAGCAAAACAGGCAAATAATTAATTGAAATGTATTTTCCGCCAACCCTAAGCTTAACAGCGCGAAACTATAAAAAGCTATTGCCCCAAGCAGCAAATTTTTGCTGCCTATTTTCGTAATCATCCAACCCGAAAAAGGCAAAGAGCACATCAGGCCTACCGGAAGTGAAAACAATACCGCCCCTAAAGCCGTATATGAAAGGCCCATGGTGTGCTGAATAGTCACAATACGCGACGTCCAGCTGGCGAAGCACAAGCCTGTCATAAAAAACAGGCTGCCAACCGCAATGCGGAGTGTTGTTCTGTGAATAGTTATTGGCTGTATTGTTGTATCCATCTTTCTATAAAATTACTTAGTGTTATTAGTACACTAAGTTGGATTTACACAAAAATAAAGAAACTTGTTTGAAAATCAAAGGAATAATAATTAACCTGTGGCTGTTTAGCAAAGCATTTTATTAATTACGGCTTTTAGTTCTGCAACGTCTTTTTCGTTTAATCTATCCAAAATAGCTCCAATTCTTGTTCGGTCAACGGTTCTTATTTGATCAAGCATAACTGCGCCTTTATCGCCACCAATATTGCAGATAACTCTTGAGGGATATAATTTAAGTGTATGTGTCAATGGAGCAATTATAACGGTTCGTAAATATTTGTTCATTTGATCAGGCGATATTATAACGCAAGGCCGCCTTTTTCCTACTTCGCTCCCAGTTGTTGGTTCAAGGTCTATCCAATGAACTGCATATTGTCTGATTACCATTTCCAGTCTGGAATTTCTTCATCGTCAAACAAATCAGGAATAACTAATTGGTCGTCGCCCTTCGCTGCCATTTCTCTAAAAGCTTCTTCCCATCCTTTGCGCTTTATGTCATCGGGCGCACTGATAATAATATGATTGTCTTTTACTTCAATGCTTACCTCGTCATCAATGAAACACTCTTTCAAAAAGCTTTGAGGAAGGATAACGCCTTTGGAGTTTCCTATTTTTCTAATGCTTGATTTCATTATATAAAGTTATAACAAATTATAACAAAATACAAGTATTTATCAGCAATCCCCATCCGGCCCGCAGCTTTCGCCTTCAATAATTTCAAGTTTGGGTTTTGGATTTTCTTTTTGCCACTCGTCAAAAGCTTTTTGCAGGGTTTGCTCAAAAACCGGCACAGCCTGCGCGCCTGATATGCCATATTTATTATTCAGTACAAAAAATGGCACACCCTGAATGCCAAGGTATTGGGCCTGTGCAATATCATGCCTTACCTCATCCGCGTAAGCATCGCTTTCAAGCGTTTGTTTAACCTCATTTGCTGTGATGCCCAATTCAGTCCCAAATTGAACAAGGGTATCGATATCATCAATATTTTTGCCATCGGTAAAATAAGCTTTAAACAATTGTTCTTCGGCTTCAATGCCCAAACCATGCTTTTTTGCAAGATGGCTGTACCTGTGCGCGTTAAAGCTATTGGCAACAACTGCTTTATCGAAATTATAAGTTAAACCGGCCTCGGCAGCCATTTGGGTTACATGGGCATTCAATTGCCGGGCATGGTCAATAGTAAAACCTTTTACATCTGCCAGGTATTGATCAATGTTTGTGTTAGGATCAGTTTTCATATCCGGGTTAAGCTGGAAGCTTTTCCATTCAATTTCTATCTCATCTTTATGTTCAAATCCCTGCAAAGCATTTTCAAACCTGCGTTTGCCAATATAGCAAAAAGGGCACATCACATCCGACCATATTTCAACTTTCATAGCTTTTATTTTAATATTGCAAAGCTAATTCACTATCCCAACATCAACGTAAGGGCAAAGTAAAACTTTAAAAGACTGTGGGATGAGGTAGAAGTGTGGAGAATGGGAAGCAGTAACAGGCAATGGGTGTCCGTCCGTTTTGGGGAGACGGTATGCCCGGACAGTACCGGACAGGGAAAACTCACGAAGTTTAACTCGGGATTGTTTGTTTTTTTTAAGGCCTCGTTGAGGGCTTCGCCGTTTAAAAACTTCGTGAGTTTAATTATGCTACTTATTTCTGCGGTACCGCAACTATTGCAGGGCTGGCATATTTATCATACTGGTTAACCGTGTAACCGCTTTTCTTTAATCCATCAAGTATCTGGGCCGAATTGCCTACAATGATCACTCTGATATTATCGGCATCCATATATTTTTTAGCTACACGCAGAATGTCATCGGCCGTAACGGCATTTACTTTTTGCAGGTAGGTTTTATAGAAATCGGCAGGCAGGTTATTGATCAGTATGTTACTGGCGAATGAGGCGGTACGTGCAGGGTCTTCAAGCCCTCTTGCAAATGAGCCATTGTACAGCGCTTTTGCATTGGTAAGCTCTTCGTTGGTTACTTTTTCAGTACGGATACGGTTGATCTCGAATAAAAACCGGGTCACCGCGCTGTCGGTTTTGGCAGTTCGTACCGAGGCGTTTGCATCAAAAGTTGACTGGAACCTGCCCGAACCTAACGCGGAATAAGCCCCGTAGGTAAAACCATGCTTTTCGCGAAGGTCCATAAATAGACGGCTTTGCGCTCCTCCGCCCAATATGTAATTGGCTAATAAAGCGGGGAAATAATCAGGGTCATTCATTTTAAGATGTACCAGGTTAACCACATTAATTTCTGATTGTACCGCGCTGGGCAAATCAATTACGTCAATTTCGGTTTTGGCCGGATTGAATACTTCTGCAAGCTTTGGCAGCGTTAATACAGGCCCGCTCCATTTACCTAATACTTCTGTTGCCAGGAGTTTAGCTTCCGTTGGTTTAATATCACCTATAATGGTTAAATACCCCCTTGACGGCGTTACGTATTTGCTGTAAGCGTCTTTTACATCCTGCAGGGTAAGGGCTTGCACGGTTTCTTCGGTTTCAAATTCACCGTTGGGATGTGTTTTGCCATAAACAAGTGCGTCTGTAACCCTTGTGGCGATAGCCTTCGCATTTTTAGCCTGTGCTTTTAAACCGGTTAATTCCTGCGATTTTAGCTTGTCGAATGATTCCTGGGTAAACGCGGGCTCTTTTAAAGCCCGCCCCATCAACGTAAAAGCATCTTTAAAATAACGCGTCAATGCCGAAGTATAACCCCCGCCGGAATTAAGGTTTACTATAGCGCCGAGTTTATCAACGGCTTCGTCAAATGCCGCTTTGGGCATCGTTTTAGTGCCTTCGTTAAGCATGCTGCCCATCAGGGACACTACACCTGCTTTGCTACCTTCGGCAATGGGGCCTGCGTCAATAACAAAGCTGGCAGAAACTTTTGGCAGGCGATGGTCCTCAACCACCAAAACGGTAATGCCATTGGGCAGCTTATAAGTAACAGGATCTTTAATACTTAAAACCGGCGCAGGTCCTGGCGTGGGTTGTTTACTTCTGTCGATGGTTGTTTGCGCCTGCGCATATTGCATTAATAGTGCCCCGGCAACTAATATTATATATTTCTTCATGATCTTTTCTTAGTATAGGTTAATTATTAAGCTTTGCCTTTTTTTGGCAGATAGTATAATACGAGGCGCTGGTTGGTATTTAAATATTTCCGTGCAGCTTCCCGTATCTCTTCCCTGGTAATTGATCTGATCAGCGTTAGCTCTTCATTAATTTCGTTGGTATTTTTATGATAAAAAGTATAACCGTTGGCTAAGTTTTCGACAATACCCAATTGGCGTGTGTTGGCATTTACAAAATTATTTTCAAACTGGTTCTGTAATTTCTGGTAATCTTCGGGTGTGATAAGATCGGTTTGCAGCTTTACAATTTCCTCATCCATATCACTTAGCAAAGTTGCCGGTGCCGCACCGCCGTTTGGTATTGCACCTATAATATACATGCCATAATCTTCCAGTGAGTAATTTAAGGCTAAAACCTGCAACGCATCTTTTTTATCATCCACCATTTTTTTATACAGCCTTGAACTTGCCCCTCCCGAAAGGATATTAGATATCATTTGCATTACTTTCGCGTCGCGGGTGTCCTTGCCGGGAACACGGTAAGCGGCAGCTATAAATGGTATCTGTATATTGGCATCATAAGCCGTATCAATTATTTGTTTGGTGATAGGCGGCTCTTCCACTTTATGATAAACCACATCGGCGCCGCGTGGTATGGGGCCAAAATAAGCTTCGATCAATTGTTTTGTTTTAGCAACATCTATATCGCCGGCAATGGTTAACACAGCATTGTTGGGCGCGTAATATTGTTTAAAAAAAGCTTTAAACTCATCCAGTTTTGCCGAATCTATATCTTTCATAGCGCCAATTACGCCATTATGATAAGGGTGAACGGTAAACAGGTCGGCTCCGATATCATTCACCAGGTTGCCATACGGGCGGTTATCAAAGCTCTGGCGTTTTTCTTCTTTCACCACTTCGTCCTGCGTTTTCACACCAATCTCGTTGATCACCGGGTGCATCATACGCTCACTTTCAAGCCATAGCCCTGTTTCAAGGTCGTTGGATGGAAATACCTCGTAATAAAAAGTTCTGTCCTGGGTTGTGTTGGCATTGTTGGTACCGCCATTGGCCGATACGATCTTCATAAACTCGCCGCGCTTAATATTTTCGCTGCCCTCAAAAAGCAGGTGCTCAAAAAAGTGGGCGAAACCTGTACGCCCCGCAACCTCATTTTTTGAGCCTACGTGATACATCACCGAAACCGCAACAACCGGCGCATGATGGTCATCGTGCAGGATAACGTGCAATCCGTTGGGAAGGTCGTATTCTGTAAATTCTACTTTTTGCGCCCTTGCATTTAACCCCAAAAGGGAAAATGCGATTATGGCACACAAAACTTTTCTTCGTATTTGCATAGGGAAATTGATTTATCGCTAAAATATTAAATTGTTTGAAATATTGGCGGCGTGTAAATGTTATATTATGTTAATATTTTATAAAAACCGGGGTGTCCGTCCGTTTTTAGGATGGGACAGGATTGGACGGGATGCGGACAGCTGTTTAGGAGGGTGTAGGCAGTTACTGGTTTTTGAAGGTAACAGATGTGGACGGGATGCTGGCGTTGTAGCTAATCACAAGGTTACCAAACCTATGGCATTATTCAGCCAATACGACAGTATAAATCTGCTAACTGCTTTTTTTAATTAATTGTCATAGTTTGGTAACGAAAAAGTGACACGATGACGTGAAAAATGCTGCCATAAATCTGATGGCACAAGCTTTGAACTGTCTCAAACTTAATTTTTGATAAATTATACAAAAAAAGAGAGCGTTCCAGTTATGAAGGAGTCATAAAAGGGGAGTTGTAAACCCCATTTTTGAGAAGTATGTCGACCAAGACCGCAACAAACATAAAATAATTTATTTAACTATTGAATGATTAATGATAATTATTTTTTGCCGTTTTTCAAATCTTAAAGTCTATTGCGATAATTAACTAATAATTGGATAGCCCTATGTAGTAACTGGCGAAGCCAATTTTTTGAAATTGTAATCTTAATAATAAATAATAAAAATGCAAGTAGCAGACTTAAATATAGTAAACGCGATTATTAGCCTCGAAGTTCAGGTTATTGCGCAAGGACAAATAATTGATAAATTGATGCGCTCAAGTAGCGCTTTTATACCTCAAAACGAAATTGACCTAATTGTCAAAAACGCACAACAGGTAGTAAAGAATAAATACCCACAACTGGGAATTGCTTTTTAATTCTTAAAAGGGCCTTCAGATAATACTCAAAATTGAAGGCCTTTTTAATTTTTATAAAACAGTGTACTAAACTGAATATTAAAACAACATGGCGTGGGTATCGAAGATATTTCACGATAAACAAAAAAGCGCCTAAAATAAGAAAAGACATGACAGCAATCGTTGGGGTACTTTGCAAAAAAGGTGTTGTGATAGGCGCGGATAGTTCAGCTACCTTTGCAAACGGCCAAATCAGAACTATCGAACAAAAAACAAAAAAGATAAAAATTATAGGCGGGAAATACATCATAGCCGGAACCGGACAAATAGGTTTAGGGCAAAGATTTGTAGATGAATTTGAAAAAACGCTTAACAGCAGCTTGGCCAGTAAAACTTCGCCGCCATCAGAATTATGTCGAATAATAACGCAGCAATGTTTGAAAAATTTTATTTCGACTAATGTACAACAAGGGCAATTTGGTGCGTTGTTTGCCTTTCCGTGGGGAAGTAAACATCATTTATGTGAATTCGATGCAACCACTTTACAACCAGAATTAAAAACTGAACATCTGTGGTACGTTTCAATGGGTAGTGGGCAAATAATTACTGATCCAATTTTAGGTTTTATCAGAAAGATGTTTTGGAGCGAAGGAGAACCGGAATTAGAACAAGGGATATTTGCGACACTATGGACACTTCAACATGCGGTTGATATGAACCCCGGTGGAATAAATGGCCCGATTGATATTGCTATATTAGAATGTTTGCCGGGTAACAAGATAGAAGCAAGGTTTTTATCAGAGGCCGAGATTCAAGAGCATATCAGTAACATTCAAGAACTTGAAAAACATATTTCATCATTTACTTCGAAGGCAGTTAGTAAAGAGCCTCCCGCTGAAATTCCTAAGCCATAGAATTATGAAAAGAAAAATCTAAATTAAAAGAAGATACTATTTGCCTTCATATCTGGGTATTCTTTATAAATAGCCTGTATCAATTGTTCAAAAGATAATTTCCTAACAAAATCGCTGATTCTTTTGATATAATCGACATATTTTGTGTCGATCTTTTCTAATTCATTATGCCCTAATATTTGGCCTTCTTTTGTTAGATGGTAGTTTTTGAGGTTATTAAATCCGCTGTATTTAACCTCTACCAGTTCACTTATTTCAAGACCATCTAATTCTTCATAAACACCTTTGTCAAAAGGCCCATAATGGTAGGGGATAAAATTAAATTTGGGGCTATACTTGACTTGTTTATCTAAGTTTCTATCCAATAAGAAGAAAATTTTTTGCAATTGCACAGGTGTATATTGTGAATCGGGGGAAGCTGCTAAAACTGCTAGAATGAATTTATCCCTACTCATATTACAAATAAACTCTGAATGAATAAAAAGGTTGTGCAATAGTAGTGATATTTTTTTTATATACATTATTTTAAATGGTTTAAATGTAGGCTATTATGTTTTTTCCGTTGGTCTGGATTTACAATCCAGGATCGAAATCAAAGTGGATTTGTAATTCACGAAACTGAACCTTTAATTTGAAATTAAGATTGTTGACCAGATAATCGAGAAATTTCAATCCTCCTCCCCATTATCCCCACTCCAAAATTTAATGTACATGATATTAGCATCATCCGGTTCGGGTGCAAGGTTTTTGGTTTTGTTGATATAGATCGTATCATTTTCATTGGACCATATTTCATACGCCAGTTCGCCGGGTATTTCGCCGTTGAGGATGGTGCCAGGCGGCATGTCAAAGTGCCGCATAAACATCAGTATATCGGCTTCGGTTGCCCTCATTTCGTCGCAGGTTTCATCTACTTTGGCTTTAGCGGCTTGCACGTCGCGGTAATAGCTTATTATTTCATCTATTTCGTTTAAGCTGGTTTGCCCGCAATAAAGCGGTATATTCACTAACAGGTGTTTAAGGCGTGCCTGGCGTTTTTCAAGCCGCACTGTAAGGGTGTAATATTCGTTGCAACAGGTTGTAAATTCTCCGGTCATTGTTTTGGTGTTTTTTTAGAAGTAAGAAGTCAGAAGTTAGAGGTCGGAAATAAGAGTCAGAGGTCGGATATATCAGGTGAAGCATCAGTCGTCAACCTGCCGCATCTGACTTCTTCCATCCGACCTCTGATCTCCGCTCCACTCTGCAATCCATCTATCTGCCAAATCAATCCCTTGTTCCCGTTCCTTATCGGTTGCGGATAGTTCTAAGCTATCGTTAATAACAAACGTTGCCGAAGGTATCCTTAGGTTCAGTTCCTGCGCTTTACTATGCCATTTGGCATAGCCGTTTACATCAGGGAACATAATAACGGTGCGGTTAGCTAACACCCGGCATTTGTCTGCATTCAGCCCGTTTATGCTGCCTGCGGCAAGCCAAATATATTCGGGCATATAAACGCTGGCTATGATGGCCGTCTTTTCGCTTTCCACTAAACAAACTATCCTACCCTGATGCCCGGATAGCAGGTGTTCGCCGAAGAGGCATTGCTTGAGGAGGAAGTCTTGAGTCTGAAGTCTTGAGTCTTGAGTCGCAGTTGACTCGGGACTTAGGACTTTCGACTCGAGACTTATTAAATCTTGAGTCGCAGCTGACTCGGGACTTAAGACTTTCGACTTAGGACTCACCAACCTGTGTACCCATGCTATATGATTAAAAGGCTCTTTTACACGTTTGCAGGTGGTTCGGTCGTATAGCATGATCTTACCTGTACGCACATTTCCTTTTGTATCGATTTGCCAAAATACGGTTGCGCCGTGCCAGTGGCTTGCTGTGCCTATATGGTATAGTGCGGCAAGTTCAAGGGCCTTGCCTTCGCCAAACATTTTGGCTAAAAAGCTAACAAAATTATTATTGTCGTAAACGCGGCAGCTTTCTTTTACCAGCATACGGGGCAATACACTGAATTGGCTTTTATCGGGCTGTTTCCTTAATTGCCTTATTGGTTTAATATGAATATCGTACGGCGTTACGGCAAAATAGTCACGCGGCGAAAAATGGTAGCCGCATTGCTCCTCACGGTCGCACCGGCCTACATGGTCACCAAGATACTGGTTGGTTTCGGTATCAATATAACGTTTAAAGGTTTTATGCGGATGCCGGCACTTGGGGCAATGAAAACGGCTTTTGGTGCCGGTGTATGGTTGAAGTTGAAAACGGTGTTGGTTCATTAGTTCACTGGTTCATTAGTTCATTGGTTTTGGAGGGTGTTGAGGGGTGTCCGTCCGTTATTTAGGGTGTGACACTTTGAGACGGACGGACAGATTGAATTGCTATCAGCTATTGAATGACTTAATGACCTAATGACCAATAACTTCTTTTTTCTTCAGCAGTCTATCTACTTTTTGATGTTGCAGGCCTAATTTCCTGCCAATTTCGCGCAGGCTTAGTCCTTGCTGTTTAAGTTCTACAGCTTCTGCCATAAGCTTGTCGGTGTCGTCATCTTTTGGACGTTTCAAATGATCCCATTCCCTGGCATATCCTACAAATTCAAATTGCAGAAAATTAGAGGGTTTGGCAATCTGGCATAGGCAAACATTATCTGCACCATAAACCTCCTCAGTATTACGCTGCTTTATCTGCTTTAAATAACGCAGGCTTTTATCTGCCTGACTTTCGCCAACCGTAAAAGCGCTATCGCAAAAGTTCATCAGCATTTTACTGCCCTGCAAATCGTTTTTATTTATTGGTTGCCCAACGTCACGTTTCGGCGTATGCGCTAACGCTAATATGCTAAGGCCGTACCTGTTTTTTAGTGCCTTAAGATGTTTCATCAATGGCAGGGCATCTTTAGCACGCTCGGTTTCGTTGCGCAGGTAAGTGAGATTATCAATAATTATTATTTTGGCTTTTGTTTGTACAATTGCACGCTCCAAAGCAAAATTCAAATACTCATCAAAATCTGCAAACCCTGCCGGCAATTCCGAATCCGGGTTTAATTCGGCACGATAGAAATCTTCCTTAAAAGCATAATGCCCCTGGTATTCTGCCGAATATCTTGCTTCAAACTGCTTATCTGTCAATTCAAAATCGCAATACAAAACAGGCTGTTTGCCGGCTTCCAGTAAAAATGGTTCGGCAGTTTCACCGCTGCAAATGCTATTGCCAATTTGCACGGCAAGTATTGATTTGCCAAGATTACTATCGGCAAATAAAATACAGAGTTCGCCTTCGTACCAAAACTTATCAAATAGCATATTTGGCACTGGTCGTAAGCTGGCTTGTTCCATCCAGTGATTTGCTGTTCGAATCAAAAAAAGATCATCGCAGTTTTGTGATTGATCTGTTGACGATTCAAAGTCAGGTTTAAAATGTTCATCGTTGATATTGAAGCCATCAACGGCAGGGTAGTTTTGAGGGTGCATGGTTATGTTGGTTAAGTTGTTGATAAGTTGAATGAGTTGATTAGGTTGAATGAGTTGATTAGGATTGCAGTTAACCATTCACTTAATCAACTTAATCCAACCCAATCAACCAAAAAAAGAAATACCCCTCCAATAACCTATTCTATAGTGAATAGGCTTTTGTTTTCTGTTTGATAAGAAAACCTTTGCAGGATATGATTTGTAAGGGTGTCCGTCCGTCCCGGAGTGTCTCAAATAAAAATGAGACGGACACTTTGTATGATTAGCAATTATGCGGGAGGCTTATGCTTAATACAAATGTACAAGGGTTGAATTGATATTGTGGTGACAGTGTTTTGTCAGTAGTTGTTTTTTATGTCGCTTAGCTGTTTACAGAAATCCTATAACTCAGATAGGAATATTCGAAATAAAAAAGCCGCCCTACTATCGTAAAGCGGCTGGTAGCTGAAAACTTACAAAGCCTCAACTATTTTGAGAATGATTTGGGATTTGCGACTGCAATAAATGACAACACCTGGGCAACAATTGGGTTTAACATTCGGTTTTTGTAGTCAAAGGTCAGTCGGTGGCAATCACCTCAAGCCTTACCATTTAGGTGGTCACGTACCTTTTTTTCGTTATTCTTTACACCGGTGCTAAACACTACGCTTACGGGCCCTGAAGGAAGCGGATTAGCCTGTTTTCGTGCATCGGCAACTAAGTAAGTCTTTACCGGGAAATAGGTATTATTTTTAATCTTATCATTTTCAATAAGACCAGCGCTTATATCAAATTGAATACCTCCATACTCATTCCAAACATGACCGACACACTCCACTTCTTCTATGTCATGAAACTCGGTAACCAGATAGCCCTCAACCATCTTTGCACCAGTTTTCCGCGCCATCTTTCCACTGTTCTCTAAGCACGCATTCTCAATCGGATTAACCGATTTTACTGCCCCATTAATTTTTTCCGGCGCTTCGGCCATAACTTCACCTTTCATAAAGGTTTCTCCATCGAATTCAAAATTTTCCATCGTTCACTAATCTTTCTGAGCAAATATATATCGCTTTTCCAGAAAGTCAAGTCCAACTTCCATTTTTCCTCATTGGGTTGTCTATTCTATTCAATCGCATCCTAAACAACAGAAAAATTGGAACGGCCTTTATATCCTCATATGGTCTCTGGAACAGAACCCTGTATCCAGGAAACATTTTCAGAACATGATTTTTGACGCTGTCCATCCCGTCCCGGAGTGTCCGGCAAATAAACCGGACGGACAGAACAAAAAAAGCCCCATAATTTATTCTATTTCATTCCAATCTAAATTTTTATAAATTAGCTTGCTATAATTAGTTGAATAAGTTGGATTAAGTTGATCCCGATAGCTATCGGGAAGTGAGTGGTTAAAATACGCTTGCAAACAACTCCATCAACTTAATCAACCCAATAAACCAATTAACTAAACTATGCCCCATATTCCTTTAGATGAAAATCTGCCCGGTATTACCGGTTTGTTGAATTACCGCCAGGATACCGCTTTGCCTATAAGGCAGCTTACACAGATATTGTTGAGGGGTGAATCTACTTTAACCGAAGGCGAAAGGGAATTGATAGCCACAGTTACTTCGCATGGTAACCAGTGTAAGTTTTGTACCGCCGCCCATACTGCTGCTGCCGATGTGCTTTTGGGTGAAAGCGAAACTGCCGAAAAAGTAAAACACGACCCTGATAATGCCCCTGTAAGCGAAAAAATGAAACACCTGCTGGAAATTGCCCGCAAAGTACAGGCTGATGCACGTACGGTTAGCACCGAACTGGTTGATAAAGCCAGGCAGGCGGGTGCAACCGATCTTGAAATACATGATACCGTACTGATTGCCGCTCTTTTTTGCCTTTACAATAAATATGTTGACGGGCTGGCAAGTGTCACCCCAACCGATCCGGCTTTTTACGACAGGCTGGCCAATATTTTAAAAAACAACGGCTATATGCCCTCACCAAACAGGTATGCAAGCCTGAACGAAACTAAATAATTATGAAACAAACCAAAACTGTGTTATTTTGGATAGGGATTTTATTGTTGGTAGTCCCCGGCCTGGTACATGCTTACCTGCTGATGCCTTTCCCCGGCAGCCAGGATTTGAATGCTATTACGGTATCTTATTATCTCGAAAATATAGTATTTCCGTTGCGTATTGTTGGCGGGGCATTGGTTATATGGTATTTGTTTAAATACTATTCAAAAAATTCAACGAGGGGTAAAGTTATTAAAGGGTTTGTGCTGGTGATATGCCTGTGCAGCTTTTACATTACAGATTTCGCGTATAAAGCCGAAACGATGTTCAAAGAGCCGCAAACCATCAAATTTGCAAATGCCATCACTAATAAAGTTCCCGAAAGTTTTGTGATCATCGGTGTGGTTAACAATGGTATTGCTAAGGCGTACCCGCTTATTTATTTAGCTTATCACCATAAGGTGCAGGATAATGTTGGGAATTTGCCGGTGCTGGTTAGCTATTGCTCTATGTGCCGCACAGGCAGGGTGTACAGCCCCATCATAAACGGTGTGAGGCAAAACTTCAGGCTTGTAGGGGCCAGGCATTATAATGCCATAATTGAAGATGAAGGCACAAAAACATGGTGGTACCAGGCAACGGGCAATGCGGCGGTTGGCAAATTAAAGGGCGAACATCTGCAGGAACTGCCTTATGAGCAATCGACACTTGGCGCCTGGTTAAGCAAGCACCCCGGCTCACTGATATTACAACCCGATGAGCATTACCTTGGCGATTACAGCGACCTTAAAAATTACGACCGTGTGCAAGCGGTCGACAGGGATAGTACACTAAAAAATAAAGATAGCCTCTTAAGGAAAAGCTGGATGGTCGGTGTAATTGTTAACGGCCAGGCAAAAGCCTACGACTGGCGGCACCTGTTTAAAAAACACCTGCTGAACGACGAGGTGAACAAAACGCCGCTGCTGATAACTATAGAAAATGACAGCCTTACCTACCATGCATTTAACAGTACGGTTAACGGAAAGGAGTTGCATTTTAAACTCGATACCGCAGGCATGCTAATCGACCAGGAGACAGCCTCTGTTTGGGATTGGGATGGATTGAGCACTTCCGGCGCTTTAAAAGGCAGTCAGTTAAGTAAAATACAAGCCTACCAGGAGTACTGGCACTCGTGGAAGCGTTTCCATCCGGGGACTTTGTTTTGGAAGGAATAAAAATTATCTGAACCACTGATTAAACAGATTTATACGATTTCGCTGATTTCAAATTGCTTGACCATTTGTTAAGGAATGACTTTTACTCAATAATGCATATCCCCACCTTCGTATGTTGTATTATTTTTATTCCGGGCAATGCCAAAAGGAATAATAAGTTTAAAGCTGATATTCCTGCCCATATTGTAAATGCCCTGGCTTTGCCGGGTTACCGTAACCTGCTGCCCATTGTATGCCAGGAAGTATTTTGCAAGGTTGAGGTGGTCGGCATAAGCAACGTTGGTCAGGTTTGTACAATTCACATATAATGAACATACCACCAGCCCCGTTTTAGGGTTCACGAAATTGGTTCCGGCGCCTGCATTAAATAAAGTGTACGCCGCAGAAGGGATTTCGGTATAAAGCGCGCTGTAAATATTATGCTGCGCCCAATCGTGCTGTAAGCCAAATTTAAAGTATGTTCCTCTTAGCAGTGAGTTATGCCCGTCATCAAGCCTGAACTTAACTTCAGAAGTTAAATGAGGTGCCGGGATCCAGGGAATATGATTGGTTGAATCGGACGAATTAGGAAGATTTGAATAAATATAAGTGAAGCCGTTGTCTACTTCCAGCCATTTAGCGTCTGAGGGGTGGATATTTAAAAAGCCGGAAACACCGGTAATTATCGCAGTATTTGAGGATACATATTGGTATACCGGGTATCCTCGCGAAATGGAATCGGTACGGTCGGCAAAAATGAAGTTGCTGATATGGTTGTAAAACCCGTCGGCTTCTAAACTGACATCCGTACCGTTATATCCATAAGCAAAATCCACCTGGTGGCCCTGTTCGGCTTTCAGATTTATATTGCCCTGTTGGATAGCATTGGAACCTATATTCAAACCATTACTGGTTAACTCATTAATTGCAGGAGCTCGGTAACTTTTTGAAATGTTGAGTTTTACATAATTATTATCAGGTAACTGATAGGATGCGCCAATGCTTCCCGATGGCCCGGTGTACGTATTATTAAACCCAGTAAATTGCACCATAGATCCCGGCGTTCCGGGTGGAACAATGTTACCGGCATTGTTCAGTGACATGGCATCCCCAACAAAAGCTGTCCGGTCAAAGCGCAGGCCGCCGCTAAGGGTAAGGTTTTTAAAGTTTTTTTCCAATATTGCATAGCCGCCTATTTCAAAATTTGTGTAGTTAGGAATTTGATAATCGGCTACATAAGGTGCAGGCGGCGCAGCCCCATTGTGCTGAAATTCATAAATACCGTTGATACCGGTGGTCAGTTTCAGCCCGGAACTATCGTCTGCTATTTGGTATTTAAAAGAATAAGGAATGTCGTTAACCAATAAATTGCCGGAACCGACACTCCCCGTATCAATATCGTGGTGAACGCTTTGGGTGAAACCAACATCAAGCCCGATGCGGCCTTTACCGACATTCACACTATTTTGCCACCAGGCCTGGTATTCTTCCAAAATCTTATCACCGGCTATATTCGCAGCGTAAGACATAAAATCGGACCTCGTCGGGTATATCTGCCCGTTTTGCGGCGTATCGAATATAAATCGCCCGGTGCTATCGCGGTTGCCATTCGGCACCTCGATGCGCCGATGAAGTGCACTTAAGGTAAGCCTGGAATATCCCCATGACTTGTTAATGCCAAGCGTTAACCTTGCATTCGTTTGGTTCCATGCAGTTCCCCAAACATAACCATCTTTAGGGTCCGAGTAACTGTGCGCCTCTTCGCCACTCGCTGTCAACCCCCATACAAAGCCATTGTGATTACCTGCTATATGCAGCGAAGTCCCTAAGTAGCCATTATTGGTATGATATTCGGTAAGCAGGTTCCCTATCACTGTTCCATTTTCAGGCAAAGGTTCCGATTTAAAACTGATCACTCCAGCTTCGGCGCTGGCGCCATATTGTAAAGACGCAGGCCCCCTGATTACTTCGGCATCATATACCGCATAGGGGTCTATTAAAATGCCGTGATCATCCCCCCATTGGAAGTCCTCCTGCGGCACGCCATCCATAAGGGTTAACACACGGTCGAATCCCAATCCATTGATCTGTGGTTTCGTAGTGCCAGCCCCCTCGGTAGTTTCATTAACGCCGGGTTGTGAAGCTATTTCATCAATGGCGGTGTTCGAAACACCTTGTAGTATCATATTATGTGTCACCACTGCAATTGGTATAGTTGCACGCTGTTTAGTTGTGGTATTGCCGAGGGCCGTTACTACCACATCTGACAGTTCATAATTTGAAGCCGACAATTTAAAATCGACCGAGTAAGTATTACTCAGGTCAATTAGTTTGGAGACACTTGCATAACCCATTGCTGTTACCTGGATCAAATATTCACCCCTTGGCAGTTGTTTTAATAAATAAATACCGTTTGTATTGGTACTTGTCCCGATTTTCAGATCAGGGATGGAAACGGTTACACCTGTTATGGGCAGCCCTGTAGCCTTGTCGGTTATTTTGCCGGTTATTTTACGGTTTCCAGTTATTGGGACTGCTAAAGCCGATGTAAAAAACAATAGTAGCAGTAGTATTATATAAAAGTGCTTAATAAAGCGCTGCTTAATTTTCATAAAATCAGGAAAGTGAAGTAAATAAATTTTGATGATGAAAAAATGCATTAAAAAAACCTGGTGTCAAATCAATAGCCTATAGCAGGAAAGCCATCGGCGGAATTTCGTCCTTTTCTATTACTTAGGACTTCCGACTTGGGACTTTCGACTCGAGACTCTCGACTCAGAAAAAGGCAAAAAGAAGTGAATTTCAGCCCAATTGCGGAGGCTGGAATATTGGGAGGGAAACATTAGGCAGGGCAACGCGGTGATTAGGTACCTGCATTACCTGCAAAACCCGCGAATAAAACCGGGTGTCGTGCTTTTGGCTAAAGAAGGCTTCCTGGAAAAGATTTTTTTGCGAAGATCGCTCCTCATTTTTCTCTTTTTCTTCAGCTTGCTTCACTTTTTTCATGAAATAGCATTTGCCATTACAATGAAGCCACGGTTTATCCCGGTTTTCGCACAGGTGCGTGGCGATGTAATTCCTGTTCAACTCAAAGCCCGCGTAAACAAACAGGCGCGAAAAGTTGGCAGAAACCGATGCAACTATCAATAAGTAAGCAATAAACCGACGTAACATATCTGTGCAAAGGTAAAGACCATGCATTAATATGCTGTGTGATAAATAAAAAATGTTTAATTTATATTATATCTAAATAAATCCTTAAAATACAACCTTTATATACGTTTATCAGCAAACTTTGGGGGCAATAGATGTTGTGACCCCGGATACATTTATACGTTCATGCACCTTAACTAAAACAAGGGCAATATTTTCATCAATATCTTTTTCACTAAGGGCATGATCGAAATGGATATTATCCCAGCTATCAAATATGCTGTTTAATGTGCTCTCAATGGCCCGATTTTTACGTAACAGGTTATTCAGCTCCCCTAATTCTTTTTTGGTAGCTTCATTAGCTAATTTTTTAGCTGCCAGCGTTAAAATGCGGGTCTCAACGTCCATTTGTTCTCCGTGCCGGGGGTTGGCTGTAATTTTTTAAATATGACGCAGTAATTGATCGGTACGTTGCAATCAGTTTGAGGTGGCTGTGGTTTCGTTAATCTTAAATATCCGCCATTTAAAAAAAGGAATTCGATGTTAATGTCCTATAATTCAGGCGCTTTTATCCTTGTAAATATCAATTTAAGTATTTAGCTTTACTATAAATTAATATTTCTTTAACCTTAAATCTTACAATTATGCATGCCATCACCTATTCTTGCAGCGCTGCTTTATTTCTTATTGTATTGTTTGCCATTTTGGTGCGTAAGGACTTCGTCGCATTCCTTAGGGATACCAGCACTTTACCGGTAGCCCAGCGCTCGTTCAGCCTTGCAAGCACGCTCACATTTTACTGGACGGCGTTAATCATCCTGTCAATATGTTATATTGGCATAGTAAATGATGCCCTGCCTGTAATTGATAATGGCGTGCTGATTTTAATGGGTATTGTTGCCGGTACCACAACGGCAGGTAAAGTAATTGATGCCAACCAAAGCCAGGATCCCAATATTGCCCGCAGCCAGGATACTACGCCGTCATCAGGGTTTTTAACGGATATTCTTTCAGACAGCAATGGCATCAGTGTTTCACGTTTTCAAACGGTAATGTTTAATATTATTTATGGCTGTGTGTTTGTGTCTGCTGTTATTTCCCAGCATGAATTATATGACTTTCCATCGCAAACTTTAACATTATTGGGGATAAGTTCGGGTGCGTATGCATTATTGAAAATTCCGGAAAATACACCCCCAACAGTTAATCCCCCGGCTGTTGTGCCGCCATCTGTTAATCAACCTGCGCCGGCACCGCCACCACCACCAATTGTGCAACCTCCGGCCCAAACATAAAAACGGGTGAAAAAGGACAATAAAATGAGAAAATAAGTTAGTTAATTTTACTGTGTATCATTCACAGTACATTTCTTTTGGGATCCGAAATGTATTTAACCTCTTTAAATGAAAAAGAGATATTAATCTTGTTACTGCGCCCTTTTTAGCGTTGTATGTGCCTTTGCATCGCCAAGGCTTATATCTACGCCAACTGAATCGCCGTAAAATTTACCGCTATGGTCAATTTCCATATTATTGACTATAACATCAAAGGTAAAGGTGTCGCCGGTTATTTTACCATCGTTTATGGGCATATCCCCTTTTGGTGTTTTTGCGGTACCTGTTAACTGGTCGCCATCTATTTTAAAATTGTACGCCAATGGGTATTCATCGCCCTGGTCGGTTTTTAACAGGCCAGTCCATCTCCCATTTAAATTTTCAATGGTTGCAAAGCTTACAAAAAAGCAAAATAACAAAAGCGCGGTGGTAACGATCTTTTTTTTCATTTTTTGATTGTTTTTTCGAGCGTAAAAGTAGGGTTGTCATTAAACCTAATCATAAACAAAATGTTAAGTTTGATATCCGGAAAGCTTGATGATTGATAATTTATTAACATTGATGAAGTTGTTAACATTGGTATTGCCTTTGATTTATCAGCTTACTTATTATAACATTGTTGTCCCGATTCTATTTATGCCCGTTCGCAGTATCTTACGCCCAATTTATAATATTAAGGATTATGGTTCTTAAACGATGGTAAAGCCGTTAATGTTGTAGCATTGCCGCTTAATATTTTACCAAAGGTATCACGGTAAATAATTTTAAAGACCTGGAAATTGGTGATTTTAAAGGAGCAGTATAAAAGATACGGATGGCGCCATGACATTGAATTGTATATGTCAATTTTAATTCAATATTTGCCAGCCAATTTTGATCGTACATATAAATCCATCGCAAAATTGTTGCTCCTTTATCATACCCGGTTTATTTTACCAGGCTACGCCAGCACCAACCCCTCCCTCAAAGCCTTCTCATAACTCTCTTCATCAAACTTATAATACGCCGGCGACCGATGCGCCCCTATGTTTCGTTTCTCATCCAGTTTGACAATCAGCCCGAGTGAAATTAGTTTATTGGGAAAGTTAGAAGCGTTGAGTTCTTTACCCGACATCACCTCGTAAAACCGTTTTATCTCCTTTAAGGTGAATTTTTGTTGCAAAAAATTTTTACCTATCGGGAAATGGTATAAATGCATCCGCATGGCAAACAAGGCATCGCGAAGCATCTCGTCGTGGTCAAAGCCTAATGGAGGCAATTTATCTACAGCGAACCAACTGCATTCACTGGAGAAGAAATCAGCATTGGGCTTGGCATTAACAATGTCGGTTATGGCATAAAACCCCACCGACACCGTTTCGCTGGTAAGCCAGCTATCTTCCTCCATCTTTACCTGTGCCAATTCAAAAAGCTTTTCAGGTTCAAATGCCCCGCGGGGATCGTTTCGCCCCGGATCGCCGAAAGCTTTGAACTGTTTTAAAAACAAGTTGGCAATACCTGTGCGCTCTGCGGTTATCCTGGTGGCGGCCTGGTTTAAGCTTTCATCCTTGCGTACAAACCCGCCGGGCAAGCACCACTTTGTGATGATCTTGTTCTTTATAAGTAATACCTGTAAGCCGCCATCGTGGTAACCGAAGATGGCGCAATCTATCGTCAGACAAGGGCGATAATCCAAATGTCCTTCCTTAAAAAAATGCCGTATTTCCGCGAGGGTTTCCATCTGTTTCCTGTGACCGAAAAATTTATTTATTAAATTTTAATAAATGTAAAAATATTTTTTATATCTTCATTTATTAATTTTTAATAAATGAAGATCACACCAACATTATATTAAGGGTTAAAGAGGTTCAAGTTCCAATTAACTAAATTATAAATCAATGAAAATTTACAAATTACTTTTTTACATGGCTGGCGCAGGCGCGCTGGCAGCCTTTTTTTCCTTTTCCCGGGAAAGGATCCAAAACAATTTGCCTGCTACGGTTATGGCTGAATCCGGGTTGATCCGTATAAGCGGGGGCATCGCCTATCGCGACCTGAATAAAAACGGGAAGCTGGACGTTTATGAGGATTCACGACAGCCGATTGAAGACCGTGTGCAGGATTTACTTAAAAAAATGACCCTTGAGGAAAAGGCCGGTATGATGTTTTACTCCCCTGTACGTGTGAACGCTGACGGAACAATTGAAGATAAACCAACTAAGGATTTCTTAGCATCGATATCGCCGGTTGGGATTAACGAGATTGACAAACACCATATCACACATTTTAACCTGTTTGGGGTGCCGGCACCTGATACTTTAGCCATGTGGTACAACCGCATACAGAAATATGAAGAAAAAACACGGTTGGGTATCCCCATTACTATTGCATCCGACCCCCGTAACCAGGGCAGCGCCGGAATTTTTGCAATGTCGGCCAAAACTTTTTCTATGTGGCCTGATCCCTTGGGATTAGCGGCCATAGGTGATGATAAACTCACCGAACAGTTTGCCGACATTTCGCGGCAGGAGTACCTGGCCGTTGGGATACGGCAGGGGCTGCATCCCCAGGTTGACCTGGCAACTGAACCGCGCTGGCCACGCATCGCCGGTACATTTGGCGAAGATGCAGCATTATCGTCGCGGATGACTACAGCCTATATAAAAGGCTACCAGGGCGAAAAGCTGGGCGCTAACAGCGTTGCCATGATGACCAAACATTTCCCCGGTGGTGGTCCTCAAAAGGACGGTCTTGATCCTCACTTTCAATTTCAGAAAGGCGAAGTTTACCCCGGTAATAATTTTAAGTATCATTTGATCCCTTTTGAAGCCGCGTTCAAAGCGGGCACGGCAGCTATCATGCCTTATTACGGCGTACCGATGGGGCAAAAAGATATACCAGAAGTGGGATTCTCCTACAATAAAGCCATTATTACAGAGCTTTTACGTAAAAAATACCACTACGAAGGCGTGGTTTGTACCGACTGGGGGTTGGTGACTGACACAAAACTTGGCCCCATTAATTTCGTTGCCAGGGCCTGGGGCGTTGAAAACCTGAATACAGAAGAACGGGTGCAAAGGATCTTAGATGCCGGCGTTGACCAGCTTGGCGGTGAAAATCTGCCGGACGTAATTGTAAAACTGGTAAAAGAAGGCAAGGTAAGCGAAAAGCGTATTGACGAATCTATCGTAAGGTTACTGCGTTTGAAGTTTGAGTTAGGCTTATTTGACAATCCTTTCGTGGATGAAAAAAAGGCGGCAGCTATTGTGGGCAGTCCGGAGTTTATGGAGGCTGGGCAAGATGCACAGCGCCGATCACTCACGCTGTTGAAAAATGACAGCCACATCTTACCATTGGCGCCAAATAAACTGAAAATTTACATCAAAAATATCAACCCCAAGGTTGCAGCTTTATATGGTACTGTTGTAGATGATCCGAAGCAGGCGGATATTGCCATCATCAGGTTACAAACGCCAAACTATCCGATTCCGGAAGCAAAAGGCAACTTTATAGCGTCGATGTTCCATTGGGGCGACCTGGATTTTAAGGGCCAGACTTTGCAGGATATTCTTGATCTTGAAAAAACTGTCCCTACAGTGGTCGATATTTATTTAGACCGTCCGGCTGTTATCCCGGAAATCAGCGCAAACGCAAAAGCATTGTTCGCCAACTTCGGCTCGAACGACGCAGCGCTGTTAGATGTGGTTTTTGGTAAATATAAACCCGGCGGCCACCTGCCTATCGAAATGCCATCGTCAATGGAGGCGGTTAGAAATCAAAAAGAAGATATGCCTTACGACTCGAAAGACCCGCTGTATAAATTTGGATTTGGATTGAGCTATTAGGTGGAGAAAGCTTTTTTTCGACGCTTTTATAATATCAAAGCCTTGGGTACCTCAACCCGGGGCTTTATTGTCTTATTGCGTTATCCTAACATTAATATTTATAAAAATCGGTAAACTATGATAAAATATAGTTATAACTGGATAAAAATCATCCATTATAAATTTTAAATCTCCGTACTTTTGAAATACCGTAAGTTTATCATTGATAAACTTGTGTCCAATCATACGTTAAGATCAATTTAGTGGATATGATAAAGAAACTTTGTTTATTGCTGATTGCCGGCTGCGCCCTTTCGGCATCTGCTCAAAAACAGGATTACCCCATACAACCCGTTCCCTTTACCAGCGTAAAGTTAACCGATCAATTCTGGACATCAAGGATAGAAACAAACCGGGCGGCTACCATACCGGCATCATTTGCGCGTTGTGAAAGTACCGGGCGGGTAAAGAACTTTGTGATGGCCGCCGAGCATAAAGGCAAATTTTGCACCACCTATCCTTTTGATGACACCGATATTTATAAAACTATTGAGGGCGCATCGTACTCATTAGCTGTTCATCCCGATCCAAAACTTTCAGCATATATAGATTCGCTGATTGATATAATCGGCAAAGCACAGGAGCCGGATGGCTATCTATACACTGCCCGGAGTATCGATCCTTTACATCCCCACTCATGGGCTGGTTCGGAAAGGTGGGTAAATGAGCAAAAAAGCAGTCATGAATTATACAATTGCGGGCACATGTACGAGGCTGCTTGTGCGCACTTCATCGCAACTGGAAAACGTAACTTTTTAAACATCGCCATCAGAAATGCCGACCTTTTGGTAAGAACTTTCGGGCCTGATAAAAAACATGTTGCCCCTGGTCATGAGATAGTGGAAATGGGATTGGTAAGGTTATATCGTATTACCGGAAAGAAGGATTACCTGGAGCTGGCCAAATTCTTTATCGATCAGCGGGGCATAAAACAATACAACAAAAAGAGCAAGAACGTTTATGAGAGCGGTGTTTATTTCCAGGATGATAAACCTGTTATCGACCAGGATGAAGCCGAAGGTCATGCAGTAAGGGCGATGTACCTGTATTCGGGTATGGCAGATGTAGCCGCACTGACAGGCGATTCGGCCTATATAAAAGCTATTGATAAGATATGGAATAACATGGTTACCAAAAAAATGTATGTGCAGGGCAGTATCGGCGCTGTTGGCGATGGCGAACGTTTCGGCGATAATTATGAACTGCCGAATGCAACCGCCTATAATGAAACCTGCGCCGCCATCGGCAGTGTGTTCTGGAACCAGCGCATGTTCCTGTTGCATGGTGATTCGAAATATATTGATGTGATGGAAAAAACGCTGTATAACGGTTTAATTTCGGGTGTTGGTTTGGATGGGAAATCATTTTTTTATACCAATGCCGTGCAGGTGACCAACAGTTTTACAGGCCCAGATTTAGAAAGGGAGCGCTCGGGCTGGTTTGAATGTTCATGCTGCCCTACAAATGTGGTTCGTTTAATCCCATCAATCCCCGGCTATATTTATGCCCAAAATGGCAATGATGTTTATGTAAACCTTTTCATAAGCGGGACAGGTAATTTAACAGTTAATAATAAGGCAGTAAAGATCACACAGCAAAATAATTACCCCTGGGAAGGTGGTTTGGCTTTTGCAATCGACCCTGCATCGGTAATGGATTTGAACCTTCGAATACGTATCCCCGGATGGGCGCAAAACCAAGCCATACCATCAGATCTGTATTCGTATGAACAACCATCCTCACAAAAAATTGAAATAAAAGTTAATGGCAAGCCTGTTGATTACAAAATGGAAAAAGGTTATGCCGTGATCAGCAAAAAATGGAAAAAGAACGATAAAGTGGAACTGAGCTTGCCTATGGATGTGCAAAGGGTGGTTGCCAATACCCTTGTACCCGATGACAATGGCAAAGTGGCACTGCAGCGCGGCCCGATAATGTATTGCGCCGAATGGAAAGACAACGATGGCAAAACAAGCAATATCATTGTTACCAAAGCGGCTACTTTTACACCAACTTATGAGCCATCTTTGTTAAACGGCATAATGGTTTTAAAAGCGGCTATTAAAACAGTAAATGTTGATGAAGCTGAACAAACTGTTACCACCGAAAATAAAACGATGACTGCCATACCATACTATTCATGGGCCAACCGGGGTAAGGGCGAGATGACGGTTTGGTTCCCTGAACAGGTAAAAGATGTGGAGCTGATTACCAAATAAACCAATATTAAATGAAGAAGATTTTTATGCTGACCTCCCTGGCTGCAGTCCTTTTTTTAAAGGCTGCAGCACAGGAAATTCCAATCGATAAAGGATGGAAATTCACCACCGGCGATTCCTCGCAATGGTCATCTCCAAATTATAATGACCAAAATTGGAAACCTATTAGTGTATATCATGCATGGGAAGCGCAGGGCTATCCAAATTATGATGGTTTTGGCTGGTACAGGCTGCACTTGGTTATCACTTCATCTATAAAAGAAAAAGCATACCTGAAAGACAGCCTCCGCCTTGACCTGGGAATTATTGATGATAATGATGAAGTTTATTTAAACGGTAAGCTAATAGCTGAATATGGCAGCAGGGGCGGTGATATTAAAACTTCAAAATATGGCCCGCGCAGCTACACAATTGCCGCAAATAACCCTGCAATTATGTGGGACAAAGAAAATGTACTCGCCATACGCATATTTGATACCGGCGGCGATGGCGGTATTTATGGCGATGATCATAAGATCAGCATGGCCGACCTGATGGACAATGTAAGCATAAACACTGATGCCGATTTTAATTATGACGATAATGACAACCTGGTTAAATCCATTAAACTTATAGCAAATAGCAATTACCAGTATAAAGGAAAATTAAACTTTAAGGTTATCGACCCGGAAAACAATGGTATTGTTTATGAGAAAACAAACGATGCAGATTTTTCTAAAGGGAAACCGTTTACCTATACATTTAACATTGCTGAACTTGGTAAAAAATCATACCAGATAAAATATACGTTTACTGAAGAAAAATCGGGCAAATCGAAAAGCAAAACGGAGGGTACACCATATGTGCTTACCCCATATCCAGGCTCGAAACCACGGATAAATGGGGCCGATGTTTTCGGCGCACGTCCGGGTAATCCGTTTTTATACATTATCCCTGCTACCGGGAAAAAACCATTAAGCTACTCCGCAACAGGTTTGCCTGATGGCCTGAAACTCGACAGCAGAACAGGGATTATAACAGGCGTTGTTACGCAAAAGGGCGATTACCCCGTAGTATTTACAGTGCATAACAGCGCAGGTACCAAAACTAAAAAATTCACTATCAAAATAGGGGACGTAATAGGCTTAACACCCGCTTTGGGATGGAACAGCTGGAACGCCTTCGGCCTAACCGTAAATGACCAGAAAGTCCGTGTAGCAGCAAAAACAATGACCGATAAACTTGCTGCACATGGCTGGGGCTATATCAATATTGATGATGGCTGGGAAGCCCCGCAACGTACGGCCAGCGGCGAAATTACGCCAAATCAAAAGTTCCCGGATATGAAAGGGCTTACAGATTACGTACACAGCCTGGGCTTGCGCGTTGGTATTTATTCATCCCCAGGCCCACGTACTTGCGGAGGTTATCTTGGTAGCTGGCAGCATGAAGAGCAGGACGCCAAAACATACGGCGACTGGGGCATTGACTATTTGAAATACGACTGGTGTTCCTATTCGGAAGTAACGGATGCACAACCAACACTTGCCGATTATAAAAAACCTTACCAGGTAATGCGGGCTTCGCTGGATAAGATACCGCGAGATATAATGTTTAGTTTTTGCCAGTATGGCATGGGTGATGTATGGAAATGGGGTGCGGAAGTTGGCGGGAATAGCTGGCGCTCAACTGGGGACATTGAAGATACCTGGAAAAGTATGTCGACCATTGGCTTTAACCAAATTGCCGATGGCCCTTATGCACAGCCCGGTCATTTTAACGACCCCGATATGCTGGTTGTTGGCAAAGTTGGCTGGGGCGATAACCAGCGCAACAGCCGTCTTTCACCCGATGAGCAATATACACACATCAGTTTATGGAGCTTATTATCGTCACCGCTGCTAATTGGCTGCGACATGGGTAAGCTTGACAGGTTTACACTTGGCTTGCTTACCAACGATGAAGTGATAGCCATTGACCAGGATGCGTTGGGAAAAGAAGCCCGGCAGGCAATAAAAACAGACAACTATCAAATTTGGATAAAGGATTTGGAAGACGGCAGCAAAGCGGTGGGGATATTTAATACATCTGATAAATATCAAACCATCACCTTAAAAATTAAGGATAATGAATTGGGCGGCTACACCAAAATAAGGGATGTATGGCAGCAGAAATATATAATTATTAGCGGAACTAATTTTACAACAAAAGTAGCGCCGCACGGGGTGATGTTGGTTAAGTTGAGTAAGTAGGAGGGCACGGTTTGCATGGCGGCGAGTTGACTCACCCGGACATTGCTTCGCTTGTCCACCCTCTCTACGGCAAGCCGTAAAGAGGGTAAAAAGGAAGACAAAACCCCTAAGCCCTCTTTTTTGCCTGCAAAAGAGAGGGTCGACGAGCGAAGCGATGTCGGGGTGAGTAAACTATACAAGCGGCATAACCGCCAATGAAAAATGAATATAATAACAAAAAAGGAATGACAATATGAGCATAATATGGAAAGGGGTTTTCCCCGCAGTAACCACAAAATTCAACGACCATGATGAAATGGACTTTGAAGCATTTGATAAAAGCATTGAAGCGCAGATAGAAGCAGGTGTTAAAGGGATCATTATTGGCGGCTCTTTGGGCGAAGCCAGTGTTTTAACTGATCATGAAAAAATAGAATTATTAAAACAAACCGTTAAAACGGTTGACAAGCGCGTTTATGTAATCTTAAATATCGCGGAGCAAACCACCAAAGCGGCATTGCAATGTGCAGAGAACGCCTTAAAATATGGGGCCGATGGTTTAATGATGCTCCCGCCGATGCGCTATAAAGCGGATGATGCTGAAACTGTGCAATATTTTGCTACAGTTGCAAAAAGTACGCCGCTGCCCATCATGATTTATAATAACCCTTATGATTATAAAATAGAGGTTACGCTGGATATGTTTGAGGAACTGGCTAAGTACGATAACATACAAGCTGTAAAAGAATCAACCCGTGATGTAAGCAATGTAACCAGGATGATCAACCGTTTTGGCAATCGTTTTAAAATACTATGCGGTGTGGATACTTTAGCCTTGGAAAGCCTGTTTATGGGTGCCGATGGCTGGGTTGCCGGTTTGGTGGATGCTTTTCCAAGGGAAACCGTAGCTATCTTTAATCTGGTTAAACAAGGTCGTCACCAGGAAGCATTGGCTATTTACCGGTGGTTTTTGCCTGTGCTGGAGCTGGATATTCATCCAAAATTAGTACAGTACATTAAACTTGCTGAAACGGCCACAGGGTTGGGAACTGAAAATGTACGTGCGCCACGTTTGGCAATTGAAGGTGATGAGCGTAAACAGGTTTTGGCAATCATCCATAAGGCGATTGCTAACAGGCCGGAATTACCTGTAGGTAGTTGGGGTGTTGAGGCAGAAGTTGATGTAACCGGGATTAGTTAAATAAATCTACACAACTATGGATACAAGAAATTTAATAGGATATAACTACTTACCCGAACTCGGTAATAAATTCAAGGCGATTGACCCGGCATCGGGGAAAGAACTCGAGGGCGATTTTTACGCGGCCAGTTTATCCGAAGTTGATGCTGCTTTAAACCTCGCCGAAAAGGCATTTGCGGAATACCGCAACATCGACCGGAATAAAAAGGCAGCCTTTTTACGCGCCATTGCTGACGAAATTAAAGCGCTGAACGACGAGATCATTGCCCGCGCCATGGGCGAAAGCGGCCTGCCTGCGCCCCGTTTACAAGGGGAATTCACGCGAACCGTTAACCAGCTTTACATGTTCGCTGGGTTACTTGAAGAAGGATCGTGGGTTGAGGCGATAATTGATACGGCAATTCCCGATAGAAAGCCATTGCCCCGTGTTGATATCCGCAAAATGATGGTACCGCTCGGGCCTGCTGTGGTTTTCGGCGCAAGCAATTTCCCGCTGGCATATTCTGTTGCAGGCGGCGATACTGCTGCTGCGCTGGCATCCGGCTGCCCTGTTGTGGTAAAAGCCCATCCGGCGCACCCGGGTACAGGCGCACTGGTTGCCGGGGCAATAAAAAAGGCCGCTGAATTGCATAATATGCCAGAAGGCGTCTTCTCTATGTTGTATGATGACGGTTATGCTATTGGTGAGGCGTTGGTAAAACATCCAAAAACTAAAATAGTAACCTTTACCGGATCGCTTAAAGGCGGAATGGCTTTGATGAAAATGGCGCGTGAGCGCGATGAGCCAATTCCTGTTTTTGCCGAAATGGGCAGCGTCAACCCGGTAGTTTTATTGCCCCTGGCATTGGAAAACCGGGCCGAAGAACTGGCCGAAATTTATACAAATTCCATAACCATGAGCGCCGGGCAGTTTTGCACCAATCCGGGTTTGCTTTTGGCTGTAAAGTCAAGCGGGTTAGCGCGGTTTAAACAAGCGCTTGGGGCCGGGGTAGCAACCATTGGTTCGGCGACTATGCTTACAGCCGGTATATGCGCCAACTATGGTAAATTATCAAAAGACAGGCTTTCTGAACATGTGGTTTCGGTTATAGGGAAATCAGATAAATTAAATACCGAAAATATTAACCAAAGCCTTGCGGTAGTTACTGAAATAACAGCGGCAGATTTTTTGACTGATGAGAAATATAAGGAAGAAGTTTTCGGGCCGTACTCTATGCTGGTAGTTGCAGACGACATTGCTCAACTTGAACAAGTGCTAAACTCACTCCACGGTCAGTTAACTGCAACGGTAATGGCCGAAAAAGAGGAGCTACCAAAGTATAAAGCGATAACCGATAAGCTGGCAAATTTAGCCGGAAGGGTGATATTAAACGGCCCGCCTACAGGGGTTGAGGTAAACAATGCCATAAACCATGGCGGCCCTTTCCCGGCAACTTCCGACAGCCGTTTTACATCAGTCGGGACATCTTCCATCAAACGTTTTGTAAGGCCGGTATGCTGGCAAAACTGGAATGAAGAGTTGCTGCCGGATGAATTAAAAACTGACAACCCGCTCAAAATATGGCGGTTGTTTAATAATGAATGGATGAGATAATAAGTCTTAAGTCCGAAGTCTTGAGTCTTAAGTCCTTTTTTGACTTTCGACTCAAGACTTTCGACTTCAGACTAAACAAATAAAGATGGCGAGTAAGACATTTTTCTGTATAGATGCACATACCTGCGGTAACCCGGTGAGACTGGTAGCCGGTGGGGGCCCAAACCTGAAGGGCAATAATATGAGCGAAAAACGCCAGCATTTTTTAAAAGAATATGACTGGATCCGCAAAGGATTAATGTTTGAACCACGGGGGCATGATATGATGTCGGGCAGTATTCTTTATCCGCCGGATGATCCTGCAAATGATGTGGCCGTTTTATTTATCGAAACCAGCGGCTGCTTGCCCATGTGTGGGCACGGCACTATCGGCACCATTACCATCGCAATCGAGGAAGGCCTGATCATTCCTAAGACGCCGGGGGTTGTACGCATGGAAGCGCCGGCTGGATTGGTTCTGATCGAATACAAACAGGAAGGCAGCAAAGTTAAATCGGTAAAACTGACAAACGTACCAGCCTATCTTGCCGCCGAAAATTTAGAAGTAGAATGTCCTGATTTGGGCACACTGACAGTTGATGTAAGCTACGGCGGTAATTTTTATGCTATTGTTGACCCTCAACCAAACTTTAAAGGACTTGAAAATCATACCGCTGATCAACTGATTTCCTGGAGCCGTATTTTAAGACAAAGGATAAATGAAAAATATACCTTCATTCATCCCGAAAACCCAACAATTAACGGCTGCTCGCATATCCTTTGGACGGGTAAAACTTTATCACCTGAAGCAACGGCAAGGAATGCTGTTTTTTATGGCGATAAGGCTATCGACCGTTCGCCGTGCGGAACCGGGACATCAGCCCGTATGGCGCAGTGGCACGCCAAAGGGAAATTAAAAAAAGGGGATAAGTTTATTCATGAAAGCATTATCGGCAGCCAGTTTATCGGGACTGTAGAAGATGAAGTTATGATTGGGGATAAGGCAGCAATTATACCCAGCATTGAAGGCTGGGCCAGAGTATTTGGTTATAATACCATAAAAATTGATGATGATGATCCGTATGCGTATGGGTTCCAGGTGATATAAAACGAAAATTAAACCACCCGTCCTTGCGAGGAACGATCCGCCAGCTGGCGGACTGCACACGCAAGTCAATGGAACAATCGGCTCTGTGGTGACCGTAAAACTGATGAAGCGCTAAGGTCTCAACAAAAACACGGTTCATTGATTGTCCTTAGTAGAGGTTGCTTCGTTCCTCGCAATGACGGCAGGATAAGTAATGAAAATATGAGTAAAGCAATAATAATCGGCGGTGGTGTAATAGGTTTATTTTCTGCCTATTACCTGCATAAATCAGGTTGGGAAGTTGATGTATTGGAACAGGGCGACCTGTTGGATAATTGTTCTTTCGGCAACGCCGGGATGATTACGCCAAGTCATTTTGTGCCTTTGGCTTCGCCTGGTATGGTTGAGCAGGGTATCCGCTGGATGTTTAACAGCAAAAGCCCATTTTATGTAAAGCCATCTTTAAACCCGGAGTTAATTAGTTGGGGGTTTAAGTTTTTAAAAAGCGCTACTAAAAAACATGCAGAGCGCTCGGCTGGCGGATTGCGGGATATTTCATTATTAAGTAAGGATTTATACCACGAGTTTGAAAAAGATGCAGGTATTGATTTTGGTTTAACCGATAATGGTATCCTTATGCTTTTTAAATCGCCAAAGGTAGAAGAAGAAGAACTTCACATGATTGAAAAAGCGGTCAACCTGGGTTTGGACGCCCAATACCTCACGCCCGATGAATGCCGCAAATTACAGCCAGATATTGAGCTGGATATTTTAGGCGCAGTACATTATCGTTGTGATGCGCACATGTACCCTAACCAATTAATGAAGGGATTGGTAAAATACCTCGAAGCTGAAGGGGTACGCATTCATCGCCAAACCGAAGTAGTAAGGATTAATTATGATGCGGGTAAAATAACTTCATTAAGCACGAAAAATAAAGACTTTACTGGGGATGCCTACCTTATTTCAGGCGGCTCATGGTCGCCGGGGATTGCGAAACTTGCAGGGTTAAATATACCGCTGATGCCCGGAAAGGGTTATTCCTTTATGGTCCATGATCCCGTTAAACCTATGACCATCCCTTCCATATTATGCGAGGCAAGGGTAGCGGTAACCCCAATGAATGGCAGCATCCGCTTTGGCGGCACCATGGAGGTAGGAAAAATAAACAAGCAGATCAATATCAACCGGGTAAAAGGAATTGTTGAATCCATACCAAAATATTTACCTGATTTTAAAATCCCCGTGCCCGAACAAAAGGACATTTGGTTTGGCTTTCGCCCTGTTTCACCAGACGGGCTACCTTATATTGGCATGTCGGGCAAATTCAAAAACCTGGCTATTGCAACTGGGCATGCCATGATCGGCTTAGCCCTCGGCCCAGCAACAGGGAAGTTAATTGCTGATACTTTTAATAGTAAGAAAACAAGCATGGATATTGGTTTGTTTTCGCCGCAGAGATTTCAATAGTCCGATAATTTTATTGGAGAATAGATTTGACAACTTTTTGAAAGTTGTCAAATCTCACGAGGTTTAATCAACTAATTTTACAAAATGAAAGTCCTGCCCTTCACCATTCCTGTACCGCACGACCATACCATAATTGTGCAGGAAGAAGCGTTGCCGCACTTTTATACTTTCCTGCACCGGCATGCCGAAGCGCAGATCACATGGATACAGAAAGGCGAAGGCACTTTATTGGCGGGCAACAGCATGCATGCTTTCCGCCATGGTGAAATTTATTTGCTTGGCGCCAACCTTCCGCATTTATTTAAAAGCGATCCTGCTTATTTTCAGCCTGGCAATGATCTTGATGTCAAAACGGTTACGATATTTTTTAACCCTACGGGCAAATTATCAGCTCTATTTAGCTTGCCCGAAATGAAGGCAGTGAATGCTTTTATCACCCAAATGCAAAGCGGGTTTAAAGTGCCTGAAGGCAGCTATGCAGCTATCGCCAAACATATCGAAGCCCTGCAACAGGCAAATGGCGCAGGGCAAATGTCCCTTTTTATTGAATTATTAAATATGTTAAGCGCTGATGCGGGTCTGCAGCCATTATCATCAGGAAACTTTGCCTATTCAATGACCGATCCCGAAGGCATGCGCATTGCATCGGTGTACAATTATATTATGCAAAATTACAGCAGCCCATTAACGCTTGAAGATGCCGCCATGCAAGCCCACCTTACCCCTACTGCCTTTTGCCGGTATTTTAAAAAACATACAAGGCATACTTTTGTGCATTTTGTAAACAAGGTGAGGGTAAACGAGGCCTGCAAGCTTTTAGTGAACGGAACTTCAAACAGCATTGCGGCCATTGCTTATAGCTGCGGTTTTAACAGTATTACCAACTTTAATTACGTGTTTAAAAGCATAACCGGCACTTCTCCGAGGGATTATGTGAGTTTTATCCAAACGCAATAAATAGTTAATTACCTGGAATTTTGTAATAATAAATCGGTGAATACACACCCTCGCTGGTGGTGTAATAGCCTTTTCCATCAGGCGTAAAACCAATGGCCTCGCCTTGTTTTTCCTGCGGGTAGGGCAGTATGCGCGGCTTTTTTTGAATGGTTTTCCAGATCGGTTCATTGCCTTCGCGTTTCCAGTAATAAACCTTGGTATAGCTTTTTATTAAAACCTGCTGCCCGTCTTTTGATATATCCCCTCCTGTTATCCATTTAAACAGCTCTATCCCGGGGAAGTACAATTTGCAGCGTTTGGTTAATATAACGGAGGTGTTTGGTTTGTAGAGTAATGGGGAAGTATAAACAGTTACAGAGTCCTCCCTTTTTGAAACTATGTAGATCAATTTTTCAATTGGATCGATCATTAATGTCTCCGCGTCTTTTGGACCGTCGGGGTATTTAAAGCGGATGGGCGCTGAATCTTCACTTGCTAAAGTATCTTTTGCCCATGTTGTTTTTTCTTCAATCCGGTAAACTGTTATGTGTCTATATACTGCGTCATTATCGCCGATATCACCCATATAAACATAGCTTTTCCCTTTAACAGGGCCGGGCCCGACTGCTATATCCTCACAATCATGTACGCCGTACTTTTGCCTGGGATCGCCTTTAAAATAGATGATTGATTTTACTTTGCCAGAAGGCAATATGGCGAAAAACCTGCTGGTATCACCGCTATCATTATGTACGTAATACAAATCCGGGTTGATGCCTGATGCAGCTATCCCCGAAATTTCATCCATATCCCGTCTTTGCAGGCGGCCTACAACATTAGTTGTATGGTTATCATATTTATGCCTGCCGTAAGCGCCTAAAAACAGGATGATCACTATCGGTATTATTATCCTTAATTTTTGAGTACGGTTCACGCCTTCTGCCGAATTAATTTATCAACTCTTTAATTTGCAAAATTAAACATTTTTAGCAGGGAGGTTTTATAAGGGGATTAGAAGTTGATTAGAATATGGTTCTATTAAAACCTAATTTTTCACGGCTCATACAAAAAAAGATGGTCACCTAAATGCGTTTTAGGTGACCATCTTTTTTATTTACGATAATATCGGTTTACCCAACCCTTTCAAGAAGTTCTTCTTCGGCAGGTTGTTTCACTAAATCCATATCCGGTTTTGAGACATCTGTAAGGGCAACTTTTCCCCTTTCTTTTCTCAATATCCGGTTAAAAAGCGATATCTCCCTTTCAAACAAAAACCTGAAAAATAATTTGGTCCATGAGGTATGATATAACAGGGTATCGTAATATTCAGGCGCTGTTTTCTTTATCTGCGGGAGCCTGTTCCATGGAATGGAAGGGAAGTCGTGATGTTCGTTGTGAAAACCCACATTAAATGCTGTTATGTTCAGTGCACCGTAGTAGCTGTAAGTTTCCTGCTGACTGTCGAAGGTTAAATAGTGCTCCTGTACCCAGCGTGCGCCTACAGGGTGCAAGCCTATAGAGAACCAGAAACTTATAAATAGAAATGCAACGGCATGGAAGCCAAAAAAATACCATATGGCAGTGGTAAACACAACCTGGATGAACATATTTGTTAACATCCACCTGTCAAAAAAGTCTATTTCCTTCAGTCTTGACACCCGTGTTCCCTGGAATAGGGGAAAAAATAAGAGCCATAGCGTTTTACCCAAAAAAGAGTTATTGATTAGTTTTGCTTCCCACTTATTCGGCAGGTCGGCATCAAGCTCATGAATACCCTGGAAAGAATGATGTTTAAGGTGATATTTTTCAAATGAAATAGCGCCGGGCATTATATGCGGAAGATTGGCAAACATAGATGCCCAGCGATTCGCCATGTGACTTTTAAACAGCAACTGGTGGGTGCACTCATGTATCATTACAAATAAGGCATGATTTGCAAAAGCGCCATAAAAGTAAGCAACACCGAAAATAATCCACCAGGATTGATCGCGGACAAGCCACGAAAGGGCAATCATAGATCCTACTAAGCCTATAATGGCAAACATGGTAAGCGGGTTTTTTCCTATCAGGTTTCGGAGTTGAGGAAACTGCTTTAAAATTTTTTTAGTACGGGTACGGTGCGGTTCGGACTCCGCAGAGTAAATGAAATCTGTTCTTTTAATCATTAGTTTATCGGGGGCATCAGGGGTAAATATAGCAATATGAAACTAAAAAATTACTTTATTGTAACATATTTGTTAATGTAATGTTAGTTAACAATGTTAACTTATAGATAAAACTCTGTTTTATGCCCGGATATTG
>Ga0207033_1013_pt1 | contig 38080 bp, 38 predicted proteins | sample Alteio_BWMinCont_35_FD_153262 | JGI IMG/M metagenome (GOLD analysis project Ga0207033, IMG submission 153262) | Enriched cells from forest soil in Barre Woods Harvard Forest LTER site, Petersham, Massachusetts, United States -... | ecosystem: Environmental > Terrestrial > Soil > Temperate forest >... | reverse complement strand
CGCCGAAGCTGTAAAAATTTCAAAAACCGGCGCTGATGTTTGCTCGGCAGCCATACGTGTTGCCCGTGCTTTCACCGGGAGGGAAAAAGTATTTTGTTGCGGTTACCACGGCTGGCACGATTGGTATATCGGCATCACCAGCCGTAATGCGGGTATCCCGGAGGCCATCCAGAATATGACCTATACTTTTGAGTATAACGATATTGAAGCCATCAAATCAGCGCTTGACGAAAGCGTTGCGGCCCTCATTTTAGAGCCTTTTATTTTTGAAGCCCCTAAGCCGGGTTTCCTGAAAGAACTGGCTGAAGTATGTAAAGCCAATGGTACCCTCCTGATATTTGATGAAATGTGGACAGGTTTCCGTATTGCCATAGGCGGGGCACAGGAATATTTTGATGTTAAGCCCGACCTGGCTGTTTACTCAAAAGCCTGCGCAAATGGCATGCCCATTGCACTTCTTACAGGCCGCGCTGATGTAATGGACTTGTTTAACCGGGAAGTATTCAGCTATACAACTTTTGGCGGTGAGGCTTTGTCACTTGCGGCCTGCATTGCTACGATAAATGAATTACGTGATAAAAATGTGCCAAAATATCTTGACGAAAAAGGCGCATTGATGAAGGATGGCTATAATCAATTAGCTATTGAAACCGGTATGGATATTTATACCCGTTGCATAGGCTATAACTGCCGGTCGATGGTGACATTTACCCCTGAGGCAGGTAATGGCCTTGAAGTTAAAACACTGATGCAGCAGGAAATGATAAAACGCGGCGTGCTTTGGGCCGGGTTTCATAATATGTGCTATAGCCATAGTGATGAGGATATTACATACACACTTTCGGCTTACCGCGATGTGATGCCAATTATGAAAGAGGCTATACTTAGCGGCAACATTAAACAATATTTAAAGGGCGAAGTACTCGAAGCTGTTTTCCGCAAGGTGAGCAATTATAATATTAAGCCTAAAACGGTGTAAAAAAAGTCATTAGTCATTGAGTCATTAAGTCATTGAATAGTTCGAATTGCAAATGACCCAATGATCAATGACTAACAGCCATTGCACCAATGAACTAATGAACCAGTGAACTAATGAACCAATTATTTTCATTAAAAAATAAAACCGCTATAGTTACCGGGGCATTAGGATTGCTGGGTAAAAAACACTGTGAAGCATTGGCAGAAGCCGGCGCGAATGTAGTTGTTGCAGATATTAATGAAGCTGCTACTGAAAGTTTCGCTTTAAGCCTTGGTGAAAATCATGGAGGCCTTAAAGTGGACGTAACCAGCGAACAGTCGTTAAAAATTGCCCGTGATAAAATATTAACCCGTTACGGAACCATTGATATCCTGGTGAACAATGCGGCTATAAATGATATGTTCGAAAATCCCGGATTGGCAAAAGAACTGTCTGCTTTTGAGAACTATCCACTGGATGCATTTAAAAAATCACTCGATGTAAATGTTACCGGTGTCTTCCTCGCATCACAGGTTTTCGGGTCTGTAATGGCGGAACAGGGCAGCGGCAGTATCATAAATATTGCGTCAACTTACGGAATTGTTGGTCCAGACCAATCCATTTACCGTGACGAACGTGGTGAACAAACTTTTTATAAATCGCCGGTTTACCCGGTAACCAAGGGCGCGGTGGTGAACTTTACCCGTTTTTTAGCGGCTTATTGGGGGCATAAGGGTGTACGTGTTAATACACTTTCGCCGGGTGGCGTTGAAAACGCCCAAAACGAATTTTTCATACAAAATTATTCAGCTAAAACTTTGTTAGGCCGCATGGCCAGCCCCGCTGATTACCAGGGGGCGCTGGTATTTTTGGCCAGCGAAGCATCAGCATATATGACCGGCGCCAACCTTGTGGTTGATGGCGGATGGACAGCAATTTAAAATTTAAATTAAAAACGATATGTTAAACAACAAACTTTCATCTATCAAATTACTCCTCACAGATTGTGATGGCGTATTAACAGATGGCGGCGTTTATTACGGCCCGTCAGGAGAAGAATTAAAGCAATTCGATATCCGTGATGGCATGGGTGTTGAACGGCTTTTAAACCTCGCCAATGTAACAACCGGCATTATTACAGGTGAGCTTTCTTCTTCGGTAACTAAACGTGCCGAAAAATTAAAGATCACCGAGCTTCATTTAGGCGTTAAGGATAAACCTGCAGTATTTAAAGAAATATTAACCAGGTTGAATTTACAGCCCGAAGAAGTGGCTTATATTGGCGATGATACCAACGATCTGGAAGTGATGAAGATGGCCGGATTTTCCGCATGCCCTGCTGATGCCATTTCATTTATAAAAGAAACCGCTGATGTTGTCAGCGAAGCAAAAGGCGGCAAAGGCTGCTTCAGGGAAATTGCCGAAATGATAATTGCAGCGCATCAAGGCACAAAAACCGTGTACCGCCCTCAGGGGACTATTACTCTAAATTCCGGCGTTAAAATAGGGTCCGGCGAACCATGTTATATTATCGCCGAAATTGGCATCAATCATAATGGATCGCTTGAAATTGCAAAAAAACTGATTGATGAGGCTGTTGCAGCTAAAGCTAATGCAGTTAAATTCCAAAAAAGGACTCCGGAAATTTGTGTACCGAAAGATCAATGGGAAATTATGCGGGATACGCCATGGGGCCGTATATCATACATCGACTATAAGCGCAAAACGGAATTTGGCATTGTTGAATATGCCACCATTGACCAATATTGTAAAAAAGTGGGTATCGACTGGTTTGTATCAACATGGGATGTTGAAGCGGTTGATTTTATGGAGCAATTTGATACGCCCATATATAAACTTGCTTCAGCATCTTTAACCGATTTTCAGCTTATCAAACGAATATTGTTAACAGGTAAGCCCTTAATGTTGTCGACAGGCATGTCAACCATTAAAGAAATTGATGATGCAGTAAACCTTGTATGGTCTTTTGATCAGCATTATCCATTGTTTATAGCGCATTCTACTTCGGCATACCCCTGCAAACCAGAGGAGCTTAATCTTAAAATGATCCATACATTAAGCGCTAAATTCCCGGGTGTTCCCATAGGCTATTCAGGCCACGAAACCGGGCTGGCTACTACCGTTGCCGCTGTTGCTATGGGCGCCGCCTTTGTGGAGCGCCATTTTACACTCGACCGCGCCATGTGGGGATCCGACCATGCAGCATCAGTTGAGCCGCAGGGCTTTCAACGCATGGTGCGCGACATTCATGACGTAGAAGCTGCAACCGGCGATGGGATCAAAAAAGTTTACGAATCAGAATTGGGACCGATGAAACGTTTGCGCGTTAACATCAGCGAAGAGTACAAGGAAGCTGCGCCTGCGAAGTCAAAAGTTTAATTATTACAGGAAAATGACGCCTGGCATTTTCTTTGTAAAAAAAGACTTTAGAAATTCGGCTTTCGTTTTACGATATTTGGAAATATGACATTAGTTGAAAAAACTACCATCATTTTATTTGCATGGATAGCTTTTATAGTAACCTGGGAACGAATCTCTCCTTACCGGAAAGGCCTGCCTTTTTTTAGGGAGGGGTTTTGGGTCGACTTTGTATGGTACACCCTTATACAAAGCTATTTTCTCAAAATCTTGATATTTGATTATATAATAGCGCCTGTCCAGGTTCACTATCACTTAAATGGGATTAAATTTTTTCAAAGCTGGACGTTAACCGAACAGGTTTTATTTTTTGTGTTTACACACGATTTGTACATCTACCTGTTTCACCGTTTTCAGCATGCCAATAAAATACTCTGGCGCACCCACGAAGCACACCATTCAGTTAAGCAGGTTGATTTTTTAGCCGGATCGCGTTCGCATGCTATGGAGATCATCATTAATCAAACCATAGAGTTTGCCCCGATAATTATTTTGCTTGGCCCCAATTCGCCGGTGGTTCCGATAAAGGCTATGCTCGATGCCATGTTCGGGATGTTTATCCATGCCAATGTCAATGTTAAAATAGGCAAGCTGAAATACTTTTTTAATACGCCCGAACTCCATTTGTGGCACCATGCCAATTACAGGGAAGTATTTCATGCTAATTTCTCCACCAAATTTTCCGTTTGGGACTACCTTTTCGGAACGGTTTATGATCCTGGTCGTAAACCCGGCGATAATCGTGAAAACTGGGGACTCTACTATGATTATCCCAAAGACTATTTTCTGCAGCACGCATTTTCGATAAAACGTTTTGACGAAAAAAGTTTGTTAAAATATAAATGGTTTAAATATTATTACGAGTTAAGGCCAAACTTGATCGCCGGGTTAAAAAAACTTTTCAGGTTAAAGAAGGGCGCTACTATCATCAACATGCACCCGCAGGATGATGCTGATACTAATGAAACAATCATAAGCTACAAAATAAACAAAAGCGTATGATAGCTTCATTATCTTTAAAACAAGCTATCCTAACTAAAATTTATATCTTGCGGCCGGTAATTAATTTGTAAACATATTGGCCTGGTTATATTTAATATTAGCTGCTACCTGTGAAACGGCATGGACATTTTGTCTAAAGTTCATGAAATTCAGTGACCTTAAAACAATAAGCTTTGTAAATTTTTATAAATGGGATGGTGGCCTGCCATTTCTGCTGCCTTTTATCGGGTATATTTTATTTGGCTTAGCTAATATTTACTTTTTCTCAACAGCGATTAAACAGATACCTACTGCAACGGCCTTTGCTGTTTGGACCGCAACTACACTGATATTTATAAAAGCTGCCGAACTTGCATTTTATCACCAGCGTATTTCATGGATGGAAGTACTTTTTATGACGATGATCATGGTGGGGATATTAGGTTTGAAAATTTATGCGGTGCAGGTGAAATAGTTTCCCCGTTGCCTAATATATCCTTACAGCGTCTTCCGCATTTTCATATTGAAAAGCAAAACCTGAATCAAGCAATCAATCAGCGCAATCATAAAAATCAGTTAAATCAGCGGTCAAGATCAGCGGTCAAAAAAGCCCCGCAACATAAAGCTGCGGGGCTGGTCAGTTACAATTATCAATAGTTATTATTTATTCTTCAATTCATCAATCGCCACTTCAGGTGTAAGCGAGTTATGCGTTTTTTCGGTAACGATGTCTTTCGCCAGGTTAAATGAAACCGTTTTTGCAATATCCCTTGATGAGGTACCTATTTTAACTTTGTACTCGCCTGCATCTGCTATCCATTCTGATTTATCGGTATAAAATGAAGCAAGGTCGCTGGCATGCAGTGTAAATTGCAGGAACTGCGATTGACCAGGGGCTAATAAGCCTGTCTTAGCAAACCCTTTTAATTCCTGTTCAGGCTTATCAATATTTTGTGCGGGGGCGCTAAGGTAAAGTTGTACTACTTCCTTTCCTGATAGCGGGCCGGTGTTTTTTACAGTTACTTTAACGGTAATGCTGCCCTTAAAATCAGGTGAGCTAACATTTACATCATTGATTGTAAATTTAGTGTATGATAGTCCGTAGCCAAACTCATAAGCGGGTTTAACTTTAAATGAATCGTAATAACGGTACCCTACATAAATACCTTCCTGGTAAACCACTTCAGATGGTTTGCCCATCATTGGACCGGCGGTTTGGCCCGGAGGCATTGGTAGTTCTTTACCAGGAAAATTTTTCGCCGAAGGTACATCAGGGTAGTCAACCGGGAAAGTAGTTGCCAGTTTACCCGAAGGGTTTACCTTTCCGCATAGTACATCTGTAATGGCATTGCCTGCTTCCAGGCCGGGTTGCCATGCCAGTAAAATACCATCTACACTATCTCTCCAGCTGGCAACTTCAATAACACCGCCGATATTTAAAATAACCACTACTTTTTTACCTTTGGCATGGAATGCGTTAGTAACGCCGTTTATCAGGCCCTTTTCATCGTTGGATAAATAATAATCATTTTCGAGTTTTCTATCGGCGCCTTCACCTGCATTTCTGCCTATGGTAATAACAGCAACATCCGCGCCATCTGCTTCACGGGCAAGAATACTGTTCGCATCCATTTCAGGAATAACCGGCGGAGGGGTAAAGAAATTCCTTTGTTTGGGTTGTTTTGCCTTCGCATCTTTAATATAATCAGTGTAGCTTTTGCTTAACGTTTCCTGTACCCTAAATCCAGCGTTACTTAGCCCCTCGGCCAATGATACAGTATAAGGTTTGTTTACATCGCCGCTGCCGGTACCACCTGCTATAATATTATAAGAGGTATTGCCGAACACCGCAATCCTTTTTCCAACTGTTAATGGCAGCGTTTCGCTTTCATTTCTTAGCAGTACCATACCCTGGGCTGCTGCCATGCGCGAAACTTTTGCATGGGCTTTTAAATCAGGTTTGTCCGAATATTTATAGCCTTTGAAAGTAGGTGATTTAAGAATGATCTTTAATATCCTTTCCACATTGGCGTCTAATTGCTGCATACTTAACTTACCGTCATTAACAGCTGCAACAATAGCCTCCGACTGATCTGGATTTCCCGGCATTAGCAGGTCGTTACCGGCATTCATCTGGGCAACGGCATCATGTCCGCCAAACCAATCGGTCATTACAAAACCTTTAAAACCCCATTCTCTTTTTAAAATGTCAGTTTGAAGGTCACGACGTTCAGAAGTATAAGTGCCATTTACTTTATTATAGGATGACATGACTGTCCAGGGCTGTGCTGCCTTTACGGCGATTGAAAAGCCTTTAAGATAAATTTCGCGCATCGCCCTTTCACTAACAATGGTGTTAACGCTGTTCCTGTTAGTTTCCTGGTTATTTGCAGCATAGTGTTTAATAGAAGTGCCTACGCCATTACTCTGTATCCCTTTTACTATAGCCGCCGTCATGCTGCCTGCAATAAGCGGATCTTCCGAATAATATTCAAAATTCCTGCCGCCAAGCGGGTTGCGGTGTATGTTTAAGGCCGGCGCCAATAATATATCAACCCCATATTCTCGCACTTCATTTCCAAAAGCTACTCCTACCTTTTTCACCAGGGAAGTATCCCATGACGAAGCCAGTAACGTGGCAACCGGGAATGCGGTAGCATAATAAGTTTTGGGATCATTTGGTCGTTTCGGTTCGATCCTTAACCCTGCCGGGCCATCGGAAACTGTAATGGACGGGATGCCCAAACGTGGTATAGCATGCGTTCTGCCCGCTGCACCCGGAACTTTTTCGGGCACTTCATAAGCTTCCGGGTCGGAAGGGGGCAATTTAAAGCCGCCAATATCTACTGATTTCGGTTTTTCGCCTTTTTTTGGTGCAGGCACGCCCGGCATTTTAAAACCCATGCCTACTACAAGCTTTGATTTTTCCTGCACGGTCATAGCATCTATAACCTGCTTCAAACTGCTTTTCCCTAATTGGGGAACTGGTTTTTTATCCTGTGCATGGACAGTTAGCTGAAAAGAACTGATCAGCACAACGAGTGCCGCAACAGCGGATTTGAAAATTAATTTCATTTTTACAATTTAAAAGGTTTACTGGAAATTGGTATAATTATACGGTTTATTCATTGTGTCATTAGTACACAATAGTAAATATTATTTATTGTAATAACAAAGAAAATAGACAGATATACTACAAATATAGATGAGCGTTTGTTTTCATACTGCCAGATTGGGTTGATAAACATACTTAACCACTCACCTAATCAACCCAATCAACCACTCACTTAATTAACTCAATTATTGAGTCACATCAATCTAATAAACTCTCTCAACTTAATCAACCATTCCCCTAATCAACCAATTTGCCGTATTTTAGCAGCACAATTTAAATTGTTCAGCGTATATGACTTACAGATCGACATACCAGGCGGCCAGTATTACAGCACCGGCTATTGAAAGTCATTTTGCGCGGCTTTTGGCAACAGCTTTACTACAGGGCGGGGATAACCTTGCACCCGGGCCCTCATTAAAAGTGGTCGAGGCTGCAATTGATGTCGCTTTTTGGGCCAGCCTGCGCAGGGAAGAAGGTCGTTCGCCAAAAATTTCGCTGGCTTATCTGCCGCCTATACTGGCCGGGCAGCCTTTGGTTTTTGAAGAACGGATATTACTGACACCTTACGTGCTTACCAAACTTGCCCCTGCCGTTGAGCGGTCGGGCATCCATCTGGGGATTTGGGATGAAGGCGGTGAGCTTTATGTTTGGGGGACAACACGCGCTATACCTGATTGCTGTTTTGTACTCGAGGTAACCGAACCGGGGCTGCTGGTAGTGAAACACCGCCGTATTAACGGGTTTGGCAAATTCATTAATGTTGCTGTGCTAAAGGGCGATGAGATAAAAATAATTGATGAACAAAGCAAAAGCCTGCCCGATTGCCCGGCTATGCTCACCTCGTTACTCGATTTTAATTCGTCCGCAGGATGGAACGATTCTGTAAATATATTGGTTCAACTTGCCGCTTCTATGCGGGCGCACGGGCATGGCGGATCTTTACTGGTAGTGCCTTCTGGCAGTGAAGCCTGGCGCGATTCTATCATACACCCCATCACTTATCCTGTTACCCCTGCATTTAATGAGCTTAAATTACTGATGGAACAGGAAGTTAACGAACGCAGTATAAGTCTTTGGCAGGAGGATGTTAACCGTTCAGTAGAAGGCATCGCCGGGCTTACAGCAGTTGATGGGGCGACTATTATAAACGACCGGTTGGAACTGATGGCCTTTGGCGCAAAAATTGGGTTGTCCTCAAACGGGCTGCCTGTTGAGCAAATGATGGTAACCGAACCGGTTATTGGAAATAATGCAATAATTATCCCTCCATCACAAAATGGCGGCACCAGGCACCTTTCGGCTGCACAATTCGTACATGATCAGCGCGACGCTATTGCCCTTGTATCCTCGCAAGACGGAAGGTTTACCATATTCTCATGGTCGCCCTGTGACGGGATAGTGCATGCGCATTATGTTGATGCTTTGCTGCTTTAACAGTTTGTAATTTTTAAATACCGGGAAACATTGTTTGTGCCATATCGCCAATAAGCGGAATAGGTTTCTTCTGACCATTAATAGCGCCAATCAAACCAATTATCCACAAAACAAAAAGCACGATTTGAATAATCCTGAAAAGGTAGTAAAATGAATATACGCCCGTTGATACCAGGATAATACCCAAAATAAAAGAAAGCCCAAACCAGAGCACTATTGAACCGATATGAAATAGCAGGGTTTGTCGTAGCTGGTAGCTGCCTAAACTTGTTTTGTTGTTTTGGTGAAATCCAAAATAAGCGATAAGCCATCCTACAATAGTAAAATAACTAATAATGCCGGCAGTTTTACCGTTGTCCTCGTTTGGGAAAGGGTTTGTTGGTTCCATAAAATTTGAGGTTTATTGATTAAGTAATTAAAATTAAATTAATTAATCAATAAACCTCTCATTCTCAACCAAATTATTTATTAATCCGGCCGGTTAATTATGAAGAAAATAAATAATGGTGCTTTGCTTTGCAAACAACAAGTGTCGTGTCAATTATGAAGTGACGATTAGTCCTGAGTCGAAAGTCTTGAGTCTTAAGTCAGAAAAGCGCAAAATTGACTGGGGACTTACGACTAAAGACTCAACACTAGCCTTTATTAAATACGGCCAAAAACAATCTGGGCCTGTTTGCCGAAAAATGGTATGGGTTTTTTCTCACCATTCATAGCGCCGCTTAAACCAATTATCCAAAGAATAATAAATGTAATGTTCACCAGCACCATAAATTCAAACAATGAAACCATGCCATGTGCAGGCCAAAACGGGGCTAAAAATAAGGTCGCCCCAAATCTTATCACCAAATAAGAAATATAAAGTAGTAGTGTTTGCCTTAAATGATAACTGCTTAAGCTTTGTTTATCATTTTTGTGAAATGTAAAAAACGCCATTGACCATCCTAAAACAAAAAAATAGCTTAATAAACCTGCTGTTTTTCCATCATCCTGTATTCCCCAAGGGTTCCCTGATCTCATAAATTTTAATGCTGTTGAATGAAATTATTATGATCGCCCCTTATCAATAACATGTATTTATACGTGTAAAATTTTTGTAGGTTTCACCTGTAAAATTTATATATTTCTAAAAATTATAAACGCCTGAGTATTAACCATTTTTTTTGTGATGAAAATAACTAACCCTATGTTTTTCATTTTATTTAAACTTCCGTCAATTGGCAAATAACCTCGTTAGTGCAGAAATCGACTTGTTTTATTCCGGTGCATCCGAGGATAAGCGCCTGTCATTCGGCCTTGGGCCATTGGAATTTGAAAGGAACAAAGAATTGATCGGCCGCTATTTACAGGCCACGGGTTCTGTTATTATTGATGTAGGCGGCGGCCCGGGTGTGTATGCGGAGTGGCTTGCCGGAATGGGCCATGCTGTTCACCTTATCGACCCGGTAAGCAAACACATACAGCAGGCGCAAAAGAGGGCGGCAAAACTTAAAAAGCCATTTAAGGCCTTATTAGGTGAAGCAAAGCGCCTCGATTTCCCGGATAATTTTGCCGATATAGTAATATTACATGGCCCTTTATACCACCTGCAGTTACGGGGCAATAGGATAAAAGCTTTAAAAGAGGCGAACCGTGTACTAAAAACAGGTGGTATTTTCCTTGGATTTGCCATCAACCATACTGTATCAACCCTTACGGGTTTATTAAACGGAATGATCCACGATCCGCAGTTTTATGCCATGTGCGAAAGCGAACTTAAAACAGGGATACATAATCCCCCGGCCAATTGGCCCGGTATATTACCCGAAGCTTTTTTTCATAAACCAGGTGAATTAACAGCAGAAGTAGAGGAGGCCGGGTTTACCAATCTCAACCTGTTTGCTGTCGAAGGCATAATATGGCTGGACAGTAAATATTTTGAAAGCCGCTCCGATCCCAACAAAAAGAACGCGATGATGAACCTGCTGAAATCAACGGAGCAAAACCCTGATCTATTATCGTTTAGCCCGCATTTGATGATTAGCGGAAGGAAAGGATGACGAATATAAGCTACTGATAATCAAAACAAAGCGTCAGTGTCGATTCGGTGGACATGAGTTAAATATTTGCAACAAAACATAGGAACAAACAATTAAAACTTTACTAATTTAGTGTACTATTTCTCTCTCATAATTATTTATCATTAAAAACTCAATTATGATTATTGTACACGACATTTTTATTTGCAAGCCGGGTAACGCTTCAAAGTTTGCCAAACTGTTTAAAGAAGTTATGGCTGATAACGAGGATTTGGTTAACATTATGACTGACGTGACCGGCGCCTACAACAAAGTGGTAATGGTAACCAAATACGACAACCTTACTGCTTATGAACAAAGCTTTCAGAAATACATGCAGGATAGCGAAGAAATGAAAAAGATGAAAGAAAAAATGCAAGGCTATCAGGATATGTATCAAACCGGTTCAAGGGAGATTTACCAGGTTTGGTAAAACCTTGTTAGCGTGTTACTACTTCCGCCCAAAGTTGAAAGAAGTTGAAAAACTAAAGCACCGTCGTCTTTGCTGAGGATTTTATGGGCTAACTTAAATCTGCGAGATATCCCGCGAGGACAGAAAACCAAGAACAATGAGCGCTATAGCCTTTACGCTATGGCTTATGTTTTGGTCACCTGATATTTTTTTGTTAATGCTAGACACGCGCCGCTCATAGCCGCGGAGGCTAGTCCTTTTTTGTCTTGATACAAAAAAGTACCAAAAAAAATCAAGACAGAAAAAAGCTTCCGCGCTGCAGGCCATGCACCCGACCCGCTTTTCTGTCAGGCCTTCGCGTTTTTGATTTGTGATTTTATTATTTGGAGAAAGGAATAGCAGTTTTCCCGGCAGGAAAGCTTCGGGTGAAATCAGGCAAAACAATGGTGGCCATAAGTGGTGGAAGGGCATAGCAAATTTTTGCATACAGGGTTTCGAAGCGACAGGGTAGTCCGGCAAAAAGATTGCAGCCCTGGTTTTGCCTGATTTGCGGGGCAAAGGCCCGTGCGGCAGAGAAGCCTTCCTGGCGGGAGCGTTTTTGGTTACTTTTGTCGCACAAAAGTGACTAAGCCCCCGCGGCTATGAGCGGCGTGCGTTTAGAATGAACCAAAAATGATTTCGGAGCCTGTTGCTAATTGAGAACTACCAATGACCCAATGACCAACGACTCAATTCAATTCAAAGGCAGCCTAACGATAAACTCCGAGCCTTCACCTTCCTTGCTGTTGATATCCAAAGTGCCGTTATTGCCTTTTACCAGGATGTCGTAACTTAAGCTTAGCCCCAGGCCGGTGCCTTCGCCGGTGGGTTTGGTGGTGAAAAAGGGCTGTAGTATCTTTTCTTTAATAGCATCGGGGATGCCAACACCATTGTCCTGCACTTTTAGCCCCCAGCCTCCGGCCGGGGAAGCAAATGTGGTTACAGTTACTTCGGGTTGATAATCTTCTCCCGCGGTTTTCGCTTTTTGATTTACGGCGTAAAAGGCATTGTTGAATAGGTTGAGGAATACCCGGCCCATGTCCTGCTGCACTACATTTACTTTGGGCAGGTCAAGGTCGAAATGCGTAATTAACTCCGAATTAAAGGTTTTGTCTTTGGCACGCAGGCCCTGGTAGCTGAGCTTGAAGAATTCATCGGCCAGGGTATTGATATTGGTGAGTTGCCGCTCGCCTGTGCTGTTGCGCGAGTGCTGCAGCATGCCTTTTACAATAAAATCGGCGCGCTTGCCGTGGTGGGCTATTTTTTCCTCGTTTTGAATCAAATCATTTGCAATAGCCCTTATTTCATCCAGGTTGCCTTTGTCAATCTCCTCGTTCATTTCAGCAAGCAACTCCCGGTTCACTTCCGAAAAGTTATTGACGAAGTTGAGCGGGTTCTGTATCTCGTGTGCTATACCTGCCGTCAGCTCACCCAGCGAGGCCATTTTTTCCGACTGAATCAGCCGGTTCTGCGTAAGCTTCAGCTGCGACATGGCCGTCTCAATATCTGCTTTTTGGCGCCTCAGCAGCTTGTTGGCCTTTTGCCTTTGCCTGCCGTTCAGCCAAAAGATAAGCGCAAGCAGTAACACTACCCCTAACCCACCAGAAAATACATACGTACGCAGCCTGTTTTGCGCCTCTTTTTGTGCTTCTTTTTGCGCGGCCTGTAACTCCAGCTGCCTTTGCTTTTCGTTAAAATCAAGTGTGAGCAGCTGTTTTACTTTATCCTGGCTGTACAAGCTGTCTTTTATGGCGGTGCTTAGTTTAAAATATTTAAAAGCCTGCGCCTGGTTATGGGCCTCATCATAGTAGCTGTACAGTGCCTTGCCCGCGTTTAACGCATCCGGCTTAAAATTGCCGCCGGTAGCCGCATCCAGTGCTCTTTGGCCATAATACACCGCCGAATCCGGCAGCTTGTTTTGGTGGTATAGCGCTGCGATGCTTAAATAAGCGACACTTAGATTTTGACCATCATCTATAGCTTTGTCGCTAACCAGCGCCTGCCTGAAGTATTGCAGCGCTCCTTTAGTATTTCCCTTTAAGCCTTCCACTTCGCCGAGGTCCCGCAGGACATTGCCGATATAAACCCGGTCGTCTATCTCCCGGTCGAATTTATAAGCCTCGTCCAGGTAATATTTGGCTGAGTCTGCTTTTTGCAGGTCCATGTAGGTCTCGCCTATATTTCCTATTACAATTGGGTTTAATTGCCTATATCGTCCTTGCACTTGGTGGCGCCGGGAATAATCCTGTAGTTGTTTGCGTGCCGGCAAAAAATAAAGAAGGGCTTTTTGATAGTCCCCTTTTTGCATATAAGCATTCCCAATGTTGTTATTTATCTGCATGATCCCCAGTTGAAAATTGATACGTTCGTATATTCTTAAGGCTTTAAAATAATATTGGAGGCTGCTGGCATAATCGCCCATATTGACATAAGCATTTGCCATAAAATTGAGCGCATTGGCCTCATTTTTTGCCCGGTTATTTTTTTTCGCCAGCAAAAATGCCTGCTGGCCAATCAGGATGGCGGAGTCGGGGAAGGAACTGATATACAACCCACCTAAATCATGCAACGCATTAAACTTATCGGTGTCTGTAACAGCCTTGCGCAGGACCAGCTTAAGGCTGTCGATTGTTTTGCGCTGTGCAGCGGCGGTAAAAATGGTGAAGATTAATAGGGCAAGGGCGAGGTTTTTTTTCAATGTGAATGAATTGGTTCCGGCTAATGTACGATTCCGAAATCGAATCCCAACAGCTATCTGTACCGAAATCCGAAATTACTCGTACCTCAGCGCCTCAATAGGATCAAGCCTCGAAGCTTTCTGCGCTGGATAATAGCCAAAGAAAATACCGGTCACGGCACAAACCACGAATGATAAAACTACCGATGATTCGGATATAATTGTCGGCCATCCTAAGGTTAGGGTAACTATCTGGGTTGATAAAAAGCCTATAAACACCCCGATAACCCCACCGGTTATACTGATCAGTACGGCCTCCATTAAAAATTGCATTAAAATATCTTTGCCCCGTGCGCCTATTGACATGCGGAGGCCAATCTCTTTTGTACGTTCAGTAACGGAAACATACATAATGTTCATAATGCCGATACCCCCAATTACAAGGGAAATTCCTGCAACTACGGTTAATAAAACAGTTAGCAAGCCGCTGGTAGAACTTAAGGTGGCGATCAGTTCTTCCTGCGTACGAACGGTAAAATCATTGTCCTCACTGGCTGTTAAACGGTGCGAATCACGCAGTATTTGGGTCATTTCCTTTACAGCGTTGTCAGTAACCCCTTCATTCGCAGCTGATGCATAAATATTTGAATAATAGATAGTAGCTAATATCCGTTTTTGCACAGTTGTGTAGGGAGCTATTAAAATATCATCCTGGTCTTGCCCAAACGCATTAAAACCCTTTGGGGCAAGGATGCCTATTATTTGAAAAGGTATGTGCCCGAAACGGATTACCTTACCTATGGGATTTTCGCCGTTAGGGAATATGTTAGTAATAACCGTTTGCCCTATAAGGCATACTTTCGCTGATGTTAAAACATCGGTCTGGGTAAAGGCTATACCATCCTTGAGCGATAGTTTGCGGATATCCAGGTATTCGGGGCTTACGCCCGACATGGTGGTGGGCCAGTTCAGCGCGCCGTTAATAGCCTGCCCCTTTGAGCTCACAGCCGGCGATATTTCGGTAATGTATTGTGCATTTGCTTTTAAAGCGGTAATATCTTTTATAGTTAGTGTCTGGAAACTGCTGCCGGCAATTTTCACCCCGCCATTCAGGTTGCTTGCCGGCTGAACGGTGATCATATTTGTTCCCATATTGGACAACGAATCGCTGATGCTTTGTTTTGAGCCCTGGCCGATAGCAACCATTGCAATAACAGAACCAACGCCTATGATAATACCAAGCATGGTTAAAAACGCCCGCAATTTATTCCGTTGCAAGGCTTTAAGCGCTATCCGTATAAGATTAATTAAACTCATTTCTTATTGGTTCATTGGTTCAATAGTTCATTAGTTCATTGGTGATTTGCTGCGCGTCATTGGTCATTGGGTCATTTGCTGCGCGTCATTAGTCATTGGGTCATTGGTCAACTGCATCACTCACCATTCACCACTCACTAATTCACTAATTACTTCAATAGTCGTCTGTTACGGGTAAATTTTCCAATACTTCTTTGGCTGAACGTTTTACTTCAATTTTTGTGTCTTTTTGTATCCTGCCATCACGCAATTGTATAGTACGGCTGCTGAAAGAGGCTATGTCGGGTTCGTGTGTTACAAATACGATTGTTTTTCCCTGGTTGGCATTCAGTTCCTGCATCAGCGCCATAATTTCGTAGGAAGTACGGCTATCCAGGTTGCCGGTGGCTTCATCGGCTAAAATCATCACTGGCTCGTTTACCAGCGCACGGGCGATGGCTACGCGCTGCTGCTGCCCGCCTGATAGCTGGCTTGGGGTATGGTCTTGTCTGTCGGCAAGTTTCACCGACTCCAATGCATGGATAGCCCTTTCACGCCGTTCTGCGGCACTTACTTCTTTATTATATAGTAAGGGCAACTCTACATTTTCAAGCGCGGTTGTGCGCGGTAAAAGGTTGTACGCCTGGAAAACAAAGCCTATTTTATGGTTGCGCAATTTTGCAAGCTCATCACGCGATAAACTTTTAACGTCCACCCCATCCAAATAATAATTCCCGATGCTGGGTTTATCAAGACACCCCAAAATATTTAATAAAGTTGTTTTTCCTGAGCCGCTGCTGCCCATTATGGTAACAAACTCACCTGCCTCCACATCAAACGATATACCCCTGAGCGCATGCACGGTTTCGCTGCCCATTATAAACTCGCGTTTAAGCTCCTTTATTTCTAATATTTTTTTGCTCATCGTGTCCTGCCACCCCCTGATGGCCGTTTCGGCATAAATGGACTGGCGCCAACCGATGATGAAGCTGGTGCCGCTGCCGGCCCGGAGCTTATGCCGGTAGCAACCAATTCATCAGTTGTTAAACCCGATAATACTTCTACATGCGTATTATCATTTAACCCGATTTCTATTCTTTTCTGCACCAGTTTAGTGCCCTGCAATACCCATACCAAAGCTTTTTGTTTATTTACACCCGATGTATCGGTGCGGCTTTTGGCAGAGTGGGATACCTGGTTGGCCGATGGGTTACCACCGGCGGCGGCTTTATGCATATCTTTATGGCTTACCTTACCTACTATCTGGTATTTATTCATCAGGGACGAATCAGGCGTAAAGGCCAAAGCTTTGGCAGGTATCAGCATGGCATTGTTTACTTCTTTTGTATAAATAACAATATTGGCCGTCATACCGGGCTTTAATTTCATATCATCGTTAGGCGCATTAATAATTGTTGTGTAAGTAACTACATTTGATGATACCGAGGGGTGCAGGCGGACCTCTGTTACCGTGCCAGCAAACTGGTCATTTATAAATGCATCTACTGTGAATGATGAACGGTTACCCGCCTTTACATCGCCAATATCGGCTTCATCCACATTAGCTTCCACTTCCATTTTGGTAATGTCTTTAGCTATAATAAACAGCGTAGGCGTACTAAAGCTGGCAGCAACTGTTTGCCCGATACTGACATTCCGGTTTAATACCACCCCATCAATAGGGGAATAAATATCAGCATAAGATAAATTTTTCTGCGCCGACCGTACCTCTGCCTGTACGCTTGCCACTCCCGCTTTTGCGGCATCGTATGTATTTAGCGCGCTGTCATAATCTGCCTTGCTAATGGCATCGGTTTTAAAAAGCAGTTCCTGCCGGTTAAAATTGTTTTTTGCGAATACAAGCTGGCTTTGCGCATTTAATAAATTACCTTTAAATTGATCAAGGGTAGCCTGTAGTAATGATTTATCAAGCGAAGCCAAAAGTTCTCCTTTTTTCACTTTAGAATTAAAATCTACATACAAATATTGTATAATGCCCGATACCTGTGTGCCCACGGTCACTGTATCAACGGGTTCAATTTTGCCGGTAGCAGTTACACTTTGGGCAATATAACCGGTGGTTGGTTTTTCAGCCAGCACGGTTACAGGCACCTCTTTTTTATGGAAAAATATAAGCCAGATTAGCAGTATGGCTATCAGTACCGCTGCAATAATTAGTATCTTTTTTAAATTAGGTTTCATAATTGCCCGGTTTATAGTTTAATGGGTATCCCCCTGTAAAAATCATATATCTTTAAAGTCAGCAGTTCGTTATACTTGGCCTGTATAAAAGCTTGCTGTGCCTGTACAAACAGGTTTTTCTGCAATAAAAAATCAACGGTATTAGCCACGCCGACTTTTAGCTGTTCGCTTGCAATGCGGTAACTTTCCTTGTTGTAATTGTACTGTTCAAGGGCGGCGACATATTGACTTTTTGCATTTTCAACATTAATGTAGGCGCGTTCAACCGTTTGCGATAATGTAAATGCGGCATTTTTCAGATTTAGCTGCGCCTGGTCTACCTGTATTTTTGCTTCCTCTACCTGGGTTTTAACTACCCTCCTGGTAAATATTGGGACTGTAAGGTTAACACCTAATTGCTGGTTAAAATTGTTGCTGAGCTGGTTTGGGAAATTCCCCTGGTCGCTAACGTAGCCTGAATTAAGTGAGGCGCCTGCTGTCAACATCGGCTTATAGCCTGCCCTGGCAATGTCAACGCCATATTGAGCAGATTTTACGCCTAACTCCCCTATTTTTACATCCGGGAAATATTTTAAGGCGCTTCGTTCAGCATCATGAAAAGCCGCCACAGTATCTATAGGCACAATAGTATCTAGCTTTATAATATCAAAATTAACATCGGTCGGTAAAAGTAAAAGCTGTTTTAGTGTCAGTAAATCTCCCCTTTGGGTATTTTGCGCATTAACCAGCGTGTATTGGTCCGTGGCATGCTGTGCCTGCAACTGGATAAGCGCAAAACGCGCTACGCTGCCAACATCATACCGCTGCTGTTCCAGTTTTACCTGGGCCTGGGCAGTATTTACCAGGTCGGTATCGTATACTATATTTTCCTTGTCGAGCAAAACGGTAAGGTAGGCTTGTGTTATTTGGAGTGAGATATCATTCTCCTGTTGCAAAATACTAAGGTTTGCCGACTGTACCTGGAGGTTTGTTTGCAGGATAGTGTTATTAATTAAGTTGCCATTATATAATGTTACAGATGAATTTAAACTATATGCGCCCGAAGCCGTAAAACCAGACCCGGTACCCCCTGAAGTAAAGCTGCTGTTATTGCTATTCCCGCCATTAGTTTTGGCATGTTCAAAATTCTGTGAGGCCGAACCCGAAAGATTGGGCAAACGTGAAGCTTTTGCCAGCAAATACTGCTGCTGGCTGGTTAAAGCTGAAAGTCGTAGTGAATTGATCTGGATATTGTTTGTTTTAGCATAGTCAATACACTTAACAAGGTCCCAGTTTATGGTTTTGCCGATCAAAGTACTATCCTGTGCATAAAGATTAAAACCGGCAAACAACAGTATTAATGAAATTATAATTTTCCGTTTTGGCCGCATAGTTTATAATCGTGTCTTGGGTTTATAATTAAAATATATAAAACACTTATGAGTAAATAGAATTTTATAGAAAATGTTTGACTTGCTGTTGGTTATAGTTGAAAATGGGCAATGCGAGGCCTTTATTCACTTATTGCCTGTTCAATTGGCTCGGCTTCAAACAATGGTTTTTTCATAAAATAACGAACGCGGAAAAATCCATAAACAACCGCAACCACTACTAACCCCGCTGAGTTGAGATAAACTTTTGTAGCCAGATCGGCCGAGGGCGAGTTATAAATAACGGCGTATCCCATTCCGATAATAGCTAAAATTTGAGGTAAGGGATAAAATGGCGTTTTAAACGGACGAACGAAATTTGGGTATTTGAACCGCAATATGATAACATCGATATTTGCGATAATGTAAACCAAAAGATAGGTGGAACTTGCGGATATGATCATGATTGTGATAAAATCGGGCATATTGCCGAATATAAGCAACGCCCCTGCCCCTAACAGGTAAATGGTAAGCAGGCTAACCCAGGGCGTACGCCATTTGAGATGTACCTTTTTAAAAATTGCAGGTAACTGCTGATTATGCCCCATACCAAACAACAAGCGGGCCTGCCAGGCAACAGAGGCATTCATACCGATAGAAGTAGTGGTAATACCCAATATGAGGATAGCTACTCTCCCCGCTTTACCGAACAAAGCCTGGGCTAACAGCCAATGCGGTATATCAGATGCTGCCAGCTGACTGGCGGGGAGTACCCTTACACCGGCAAGGGCATAAATAAAAAACCCCGCAAACAATGCTAAAAGGGCAATAAACAAACCACCCGGCAAATTTCTCTCTGGTCTTTTGGTTTCTTCTGCAAGCGTGCACACACTTTCACAGCCTATTAATGGCCAAAGTGCCAGCATGACGAGAGAAAGTATGCTGCCGTTAATATGGATGGCGCCATACATTATAGCCGAAGCAGATAAACCCTTTGCACCGGTGAATCCCAGGCCGTAAACGCTTGTAACTACCAAGGCTATCAACATACCATAGGTAAGAATTTTTTGCACGCTGGAAAATATGTTTACCCCCATAATATTTAGCAGCGTAAATACGGTCCAAAATATCAGGCTGGGATGGGCCATGATGCCGGGATACATCATGTGAAGCAAATAATCGAATAGCAAGAACTCGGCAGGGGCCGCAAACACGGCCGGGCCTACACTTCCCACCAGGGTGGCGACAATGGCCGGAAAACGCCCCATGGATACGGCTGTATAAGTGCTGATACCGCCAGCCTTGGGCATCATTATCGATAATTCACAATAAGAGCAGATATAACAGAGAGAAAGTATTAATGCTATAATAAACGCGACAAAGAAAGTCCCCCCGCCAATACCGGCTACTTTGAGCAACGACACTATACTGGTTTGAGAAGCTGCCCCTCCGATAGCTGCAGCAAAAATGCCGAAAATGCCCAATACTCTTTTTAAACTTTTTTGTGGCGGGTGGGCAGTTATTTTGTTCACTCGGATCGGCTAATATGATAAGACCCTGAAAATAAATAATTTATTGCAATTGCCCAAAATAATTTTCAATCCTGTCCAATGCCTGCCACCTTGACGCCAACGATTTAAGCGGGCGTCTCAAAATTTTATGCGTTCAAGTGTGGACATTTGAACGGGCGATGTTAAAAAAGGCTAATTATCCGGAGGTCTTCCGGTAATTCAACACTGCCCAGGTATTTAATATTATCCCAATAACGAACATGGCCCCCAATTCATATAATATATCGCCAAAACCGCTCCCTTTCAATACCACCGTACGCATTATTTTTATAAAATGACTGGTAGGAAAGGTCTGTACTATGGTTTGTGCCCATTGCGGCATACTATCCACCGAGTTGAACACCCCGCTCATCATGTTGAATATCAGGATGAAAAAGAAAGAAAGCGACATGGCCTGCTGCTGCGTGGATGAATAAGTGGATATAAGCAGGCCGAAGCCCAGCATAGCGAAGAGATAAACGATGAGTGAGCCATATAATGTTAACAGGCTTCCGATTGGTACAATACCATAAATAAGCCACGCGATCAATAAGCCAAGTGTGAAAAGAATGATTCCAAGGATCATGAATGGTATCAGTTTCCCGAGGATGAATGTGTGTTTTTTAATTGGGGTAACATTGATCTGTTCAATGGTGCCGCTCTCTTTTTCCTGTACTATATTAAAAGCCGATTGCATAGCAGCCATAGCCGTAACCAGCGTCACCAAAATGGCGGGCACTATGTACAAATTATAGTTCATGAAAGGGTTGTACCAGTATGACGATTCTACAGTAAGCTGCGGCGCATCGGGTGCTGCCGGTGCTGCGGGCCAATTGATCCTTATGTCTGAATTAAAATCACTGATGATACTGCTGAGATAAGCCCCGCCAAGATTGGCCTTTGTTCCTTCAATGGCGTTAATAGCTATAAAAACTTTTGCCGAATTTTCCCGGACCAGGTCTTTTTCGAAATTTACCGGGATCTGTAGCGCCAGGTCAGCTTTATTCTGTTCTACCAGCGATAAGGCTTCATTATAGGAAGCCGTATAGCCCGTAAGCTTAAAATAGCCCGAAGCGGTGATCTTGGAAATGAGTTTTTGTGAAAAAGTGGAATGGTCGTTATCAACCACCGCGATAGAAATATTTTTAATGGTATAATTGGCGGCCAGTGGCAGCAGCACAAGCTGTATCACCGGGGCGATGAGCAGCAAGGGGATCATTTGCTTGTTTCGCAATATTTGCCTGAACTCTTTTTCCAGCAGAAATAGTAAGATTTTCATTATAATCTGATTTTAAATCTATTAAGACTTATGGCAAACAGGCCCACACACATGCCCAAAAGAATGAGTGTTTCTTTCCATACGGAAGCAATGCCCAGTCCTTTCAGCATTACTTGTTTTACGATAATAAAATACCATCTCGACGGCACAAAATTGGCCAGCCATTGCAAGGCCGCCGGCATATTTTCAACTGGGAATAAAAAGCCGGTAAGCAGCATTGTAGGCAGCATCATACCCATAAGGGAACCCATCATAGCCGCCTGCTGTGTTTTGGCGCCAATGGATATCAGCAACCCAATGGATAGCGAGGTTAAAATGAACAGGATACTGCAAAACGTAAGCAATAACAGGCTTCCTTTTACCTGCAGGTCTAAAAACACAGCACTAAGTATAATTATGATGAAATAGTTTATAATTGAAATAAGCAGGTTGGGCGTCAATTTTGCGATAATAATATACAATGGTTTGAATGGAGAGACCAGTAATATTTCCATAGTGCCCAATTCTTTTTCTTTTACAATGGCCACCGAGGTCATCATGGTGCATACCAGCATCAATACCAGCGCCATAACACCCGGTATAAAATTGGGTGCGCCCAATAGTTCAGGGTTGTACATCATTTGCACTTCGGGAACGATTTGCAAAGGTTGTGCTGACAGGCTGCCCAATTGTACATTATAATTATTAATGATCTGCATAACATAATTGATTACCGTTGTGGCAACATTGGGATCGGAAGCATCTGCAATTACCTGTATAGATGCCTTGTTGGTATGCAGCAGATCCACAGCAAAATTTGCAGGGAAAATAACTGCCATTTTAATAGTCCCCTTTTTAAAGGCGGTCTGCAGTTGGTCGGCGCTTTGCATGCTTCGGTCGATATCAAAGTATTTGCTTGCCGCAATTTTGCGAATGATCTGACTGGTTATAACATCTTTGGAATAATCAACCACTACAATTTTAGAATTTTTAACCTCGTTGGATAAAGCAAAGCCGAATAAGACAATCTGCGCTATGGGCAGGCCAAAAAGCAGAAGCAATGATCGCTTGTCGCGAAAAACCTGGAGGAATTCTTTTTTAATAAAAACGATCAGTTCTTTCATCGGTTAATCTCCCTTTCGTGTTGCTTTTCGTGCCAGCTCATAAAAAACGTCTTCCATATTATCTGTGCTATGTTGCTTTTTAAGGTTCGATGGGCTGTCAAGGGCTGCTATTACCCCGTCCACCATAATAGAAACCCTGTTGCAATACTCCGCTTCATCCATATAATGTGTGGTTACAAAAATCGTTACACCTTTATCGGCTGCATGATAGATCAGGTCCCAGAACTGCCTTCGGGTAACAGGGTCAACGCCACCTGTTGGTTCATCCAAAAAAACAATATCAGGATCATGGGCAATGGAAACCGAAAACGCAAGTTTCTGTTTCCAGCCCAATGGCAATTCTCTTACCAGGGTTTGTGCTTCATTCTGCAGTTGCAGCTCATCCAGCAATTCTTCTGTTTTTTTCCTGATCTGCTGATTATTCATACCATAAATACCCGAATAAAAGCGGATGTTTTCTGATACGGTAAGATCATCGTATAAGGAAAACTTTTGGCTCATATAGCCGATCTTCCTTTTTATTTTTTCGGTTTGCTTATATACATCAAACCCCGCAATGGTGGCTTTTCCTGATGAAGGTGTAAGCAATCCGCAAAGCATGCGCATTGCGGTTGTTTTGCCGGCCCCGTTGGCGCCCAAAAAACCGAATATTTCTCCTTTTTCCACCTCAAAGGTCAGTTCATTGGCGGCTATAAAATTGCCAAATCGTTTGGTGAGCTTTTCCGTTATAATTACAGGCTGCATACTTTACTTTTTTATATTTAATTCACATTACATTAAAAGGAAAGTTTGTTACTTCCCCTCCTAATTTGTTACTTCCCCCTCTTTCCCGCTTGCGGAAGAGAGGGGCGACCAGCGAAGCGTAGTCGGGGTGAGTAACTCGCCGCCATGCAAATGCGCTAATGCCGCTCACATAGTTTACTCACCCGGTCTTTGCTTCGCTCGACCACCCTCTCTTCGCCTGCGGCGGAAAGAGGGTAAAAGCATTAAAAATTATTCTTCCTTAGCATAGTTTACTCTTTTAAAAGGTGTATAAAACAATCCTCAACACCCGGCTTAATCGTTTCCATGCTTGCATCCATGTTCCCTTTGGAATGCAGGTAGGATATGAGCCCTTTATCCGATGAATTATTAAACGTTGCGTGCAGCGAATCGCCAAAAGCAAAACAACTGGCTATGCCGGGATAGCTTCTTGTATCCTGCAATAACTTGAAAATACCGGAAGATTTAGCCGACTTAACCCCATAGAGCTTTTCGGGGAATGACTCAATGATCTTTGCCGGTGTATCTATTGATAATATTTGTCCTTTCTGTATCAGGGCAATGCGGTCGCAAAGTTTAGCTTCATCCATATAAGCTGTCGATACCAGGATAGTAATGCCCTGTTTCTTCAGTTTTTTCAGCATTTCCCAGAATTCCCTTCTCGATACCACATCCACCCCGGTAGTAGGCTCGTCCAGGAACAATACTTCCGGCCGGTGTATCAATGCACAGCACAAACCTAATTTTTGCTTCATACCACCAGATAATTGTCCGGCTCTGCGGTCTTTAAAAGGTTCTATTTGCTGGTAGATGTCTTTTATCAGGTCATAATTTTCCCGGAGGGTAGTACCGAATATAGAGGCAAAAAAATTGAGGTTTTCTTCTATCGTCAGATCCTGGTACAGGCTAAACTTGCCTGGCATATACCCCACACAGCTTCTTATTTGTTTATAGTCCTTTACCACATCAAAACCATTAACGGAAGCGTCGCCTTTATCTGCCAGCAACAAAGTAGTCAGTATCCTGAAGAGCGATGTTTTACCGGCGCCGTCCGGGCCGATCAGGCCAAACAGTTCATCACGGTTTACCGAAAAAGAAATATCCTTCAGCGCGGTTACCAGTCCTTTGTTATACGTTTTACTAATGTGACTTAATGTGATCATCTGTTAAAATTTTACTTCCCCGTACATCCCTAATTTCAGGTATCCATCATTCTTTACTCTTATTTTTACAGCATACACCAGGTTGGCCCTTTCATCCTTTGTTTGTATGGTTTTAGGGGTAAACTCCGATTGATCCGAGATCCATGACACTTGCCCCTGGTATTCTTTATAACTTTTAGCAGCATCATCAGTATACACCTTAACATGTTGCCCCAACTTTATACCCGCCAGTTGCGATCCTGTTACATATGCCCTTAAAGTGACCGTATCCAGGTCGGCTATTTTATACAGGGCTTTGCCAATGGTTGTCATTTCTCCCTGCAGCGCATATTTAGTGAGGACGGTGCCGCTGATCGGGTTCACAATTTGACCCTTATTAATCTCGTCCTGTATTTCTGCGACGGATTTCTCCAACGGGGCTTTCTCACTAAAAACAGTCCTGTTTTCTGTTGCAATGTTGGATTTATCAAGCGCGATCTGCTGTTCGGAAACAGCGATTTGTTTTTTTAACTGGTCTATCTGTGCATTAATATCATCCAGCTGTTTTTGTGTAGCCGCATCGGCTTTGAGCAGGTTTTCCGTTCTTGTCCTTTCCCTTAACTGCTGTGCTAACTGGGACTGCTGCACCGCGACTTGTTTTTTTACCAGTTCAATTTCCGGGTGGGGATTAGTGGTCTTTTCGCTAAGGGCCTGTATAGTGGCCTGCACCTGCTGTTTCTGCAAAATGGTGTTTGACATATCGATTTGCCCTATAACCGCACCATTACGGATCGTATCCCCTTCTTTTATGTTGAAAGAAAGGATCAGTCCGCCCTGTTGTGCCGATACGATCACTTCATCTGATTCAAAAACACCGGATGCATCTGTTTTGAGTTTATTTTGATTGCAGGAAGATGTTAAGACTGCAAACGCAAGTAGTATAGCTGATAATTTTCTCATTTTATACCTTATTAGATTAGTTTTAATTGCCTGATGTTGTTTTATAATTGTATTGCGACATGAGTAATTGTACTTCATGCAGTACCCGGTCCTGTCTTGCCTGGGCCTCTGCATTTATGTCAAGCAGGAAATCGTTGGCAGTGATCACCCCGTTCTGTAATTGAACGGTGGATGTTTGCTTCACGGAATCACGAAGTTTGATGATTTCATTATCTGATTGTATCAGTTGCGTATATCGTTCAATATCGGCGTTCTGCTGCCGCATGGTCAATGTGGTATTGAATAAAAAGGTATTACGCTGGGCCAGCACCGTTTCCTGGTTGTTCTTATTGATCAGCTTGTCTTTTTTATAGGTGTATAACCCGCCGATGCTCCAGCTAAGGCGAAAACCTGTTATATAATATTTGGACAGGCCTGACGCCAAAAAATTAACTGGAGAAGGATCGCCAATGCCACCCTGGAAAAAAGCGCTCAATTGAGGATAATTGCTGATCCGGGTAAGCCGCTGCTGTTCAGTATAGGATTTTACCTGCAGGTCATAAGCCTTCAGTTCGGGCCTGTTAACAGAGTCGGTTAATATAGGGGCGGCAGGTTTTAACAAAACCGTATGCTCATCTACTTTTTGGTCGATAAAAAGGCCAAGCATATCTGTATAAGCCTTGCGCGAGGCTTTCAGGTCGATGGAATGTTGGTCTGCAGTCAGCAATTCCGCTTTGAGTTTATTGAGGCTGCTGTTAAAATCAGTGCCATTATTAATAGCGGCCTGTACTTTATCAATGCCCGTTTGGATATCCTTTTCCGATAATTCATTTTGTTCCAGTTGTCCGTCGATCAGGATGATCCCAAAGAACATTTGGTTAATGCGGTCCTTCAATTGAAACAATTGTGTTTCAAGGTCCTGCTGCTGAAGATCGGCGTCTATACCGCTGATCTCTCTCCGTTGCTTGTTGATTCCAAAATCGCTTAATGTTTGTGAAACCTCGCCATGCAGGTTGTACTGGTCCTTAGGTATAGCTGACCTGTAAAAGCCGGGAATAGCTATACTGGTCACAGCCGACTGGTAAGTACCGGTTCCATTAACTGATAATTGCGGAATAATGCCTTTTGCGATATTGTCAATATTATATTCCTTTGTCTTCTCAATAAGCCCTCTTTCCCTTGATAAAGGGTAGTTTTCCCGGGCGAGCTGATAGCATTGCTCCAGGGTGATCGTATGCTGCTCCTGCGCAAAGGCCCCACAGGCATAAAGGACAAAAGCAAAACACCACAATATCTTTGATAACAATTCCTTTTTGGCGTTTAATTTATTGGTCATTTTATTTAATATTTAGTTTTAATCATTTGATTAATAACAGTTCAAAAAAAAGTCTTTCTGGTATGATGACGGATGAACCCATGGAATGTTTTAATTAAGTTGCGATGGTTGCAAATGTTGCAATTGTTGAAAGGTTTTATAATTCTATAAATTACGACGTTTAAAACTTCTGCACTATTACAGTGCTTTACAACTATATCATTCCCTTAATCCATTCAGGTATCAATTTCTTTCTTTCTATCATCAGTTGTTCAAATTCCGTTCGGCTTATATTACCGGCCCTTGCCATCAGTAATGAGCTGGCAATAAAAGGAAAAATGATCAGGCTCATTATATTAGCGATAATGTGAAGAGGGTGTATGTTTTTTATTTCACCTTTTTCCATAGCGCCCTGGATATTCTTTAAAAATGAACTCCTCATTGTCTCGATATTCCTGAAAAGCGGGTCGTCTGTTTCTTCATTGGTCAATTTCCCGGATTGCAGAAGATTCAGGACAAAGAATGGCAAGCCGGGGTTTTCCAATAACATATCGATATAATTGCTCACTATGAAATCTAATTGTTCTTCAAACGGACGGGGGTTATTATTGATATTTTCTATCATTGCCCCCAGGAAGAGATGGATATTCTCCCGCATCACCAACTCAAATAGTTTCTCTTTACTGCGGAAATAGTAGTTAAGAAGGGCCAGGTTAATACCGGCTTCTTCTGCGATATCCCTGGTGCGGGTAGCTGCAAAGCCTTTTTGAGTAAACAACTTTTTAGCCGCCGCCTTTATTTTCTCTTCTGTGGACAGGTCTTTGGTTGTTATGTTTTTTTCCTTGGCCATGTAAATTGTTTTATGGTACAAAGATTAAAAGTTTTTTGTTGTTAAACAAATATTTTAATCATTTTATTTAAACAAATGATTAAATTGAATAAAGCCTTACCAAAAAATGAAAGAATAAGCGTTTATTCAGCCAATTTTTGGACCTGACAGTAAAACTTAACAATTTTGTTAATGAATCATTTTTCAGATCAATACCTCGCTGTTTGAACAGGTACTAACGATTTCTAAAGGCCCTTTTTGTTTAGCCGGTCGCTATTGCGGCAGATGATCTTGTCCGGTGACTTTATTGAAGTAATGCGCATGGTAATGCTAAAAGGCAGCGGGTTGGCCGATATAGGTTTCCAGATAGTTGTAATTATAGGCTTTGCCGTGTTTTTCAATGGCTGGGCGATATTGAATTATAGCAAGCGGACGGGATAGGGGGTGAGTCGATAGTCTTTAGTCTGAAGTCATAAGTCGAATTTTGTTGATACCTGAATAACTTTTGTTGGGAGCATCAACGCTCCCGATTATGGAGGGATTTATTTGTAATTGACAATGCTCAATGAGTGACATGAGCGCGGACACTTGGACGGGCGGTTTATAGAATAAATATGAGTATATATTTTTATAATATCAAAATGTATTTCGGATAGCGTCAAAATGTAAAGATCGGGGGTTTTTACAAAACTACCGGCAATTGCCGGACCACCATAACTTGCGCCTCGGGCGGACATTCGCTGTCGTTGTAAGGTAAAAACTTCAACCCCTGTAGGCTATTCTAAACACAAGGATTACTATTGAAAAGGACAATATTTTCGTTTATACTTTGGCACGATTATTTTGTTATAATTATCATATCTAACTAAAAACAAAATATTATGAGATCGATCCTTTATATTATCGCAGTCATCCTGATAATTGGATGGGCGATTGGCGTGTTTGCTTATTCAGCAGGCGGATTAATTTACGTACTACTGGTTATAGCCGTGATCTCAATACTGCTGGGACTTATCAGGGGCGACAGCCCGGTAGTGTAAATTTACCGGCTTTATTGATATTGAAAGGTGACCTTAAAAGCCGCCTTTTTCGTTTGTTAACATAGGGTTTTAACAAAAAAACTTATGACTTCGCTGTCAAGAAAATAAAAAATCATAAATACAATGCATCAATTAAGCATTTATCACTACATTGATCATTTCTATTCATGATGAAATATTTATACCTTATTGCCATCGCTGCCGTTTTAGCAGGCTTCTCCTATATCCGCAAACCATTAGAAGCAAATTTTATGGATTCGGCTTCATACCGCTGGCTAAATAAAAAAGTTTTCGGTAAAAGAATATTGGATAATATGGAAAGCCTTGATAACTGGCATTCCTTTACAACTTCCGGGGTGTCGATAGTTGATGCCCGCAAAGTCATAACCATAAAAGATTCAAGCAGTTCGGTCGCCACCATTGAATTATCAAAAGCCTATGTTCATGAAGGCAGCCAATCCCTGCTTATGACAACGCCTACCGGGCTGGCGGGCCTTCCGCCGAAAAACGGGCGCGGCTGGGGCAGATCAGGTGTGAGGCGATTGTTTAACGGGGAAGACTGGACTGCATACAACCGTGTTTCCATCTGGATATATCCCGACCTGCCCGGCTTTTATACCACAGCGCTTGATTGCCAGCTTTACAATGATGGTGCCGCTAAGTTGCCTGCAATTTTTGGACAGGAAGGTCAAACTTCCCTTGTGCTTAAAAATCATGAATGGAACCATGTTGTTTGGGAAATAGGCAACGTGGCCAGGGATAAAATAACAGCATTTGAAATGTCGTACGGTTTATCGGGAAGTTATCCGGGAGAGGCCAGCCAAATCCGTTTTTATTTTGACCAGATGGAACTTGAAAAAGTTGATCCTGATAAAATTGAAGGCTGGGACGTTTGGAAGGGCCGTATTTCTTATCCCCATACGGGATACCAAACCGGTGCGCAAAAAACAGCTATTGCCAATGATATTGATGCAAAAGAATTTAAGTTGGTTAACCAGGAGGATGGAAAAGTGGTACTGACTAAACCTTTGAAAAAGGTTACTTCTACAATCGGAAGCTTCCAGGTTATGGATTTTTCGGAAATCAGGAAACCAGGAACTTATGTTTTAGAGGCAGGTAATGTAAGCACAAAGCCGTTTAAAATTGGCGCTGATGTTTATGAAGAAACCGTATGGAAAGCCCTGAATTTTTTCTATGCAGAACGATGCGGTTTTGACGTGCCGGGCATTCACGGCGTGGAACACAAGGACTGGATTTGTGTACATGGTGATAAACGGATGGTTATTAATGGCGGCTGGCATGATGCCGGTGACATGACGCAATCTGCTGAAGGCACCGAGGAAATTACCCAGGCATTATTAAGCATGGCCGAAAAGCTGCATGAACGCAATGACAACCCTGCCTTGTATAACCGTGTGCTGGAAGAAGCCAAATGGGGCCTCGACTGGATATTAAAAACAAGGTTTGGTGACGGTTATCGTAATACCGGCTCAAACAACAGCCGCAGGACGGACAATATCATTGGTAACGATGACGACCTTATTGCAACAGCGCAAAACAACCCCTTGACAAATTTTGAAGCGGCAATTGTTGAGGCTATTGGTTACCGTGTATTTAAAAGCTCCGATCCGCAATATGCAAACTATGCACTTAAAACAGCAGAATCCGATTGGGGTTTTGCCGTTGAAGGACTGCCATCGGTTAAGCCATCAAAAGATATTTGGAGGGGAACTTTTGACTCCAATAATGTGGAAGACGAATTGCCCTCGCAGGCTATACTGGCGTCAATTGCCTTATGGAAAGCTACAGGCGATAAAAAATATGCCAGCCTGGCAACAAGTTTAGCACCGCTCGTTACCAATGCCCAGCAATGGAAACGCCCCGATTGGGATACGCCGCTAACCGGTTTCTTTTATACTACTACGGCAAAAGACAGAATCCTCCATTATTGCCATCGTGGGCGGGAACAAGCGCCAACCATGGCGCTTACGGCGCTTTGTGATGCATTTCCGGATAACCTGGATTGGATGCATTGGTATTCATCAGTTACACTTTATTCCGAATATCTTAAAACGCTTGCAAAATACACCGCGCCATATCATATGATGCCGGCGTCAATTTATGTGGATACCGAATACATGCATGTGCCCGAAAGCAGGCAGGAATCGTTTCGTAAACAAGTGCTTAAAGGCATCCCCTTAGGCAAAGGCCATTACCTGCGTTTATTCCCTGTATGGATGGATTATAGGGGTAATTTCGGTACAATTTTACCGCAGGCCCAGGCGCTGGCAAGTGCGGCGCATCTTCGCAATGACCTGGCATCCGCGCAATTAGCCGGACACCAGTTGGAGTGGATCATCGGGCGCAACCCGTTTGCTCAAAGCACCATGTACGGCGAAGGTTATGATTTTGCGCCGCTCTATACCCCTTCTTCGGGCGATATAGTTGGCGGTCTGCCCGTAGGCATACAAACCCGTGATGAACAGGATGTCCCCTACTGGCCGGTACAAAGTATGTGGACATATAAAGAAATATGGAGCCACCCGGTAACCAATTGGATTTGGCTGTTAAAAGATATTGAAGGCCCTGCAATAGTTGAAGGGCGGGCATCTGCGCCGATAATATTTAAAGAAGTTAACACGAAACAAACCATTACAATATCACCCGATCATTCCACAGGTCGTTTTAAAACAGCGGTGCCAGAAGGGAAATATGTTGTGATCAGTAATGGCAGGCAACAAACGCAAACTTTTTTGCCCGGCGGCTCTTATCACTTAGAATGCCGCCCCGAATTTTTGATAAGCTACCAGGTATCAAAACAAGTTTCAGCAAACGGCAAGGTCATTATTAAAATAACAGCACTGGGCAGCGGGCTTCACCATTTCAATATCCGTGCGGATAACCTAATGATCACAGATACTTCGAAAACGGTCAAGCTTAAACCCGGAAATACTTTAAGTTTTGAATGGACCGGCCATATATCATCGCAAGATACCCCATGGGTGGCAGTGATAATCCCGGATGGTGATATGTTGCAGCGGAAAGAAGTGAGGGGTGCGGTTTGGGAAAAGTGATTGTGCTTTTTAATTTTAACTTCACCGCCCGTACAAATGTCCATATTGAATAGGCGGGCCTTACTGCGGACGTCTAAATAAACCCACGTAAGCGGCCTTACCCAAAATATGTCCCTGCATTAATTTAAAAACATTCGTTCTGGTTTCAAGCGCGGTACTGCCAGGTTTTTCATCAAGTTTTATATCCAATGCATATAGCTCAAATATATAATGGTGCAACGGACCTGCGGCAGGTGCGCCGGGGCCCCTGTAGTTAGGCCCAGCGTAGCTCAGTTGGTAACTGCCGTCGGTAAGCTGTGAACCGGTCGGTATTTTCTCTGCTAAAGAGGTATCCTGGCCTGGAATATTCCAAACCAGCCAATGTAAATTATCCTCCGACGTTTTATTTAATGCCAGGTCAACATCGTGCATCCAAAGTACAAAACTTTGCGTTCCAGCGGGTACATTGCTCCAGTTTAATTCGGGAGAAACCGCGCCGGTTGGGGAGGCCTGGGTATATTTTAAAGGAATAATCGTTCCATCGGCAAATGCCTGTGTGGTTAACCTCATTGGCGGGGTGCGTTGTTGTGCGATGGTTAGTGAAATGCTGCTTATAAATAAAACAAAAACAAGTGATAGTCTTTTCATGGTTAAGATGATTTGGTTTATAAAAACATTCAGGTAAACAAATATCAGTAATGTTTGGTTTAGAAACTTTTATTAATAGATAATTTCACATTTAAATCTTCCAAAAAATATTTTCAAAAAAATTTGCGTAGTTAAATAACTACATATATATTTGTAGTCAAATAGCTACACGATGAACTTAAGACGAGACGTATTTCAAGCTATAGCCGACCCGACCAGAAGAGCCATATTGCTGTTGGTTGCTTCACAAGCCCTAACGGCCGGGGCTATAGCCTCCAACTTTGACACTGCCAGGCCGACAGTTTCAAAACACCTGCAAATACTTACCGAGTGTGAATTACTTAAACAAGAGCAAAATGGCAGGGAAATTTATTATCACATCAATGCAAAAAAAATGAAGCAAATAGCTGACTTTATCGAACCATTCCGCAATATGTGGGATGACAGGTTTAATACTTTAGAGGCTATTATGAAAGCATACACAGCAAAAAAATAAAATACCATGGAACGAAAAACAAAGGTCAATGCCGAAGACGGCAAGCAGGACATAATGATCACAAGGGAATTTGATTTGCCCCTGGAGTTACTTTTTAAAGCGTATGCCGAGCCTGAGCTTATTGAGCAATGGATGGGAACAAAGGTGCTGAAACTGGAAAGTAAAAAGCATGGCAGCTGGCAATTTGAAACAACCGATCCCAAGGGAAACAAACATGGGTTTAGTGGAGTAATTCATGAATTTATCCCAAACCGGAAAATCACCCGGACGTTTGAAATGGCGAATACGCCTTTTGGGGTGCAGCTGGAGATAACAGAATTTGAAAAACTTACTAACGACACCAGCAAAGTTAGTATGCACGTCATATACGAGTCGGTTGCACAACGGGACGAGGTGTTGAAGCTACCCTTCGCCCAGGGCATAAACATGGCGCATAATCGAATGGAAGCACTATTAAAAACCTTAAAATAACTAAAAAATGGAAAAGAGAAAGCTAATTTGGTATTGGATAATTACAGGAATATTATCCTTTTGTATTTTTTTCGGTGGATTGACACAGGCCCTGTTGATGAAACAAACGATAGAGGGATTTAAACCGCTTGGATACCCTACTTACTTTATTGCGCTGATTGGCATTTGGAAAATGCTGGGCGTAATAGCGATACTGATCCCCAAGTTTAAACTGCTTAAGGAGTGGGCTTACGCGGGTATATTTTTTACTATGACCGGCGCGGTGATTTCGCATATAGCAAGTAATGACATTCATCCACAAATAATTGCGCCGATTGTATTTGCGGTGTTTACGGTGTTATCGTGGTACCTGAGGCCTGCAGATAGAAAAATTATTGCAGTTAATCAATAAACATTTTTTGCCGAAACATCTTTGCAGCTTCTTTCGGACTTTACTGACTTACGGACTAATTCAAAATTTATTAACCAATAAAAAACAAAAACCATGGCAAGCGTAGCAATTTATTTAAATTTTCAGGGCAATGCAGAAGAAGCATTTAACCTGTACAAAAAAGTATTCGGGGGCGAATTTTCAACAGTAATGCGGTTTAAAGACGCACCGCCGCAACCGGGCGCACCGGCACTGTCCGAAGATGACCAAAACAAAATAGCGCATATGGCCCTGCCCATTCTTGGCGGCATACAAATAATGGGCACCGATATGCTGGAAAGTATGGGGCATAAATTAGTAGAAGGTAATAATTTTACTATCAGCCTGAGCCCCGATACCAAAGAAGAAGCAGACGCAATGTATGCCGCACTATCGGAAGGCGGAGCAGACGGCGTGGCGCCGCATGACGAATTTTGGGGATACTGGGGTACTTGCAAAGACCGTTTTGGCATACGCTGGATGTTCAATATTATTAAGCAGCAGTGGTAGGAACCCGGCCGCATCGCAAAAGGTAAATCCGGTGCCTGTTGGAGATAATTCAACAAGCACCGGATTTTTTATAATTTTACGGTATCCCAATAACTATCGGGACTGACACTGAATAAAAATAACAATACCATGAATCCTAAAGTTGATTTCTTCTTTAATAAAGCCAAACAGTGGCAGGAGGAATATGAAAAATTAAGAATGATCGCCCTCGACTGCGGGCTGACCGAAGAATTGAAGTGGGGTTGCCCCTGTTACGCGTTTCAGAAAAGCAACATCGTTTTAATACATGGCTTTAAGGAATATTGTGCATACTTGTTTTTCAAAGGCGTATTATTAAGCGATCCTAATGGTATCCTGATCCAGCAAACGAAGGATGTGCAGGTGCCGCGCCAGGTGCGGTTCACCAGTGTTGAGCAAATAGCAGAAATGGCACCCGTTCTGAAAGCCTATATTTATGAGGCCATCGAAGTGGAAAAAGCGGGGCTGAAGGTAGAGCTTAAAACGACTGCCGATTTCCATGTCCCCGCAGAATTCCAATATAAATTAGACCATATCCCCGCCCTAAAAACTGCATTTGAGGCATTAACGCCGGGACGGCAAAGAGGGTACCTGTATTATTTTTCGCAACCCAAACAATCCAAAACCCGCGAGGCCAGGGTTGAAAAATATATACCGCAAATTTTGAGTGGCAAGGGGTTGGATGACGAGTAAATACGATTAAAATAAAAAACTCATCTTTTTATTTTTAAATAGTTGCCTGATTAGTTAACTTTGTACTGTGAGTTTAATACGACAGGTAGTTGCTTATAAGAGGTACTTTTTAGATTTCTATGCGCAACAGCCGGATAATGTACAGGCCAAGATTGAATGGACATTAAATTTGATCCGGGTAACACAACATATTCCTGAAAAGTATTTTAAACATATAGAGGGAACAAAGGGCTTATACGAAATCCGTATTGAGGTTGGAAGTAATATTTACCGCATATTTTCATTTTTTGACAAAGGCAACTTAGTGGTATTAGGAAACGCATTTCAAAAGAAAACTCAAAAAACCCCAAAACAAGAAATAGAAAAGGCGCTAAAAATAATGGAGGAATATAACAATGGAAACAGTTCAAAGTAAAGACATTACAACCTTGGATCAAATTCTCGATCAGAAGTATGGCGGACGCGGCGCTGTTAAAAGAGAAATATGGGAACAGGAATTTGAAACTTTTCACCTGGGCGTTCTTTTAGAAGAAGCCAGGTTAAAATTAGGTATGACGCAGGAGGAACTGGCTGAAAAGTGCGGCACAAATAAATCTTATATTTCCCGCATTGAAAACAATTCGTCTGATATTCGTCTATCTACGTTGATGAAAATTATACAGCAGGGATTGGGCGGGCATTTAAAATTGACGCTTGAGTTTTAATAAATAGCCATTTTCGTCGCCGCGGAGCCCTTCGAGAGAACCCGGCGCTCTTCCAACCATAATGCAGCACCGTACCCCAAGCCCATAGGTCCTGCTACATGAAAACTAAAGCCATCGGATAGGACAGTTCAGTCCTTTTCTTATTTTTATCGAAAAATCTTCATAAACATGCATTTTCTCACCACGATAGGGATTATACTGGCGGCTATCGGCGCCATATTGATCTATATCCTGAAGCGGCCGCTGAAAACCAGCGACAAACTGCTCATCGCCATATTGGCAACCTTCGTGGTAAAATTCAGTTTTGATGAGGTATCGCTTATCACGGGGAGCCTTTTGTTCAGCGCGATAGCGGCGGCTTTTGGCATCAGCACTATCATCACCTGCGGTTGGTATATCAAATACATTACCGATACGGAAACTGGCTTCGGAATAAAACAACTCTATATTTATTCGCCGTTGGTTGTGTTCATAGCCGTGCTGCTTGCTTTTTTCCCATCATGGGTGTCCCAAACCGGATCAACAGGCTATAATATCGGGTTAGCGAGCGTACTTTGCCTTATTCTTTATTATTTCTGGTTCTGTATTGATATGCTTAGGAAGCACCAGCAACTGATCCGCGAAAATTATTCCGGGGCACCCGGCAGTATTACCGTCAACTGGATGATCATCATAATTGCCTTGCAGATACTTGAATTTGTGCTAAAAAGCATCCTTGCCCACGTAATCACCAGTTATAATAATGCCGATGTTAATATTATTACAAATGAGTACTGCTTCATCATCATGACCTTCCTGCTGGTGGTGCTGGGTATCTGGCAAAAAAGCATTCCCGTTTTTATCCCGGCAAAAGAAGAGATTTCCCAATCGGCGCTGCATGGCGATGACCTGAAACGCTATCAGCTGAAACTTGAAAAATTCATGGACGAGCATAAACCCTATCTCGACCCGGAACTTACCATTGAGAAACTGGGCGAACTGACCCGTATCAAAAAGCTGCTGCTTTCACAAACACTCAATAAAGCCTTCAACAAAAACTTCTTCACCTTTATTAAGGAATACCGCATCCGCCACGTTGAAACTGAATTGAAAAACAAAAGCAATGAAGAACGCACCATCATGGATGTTGCTTATATGAGCGGTTTCAACAGCAAAACGGGTTTCAACCGTGCCTTTAAGGAAGTGACTGGCAAAACACCTACTGAATACCTGGAGCGTCAAGTCAAAAGTCTTTAGTCGGAAGTAAGAACCTTGTAGCGTTGCGCAACACGTGCAACATCCTGCAACAAGACGCTACACGGCTGATAGTTAACAATTTAACTACTGTCAATATTTTGTCAGTGACAAAATATTGACACCACTTTTTCTGTTTTCTGGTGGATTTTTTTGTATCTCTCCCGGTTCAAGCTTCCCGCTTGACCCCAGAACCCGCCCCGTCAAGCGCCTGTTCTAAACAAAGCGTTTAGGATTTCGACTGGTATGAAATACCGAATTGACAACGACCATGTGCTTTTTTATCTTGAAAACGACTACGAATGGAAAATCATGCACCTTAACGTACCTGAATGTTTTTGAAAATCTTTCCTGGTAATGTAAAGGATCAGTCTCGATCAACCTGAAAGTACTTACTACTTCCAGTAAAAATCTGTCGCCGACGCCGGTTTGTTGTTCATCATACCAATCGGTAGATTTTTGCATGTCTTCCCTCGCTTTGCGAAGAATCTGCAATTGGTACACTATTTTTCTTTGATGTTAAAGTGAGCGATGATCTCATCGATTGAATAGGTTTCAGTTCCGCCGGCTTCGTACTCCCTGTCGCGCTCCAATATTTCCTTTTGCTGAGTTTCGGATAAAACAAAAGTTTCTTCTTCCCGGCTATAGTCGTACTTCATGGTATCCAGGAATGCCAGTAAGGCCTGTTCTTCTTGTGGGTTATGGGGATTAACGACGATGGTCATATAACAAATGTAAGAAATTTTATAGGGAATTGAAAAAGCTGTTAATTGTTTTGACCGACCTTGTTGACTTGCCAATGGAGACACTGTCTTAAGGCATAATAGCCAGTAGTTGGAAATTACGGGACAGCGCCGTCGTGCTCAAATACTGTCCATATTTTCGCGCACCAAACTCAACATCGCTATCAGTCCATCGAAAAACTTA
>Ga0207033_1016_pt1 | contig 38469 bp, 26 predicted proteins | sample Alteio_BWMinCont_35_FD_153262 | JGI IMG/M metagenome (GOLD analysis project Ga0207033, IMG submission 153262) | Enriched cells from forest soil in Barre Woods Harvard Forest LTER site, Petersham, Massachusetts, United States -... | ecosystem: Environmental > Terrestrial > Soil > Temperate forest >... | reverse complement strand
TGATTATTTTGGCGAAAGTTCTATGGGTTCGTCTTAAAATAGGGAGCTGAAAATCCTTGTGTCGCTGGTTCGATTCCCGACGAGATTCGAACTCATATCAGTTGAACCGGAATCAGCAATTCTATCCATTGAACTACGGGAACAATTTGCGCAAAGATAAAATAATTCTCAATCCTTAAGGGCTAAATCATATAAAAGAAAATCGAGATTTTGCATAATGTTATAACCTCAATCATACTTTGAAAAATTTGCAATTTACTCCTTTAGCTAAACACGATTTGAATCCTGAGATAAACTATCTGCCTTTGAACCATTAATATAGTTGTGATATTTTTTCAATTGATATAAGTGGGCGATATCTCTTTCTCTGATTTTAAATATTAGATAAGAGCAAGTTATTGTTAATAGTAATGGGTGAAAATGGCCGATTTAATAAATGTGATGGATTATATTACTCTTGAAAACATGATGCATTTTACCCAGTTCACCAAACTATGGTTCAAATCTATTTTTGATACAACGGCTTACTTAAACTTGCCAATATCATTTATTACAGTGCATAAAGAACGTAATGATCTTTCTTAAAAGATAACTTTCTTGCACAGCCAGTTAAAATTTAGTGGGTTGGCTTCTAAATGAGTGTTTATAAAGGAAAAAATAATGAAGGTTGGTTTGTTTGTCCCCTGTTACGTTGATCAGTTCTACCCTGATGCTGCAATTGCGACCTTACAATTACTCGAAAAGTTAGATGTAGATGTCCATTATCCATCGAGACAAACCTGTTGTGGGCAACCTATCGCCAATTCTGGATTTGAACATCTTACAAATGGGTGCAATGATTTATTTATAGAGAACTTTTCGGACTTTGATTACATTGTTTGCCCCTCCGGAAGCTGCGTTCTTCATATAAAAGATCACTTGCATTCTGAAAAAGATGAAGCGAAGGCTGCAGTAATCAGAAGCAAGGTCTATGAATTAGTGGAGTTTTTGACCGATATTCTCAAAATAAAAAGCTTGGAAGGAAGATTTGCGCATAAAGTGGGACTGCATCAAAGCTGCCACGGACAGCGGGGGCTTCATCTTTCACAAATGACAGAATTGGTGGCCTCTTCCTTTTCAAAACCGCTTTATTTACTTGATATGGTATCGGGGCTTGAGATTATGCCACTTGACAGACCTGATGAATGTTGTGGCTTTGGAGGAACTTTTTGCGTGGCTGAAGAGGCTATTTCAGTAAAAATGGGGAAAGATAGAGTTGCGGATCATATTAAAAATGGGGTTGAATACATAACGGCTTCGGATCTTTCCTGCCTAATGCATATGGAAGGCATTTTGCGCAGGCAGGGCAGCACGGTTAAGGTGATACATATAGCTGAGATTTTAAATGGTGAATAAGACTTCACATTACTATAATATAGGATATAATTAGCAATGACAACTGACAAAGATCATGCAGCCCTGGCTGAAATATTCAACAAAGATGAGGCAAGGGTTAACTGGCATGATGAAACGCTATGGTGGATCAGGCAGAAGCGTGACAAGGCAGTAAAACAATTGCCTGAATGGGAGGCATTGAGGGAAGCCGGCTCACAAATAAAAAATAATGTATTGGCTAACCTTTCTCACTATTTAAAGCAATTTGAGGCTAATGCTAAGGCAAATGGCGTTATCGTCCATTGGGCTATTGACGCCAAAGAGCACAATGAAGTAATACTTGAGCTGCTGCTTTCAAAAGGTATCAGGAAAATAGTGAAAAGCAAATCTATGCTTACCGAAGAATGCAATTTAAATGAATTTCTTATTGCGAACGGAATTGAAGTTGTTGATTCTGACTTGGGTGAGCTTATAGTTCAGCTGGCCAATGAACATCCAAGCCACATTGTATTGCCTTGCATACATAAAAAGAAAGAAGAGATAGGGGAATTATTTCATGAACACTTGGGCACGCCCTCCGGAAATTCTGATCCCGTTTTTTTAACAGAAGCAGCAAGGCAATACTTGAGAGATATCTTTTTGACACGAAAGGCCGCACTTACAGGGGTGAATTTTGCTGTGGCAGAAACCGGAGAATTTGTTGTCTGCACAAATGAAGGTAATGCTGATATGGGGGTACACCTGTCAGACATACATATAGCAAGTATGGGTATCGAAAAGATTATACCTGAACGGAAGCACCTTGGCGTTTTTTTAAGACTGCTTACACGTAGTGCCACAGGCCAGCCCATTACTACTTATTCAAGTCATTTTAAAACCCCGCGCGCAGGAACCAACACGCATATTGTTATTGTTGACAATGGCCGTAGCAAACAACTTGGGAGAGAGGATTTTCGCAACTCGTTAAAATGCATACGTTGCGCTGCATGTATGAATACATGCCCTGTTTACAGACGCAGCGGGGGGCATAGCTATCAAAGCGCTGTAGCGGGGCCTATTGGATCCATTCTTGCACCAAATCTGGATATGCAAAAACATGCGGATCTTCCTTTTGCCTCTACCTTATGTGGTTCATGTTCCAATGTATGCCCGGTTAAGATTGATATCCATCAGCAATTGTACAAATGGCGCCAGGTACTTGTAAAGACCGGGCATGCACCCGTGGCTAAAAAGGCTGCGATGGGGATGATGAGCAAGGTTCTTTCTTCACCGTTAATATATAGGCTTGCGGGCAAGATCGGCAGATTAATGATAAAGTGGACCCCTTTAGCCATAGGTAATAGATTTAATCCCTGGTATAACCAACGTGAACTGCCGAAAGCGCCAAAGGCTTCATTCGGAGAATGGTACAAAAGTAACAGAAATCGTAAAGACAAAGATATATGAATAGCAGAGAGGAAATTTTAAATGCGGTGGTTGATAATCAACCAATAAATGTTCCATTGCCAGAAATTGGGTTTTTAGATTCAGAGTATATCTACTTAGCTGAAACATTTATTAACACTTTAACCGGCATTGGCGGCAATGTAGTTCCGGTTGAAAATATGCTTGACGTACAAGCTTATATCCTTCAAAAATTTTATATTAGCTCACGTACTGTTACTACTGTACGATCTCTAAAAAATGTGGCAGAATTGCTGCTGAAATATTCAACCCCATCCCACGGTTTAAACAATATTGACTATGCGATAATTGATTCGCATTGTGCCGTTGCTGAAAACGGCGCTGTATGGGTTACTGAAAAAGGAATAGGCTATAATAGGGTTTTACCTTTTATTTGCCAGCACCTTGCAGTTGTGGTGAATGCAAGAGATATAGTTCCTAATATGCATGCAGCTTATGAAGTAATAAATACTGATGACTATGGCTATGGGACTTTCATCGCAGGCCCTTCTAAAACAGCAGACATTGAACAGTCACTTGTTTTAGGAGCACATGGTCCAAGAAGTATGACAGTCTTTTTGATGATGTAAAAGGTGATGAAAGGAGCAAACGAGAAAAGCATCCTTAATCAGGTGCTTTTTTATTTGATCAGATGCGTCTGGAACAATTACTTACAGTGCAATATTTTATCCTGGAATTTTATTCTATAGTAGGTTGAACGTAAAGTCAATGCCAATATTACTGAATAGTTAGATAATGAGACAAAACTATGGGTAATATAAATGTCTTTTCTTTGGCCGCAACCAATATAAAAACAGTTCAATCTTTAATATTTTTTTTCAATCGCAAGAGAAACTAAAGTACATCCCCAATGGCAGATTCCATGAACAAATTTCTACAAATTCATCACCGCGACAATGTATTGGTAGCACTGCAGGATATGCCAAAGGGGGCATTTATTCAATTTGATGGGCAATCATTTAATTTAGTGACAGACGTAGCCTCAAAGCACAAATTTGCATTACAAACAATTAATGCTGGGCATGACATATTTATGTACGGTGTTTTAGTCGGCAAGTCAACTGAAAGTATAGAGCGAGGTAGCGCAATTACTGTTAATAACGTGCACCATGCAGCTGGCGATTTTAAATTAGGCGAACGCAAGACGGATTGGCAAAAACCTGATGTATCAAAATTTTCGGATAAAGTATTTATGGGGTATTATAGATACGACGGCTCTGTCGGCACTGCAAATTATTGGATTGTTGTTCCGTTGGTTTTTTGTGAGAACCGTAATATTGAAGTATTAAAGGAGGCTTTAACGGGTAAGCTTGGATTTAAGAAAGCTAAAAGCTACGAAGCGGAAGTTGTGAGCCTGGTTAATTTATATCAGGCCGGAAAATCTGTTGAGGAAATCCTTCAAGCAGATTTGCAGTCAGGAATTGCAAACACAAACTCAAAAAAAGTATTTGAAAATATTGATGGAATTAAATTCCTGAGTCATGACATGGGATGCGGGGGTACCCGCATGGACTCTGATGCCTTATGCGGTTTGATCGCCGGCTACGTCACCCATCCAAATGTGGCGGGTGCGACCATACTCAGTTTAGGTTGTCAGCACGCCCAGGCTGAAATTCTTGTTAATGAAATCGGGAACAGAGACGCTGATTTCAATAAACCATTGATCATTCTTGAACAGCAAAAAATAGGCACCGAAAGTAAATTACTCCAAAAGGCTTTAAAGGAAACCTTTGCAGGATTGATGGAAGCCAATAAACTGCAGCGTAAAGCCGCGCCTTTATCAAAGCTTTGTATAGGGTTGGAATGTGGAGGTTCGGATGGTTTTTCTGGTATTTCAGCAAATCCAGCTTTAGGCTATCTGTCGGATATATTAGTTTCATTGGGAGGAAGTGTAATATTGGCTGAGTTCCCTGAATTATGCGGTGTGGAACAGGAATTAAGCGATAGATGTACGGATGATGAAACTGCATTAAAGTTTATGGAATTAATGACCAGGTATAAGGCCCGCGCGGAAGCAGACGGATCTGGATTCCACGCCAATCCTTCACCGGGGAATATTAAAGATGGACTGATCACAGATGCTATAAAATCAGCCGGAGCTGCAAAAAAGGGAGGCACGTCTCCGGTGACTGATGTGCTTGATTATCCTCAAAAGGTTACAAAAAGCGGATTGAATTTATTGTGTACACCGGGAAGCGATGTCGAAAGCACCACAGCAGAGGTTGCTTCAGGGGCTAACGTAGTGTTGTTTACCACAGGTTTAGGTACGCCTACCGGCAACCCCGTTGCCCCGGTCATTAAAATTTCTACCAATAGTGATGTTTTCAGGCGAATGCCGGATATTCTTGATATTAATTGCGGTACCATTATAGAAGGACAGGAAACCATAGCGCAGGCAGGCGAACGTATTTTGGATTTTGTAATCCAGGTAGCAAGCGGAAATCTACAACCAAAAGCAGTTTTGCTTGGACAGGATGATTTTATTCCCTGGAAAAGGGGTGTTTCATTATAATTTATAAACAATGTTTAGTTTAAAAGGGAAAATAGCAGTAATTACTGGAGGCGGCAGTGGGATTGGAAAGGCAATATCATTACTTTTTGCCCGGCAGGGTGCTACGGTTCATATTATCGAACTAAATACCGGCGGGGCAATGGATGCAGTTAAAGAAATTGAAGCTGGTAATGGAGAGGCATATAGCCATGCTTGCGATGTAAGCAAACAGGATCAGGTCTCCCTGATTTTCAAACAAATTGGACTCATAGACATACTCGTTAATAATGCGGGCATAGCTCACGTTGGAAGGGCAGATAATACCAGTGAGGCCGATTTCGACCGGGTAATGAACGTGAATGTAAAGGGGGCTTACAACTGTTTATTCGCAGCAATTCCCCTGATGAAAGCTAATGGCGGTGGAGTCATATTAAATGCAGCATCTATAGCTGCAAGTGTTGGCATTACTGATAGGTTTGCTTATTCAACCAGTAAAGGCGCTATTTTCGCTATGACACTTTCATTGGCACGTGATTATCTTCACGATAATATCAGGTGTAATAGCATCTCCCCCGCACGCATCCATACACCGTTTGTAGATGGCTTTATCTCCAAAAACTACCCCGACAACCAGGCAGAAATTTTCGATAAACTTTCAAAAAGTCAGCCAATAGGCCGCATGGGCAGACCTGAAGAAGTTGCAACGCTTGCGTTATACCTATGTTCTGATGAAGCTGGATTTATCACCGGATGTGATTACCCTTTAGATGGAGGGTTTATTACGTTGAATAACTAATGCGAGTTTTGGACTCAGAAAACCAGGTGATATCATAAATACAAATAATATAAGCAAAACAAATGAAGCTGATACGATTTGGAGAGCCAGGCAGGGAAAAAACCGGGGTGATCATTAATGATAAAGGATACGACACTTCATCTTTTGGTGAAGACTATAATGAGAAATTTTTTGAGACAGACGGGCTAATCAAACTTGCTGATTTTATAAAAAACAATAATCTTCCCGGAGTACCTGATGGGGAACGTTTGGCTTGTCCCATTGCAAGGCCATCGAAAATTGTATGTATCGGTTTAAACTATGTTGATCATGCAAAGGAAACCAACGCTACTCCACCGACTGAACCGGTTATCTTTTTAAAATCAACGACTGCTATTGTTGGGCCCAATGAAGATATTATTATTCCTAAAAGTTCAAAAAAGACAGATTGGGAGGTAGAGCTCGCGGTGGTTATCGGCAAAAAGGCAACCTATGTAGATGAGGCCAATGCAATGGACTATGTGGCCGGGTATATACTGCATAACGATGTATCCGAACGAGAGTTCCAGATAGAACGGGGGGGTACCTGGGATAAAGGGAAAGGATGTGATAGCTTTGCGCCTCTTGGGCCTTTTGTGGCTACAAGAGATGAGATTGCAGACCCGCATAACCTTCGTTTGTGGCTTAAAGTTAATGGCGAAACGATGCAGGATGGCAATACCAATAACTTCATCTTTAATATTCCTTTTCTCATATCCTATACCAGTCAATTTATGACTTTATTACCAGGTGATATTATATCAACGGGGACACCTGCCGGAGTAGGACTGGGCATGACACCGCCTATTTATCTTAAAGTTGGAGATGTGGTAGAGTTGGGGATCGATGGGTTGGGAATTTCAAAACAGGTTGTAAAATCCTATGCTTAAAATAAATTAAGCAGAATGGCACAATTTAAAGATTGCTGAACTGTCTATATCAAAGTGGTTAGAGTATCTATTATGATATTGCCTGACTCCAGTATAACTTTTATAAAACTAAAATTAGTATGAAGAATTCGAATTACGTATACCGGTGCACCTTTGTAGCAGCTATTGGCGGATTCCTTTTTGGCTATGATACGGCGGTTATTGCTGGTGCTATTGGATTTATCCAGCAAAAATATCAATTAACACCAGCCATGATGGGCTGGATTGCTTCGTGCGCATTAATTGGGTGCGTTATAGGTGCTATGTTTGGAGGGATTATGTCTGATTGGATAGGAAGAAGAAAAGTTCTGGTGATCTCAGGACTTCTTTTTGCGATTTCTTCAATTGGGATAACTATTCCGCTTGATCTACATTATTTCGTTTTTTTTCGATTGGTTGGAGGTATTGGAATCGGTATTGCGTCCATGGTTGTATCGATGTACATTTCTGAAATTGCCCCTCCTGTGATAAGAGGCCGACTTATTTCTATTAACCAGTTAGGGATAGTGACGGGTATTTTAATAATCTATTTTGTAAATTCTTATATAGCTTCCTTGCATAATGAATCGTGGACCATTGATATCGGATGGCGCTATATGTTTGGTTCCGGAATTATCCCGTCTGTTATTTTTATTTTATTGTTGTTTTCGGTCCCGGAAAGCCCTCGTTGGCTTGCCCAAAAGTCCTGTTGGCCAGAGGCGGCAATGGTTTTAAATAAACTGAACATACCCGTTGACGCAGCTGCAGAATTGGAGGCCATAAAAATATCAGTAAACGGAGCGACCGGCACATTTTCTGATCTGTGGAAACCACGCTCACGCATAGTAACTTTCATTGGAATAACCCTTGCATTTTTTTCACAGATTACTGGAATTAATGCCATTATGTATTACGCTCCGGAAATATTTAAGGCAACAGGCGATGGTGTTAGATCGGCGTTGTTACAAACAATAATGATCGGGATCGTTAATATCATTTCAACCATTGTTGCTATTCTGTATGTAGACAAACTCGGGAGAAAGGCAATGCTGATGATCGGATCAGCAGGCATGGCAATTTTTCTTGCCTTAATTGGTGTTTTCTTTTATATGAATATGACTAAAGGCTACTGGGTAGTATTGTCAATCTTAGGTTATATTACTTTTTTCGGAATATCTCTCGGGCCATTGACATTCGTTGTCGTGGCGGAAATATTTCCCACCCGTGTCCGGGCAAAGGCTATTTCGGTAGCTATTGTTACTCTTTGGCTTTCTACTTTCGCAGTTTCTCTGGCTTTTCCTGTTTTCTTAAAATTTTTTGGAGGCGCTTTTACGTTCTGGCTGTTTACAGGCTTTTCTGTACTTTCTTTCTTGTTTATCTGGAAAATTGTTCCTGAAACCAAAGGAAAAACGCTGGAAGAAATAGAGCAATACTGGTCAAAGAGATAGGAGTATTATATCATTAGAGATAACTTATTTGACCCACCAAAAGGGCAAATTTCAGGACAGGAAGTTTTTTATTATATATACATACATTACTACAATTAATATGAACTCAAATAGCCTTAACAATCAAGCTGATAATCATAATCCAGCAATAGTCCAGCTGCGCAAATCTTCACAATTTCTGTTGCCAACTAAATTAAATCAGGATACAGTAGCGAAAGGTATTTATAACATTTATCCGGTCTGTCCGCTGGGTGAAAACAAAATTTTTAATGGCTATGATTCACTTGTTCAATGGATAATCGAACAAAAGACTGCTGTCATCGACGGTTATGCAGGATTGTTTTGGGAAGAAATTAAAAGTAGTATTCATGAGCAAATTATAAATAAAGGACTTACAGTTAACTGGATAGAAACGGCAACGTATCTGAGACCGGTATCGGAGATCGATCTCATTGTCCGGCCTTTTTTAAGCGAACCCGATTCAGTTTGGGGGACTAAGTGCATGTTGGAAATTAAAGACTTTTATGAATTTGAAGCACTTGCCGCGCAACTGCCTGATAAAGAATGCGCTGTTAATATTGTTATTGGTTCTGCCGCTGCATTGGTAAACTGGAATGCCCCGATAATTTATATAGATCTGCCAAAGAATGAAGTGCAATACCGGATGAGGGCAGGTACAATTACCAATTTAGGCAGTGATAAGCTCTACGAACCCTTCTTAATGTATAAGCGGTTTTATTTTGTGGATTGGGTTTTATTAAACAAACATAAAAAAGAAATCCTTGATAAAATTACTGTTCTAGCCGATGGGCAATGGGCGGATGACATAAACTGGATGTCAAAAGAAAATTTTATTGACGGGTTAAACAAGGTAAGCCAATCTGTTATAAGGGTACGGCCTTGGTTTGAGCCGGGCGCTTGGGGTGGCCAATGGATAAGACAACACATACTAGGGGTAAATAGAGATGTGGTGAACTATGCTTGGTCCTTCGAACTAATTGTTCCTGAGAACGGCTTGGTTTTCGAAAGCAATGGTTATTTGCTGGAAGCATCATTTGATTTTTTGATGTTTCATAGTAGGGAACAGGTGCTTGGTAAGCATGCAAAAAAGTTTGGTGATGAATTTCCAATTAGGTTTGATTTTCTGGATACCTTTGATGGCGGCAGCCTATCGATTCAGTGTCATCCCCGTCTTAAATATATTCAGGAAATTTTTGGTGAAAATATAACTCAAGATGAGACCTATTATATATTGGATTGTAAGGACAGTGCACAAGTATATCTCGGCTTCCAGGGAGATATTAATCCTGATGAGTTTAAAAATGTACTAATAGCCAGTCAGACCGAAAATATTAAGGTATGCATAGAAAAATATGTTCAGGTGCATAAGGCTCAAAAACACGATCTGTTTTTAATACCAAATGGCACGATACATAGCGCGGGAGCTGACAACATGGTATTAGAGATTAGCGCAACGCCATATATCTTCACTTTCAAAATGTACGATTGGCTGAGGCTTGACCTGGATGGCAAACCTAGGCCTATCAACATTGATCACGCTTTTAACAATCTGGATTTTGAACGCAAGGGTACTGTGGTACAGGAAGAACTTATCGCAAAGCCAAAGATTATTGAGCAGGGACATAATTGGCAATTGGTTCACCTGCCAACACATCAAGAACATTTTTATGATGTGCACAGACTTGAGTTCAATAACGAAGTGACCATTGAGACCAATAATTGCTGTCACGTGATGATGCTGGTTGAAGGCGATTCCATTTTTGTGGAAACGGCAGATGGGACCAAACAGATCTTCGCCTACGCTGAAACTTTTGTTATCCCGGCAGCTGCAAAAAATTACCAACTGACAAACCTGGGTAAAGGCCGGGCAAAAGTTATCAAAGCTTTTTTAAAGTAAAATGGCAATACCTATACAAAATAAACGGGCGAGGTACTGGCGTTGATCAGTTTATTTAAGTAATTTTTCGATCCGAAATTAATAAAAGTGACAAGAAGGTTTTGATACCGATTAAATAAACATCGGTTCATGCATTAGCAATGATGAAAACAACAATGATGAAAATAATAATAGCCTTCTCGCTGCTTATCAGCACGTTTGCATTCGGCCAGATCAAGCGATTTGATACTACTTATATAAATCCGAAGGTTAAAGAGGTAATTGTAATATTCAAAACACACTTCGATATAGGCTATACCCATCGTGCGAAAGACATTGTACAGTTTTATCGTACAGATATGATTGACAAAGCTTTGGAAATTATGGACAAGACTAAAGATTTGCCTAAGGAACAACAATTCTCATGGACCGCACCTGGCTGGGTGATGGCTAAAGTACTTGAAGATTGGCCGGGACAGACGCCCGAGCGCCACCAGAGATTGGAAGAAGCTTTCAAATCAGGACGGTTTGTAACCCATGCAATGCCATTCTCTGTTCAGTCGCAAATGTTGTTTCCAGAGGATGTGGCTAGATCATACGAATCATCATCTTTTGTTTCCCGCAAATATGGACTGCCTTTGCCACGTGGCGCAAAAATGACTGACGTGCCTTCGCAGGCGAGCGTTTTGGCTACAGGACTGGCGCAAGGCGGCGTAAAATTTATGCATATCGGATGCAATTGGCCCAGTGGCGCCGTAAAGTATCCCCCACTTTTCTGGTGGCAGGGACCTGATGGAAGTCGTGTTTTGACACTTTACTCATCGGTTTATGGCACCACGACAGCACTGAATTGGCCATTTGAATGGGGAGGTAAGGACCCATATGTTGGAAGAAATCTTATCCCTCCCGCTGACTGGCCTTATGCCGTATGGCCAGCAATAATTGTGACCACCGATAATTCCGGACCGCCTAATACTGCGGATGTGAAAGCATTATTTGATGAAGCTGAAAAAAAAATGCCAGGGATGAAAGTGAAGGTGGGACGTTTGGAAGATTTCGCAGATGCCATTTTGCCGACACATCCTAAGCTGCCAATTATCAAGGCAGAAGCCCCTGACACATGGATACACGGCATTATGAGTGACCCTGGCGGAGTGAAAATTTCCCGTAATATTAACCTGCTTATACCGACGGTCGAAGGGCTGAATACCGAACTCAAAAATTGGAATATAGCTGTTACTGATATCACTAAGGATATTTCGAAAGCATATGAAAATGTTTTGCTTTACGCCGAACATACCTGGGGTGGTTCGAAAAATATAAATGAATATGGAGCCGCATTTAAAAAGCTATCGCCAGAAAGCTATAAAGACCTTGAAGCGTCATGGGAAGACAAGACTGATTACATCCGCACAACCGAAAATATAATAAAACCGTTGCTGGCGAAAAATCTGGCGATTCTTGCGCAAAATGTAAACCACGAAGGTAAACGATTTGTAGTATATAATCCGCTCCCTTACAGCCGTTCGGAATGGGTTCAGGTGGGTGATCAACATAGATACATCTATGCCAGGAATGTCCCCCCTTCCGGCTATAAAACCTATACCGAAAAGAATTTGGTGGAAAACAATTCAATCGATTTAGGTTCCAATAAAATAGAAAATAAGTATTTCATAATTAAATTGGATCCTACCCGAGGCATTATTTCATCGCTGATCGACAAGCGTACAGGACGGGAATGGGTTGATGGTAAGGCTAAACAAGGCTTGGGGCAATATATGAATGAGCGGTTTACTTACGAACAAACAGTAAAATACGTAACCGACTATCAACAGAGCCGTGGTTTACACGCGTTCGGCTCCAAAGGCGAATGGTTGCACCCCAATATGTATAAGCCGGGAATGATTTCTGAAAAGCAGGTTCCATATCGGGTGGCGCTATCTAAAAATGGCACTTTGAAAATCACGAAAGAGGCCAATCAGGAAACAGCTGTCATTGAAATGCCTGCCGACACGGCTAATCACTTCCCCACTTCGTCTTTGCGAATAACTTTGCAAGATGATAAGCCATTTGTTGATATGGAGCTTACCATTAAAGATAAAGCAAAAGATAACTGGCCTGAAGCCGATTGGTTCTGTTTTCCCTTCAAAATAAATTCCGCTAAATTCAGTGTTGGCCGTGCTTTAGGGATGATGGATCCTTGCAAAGATATTATGGAAGGTGCCGATAAGGATATATATGCTGTAGGAACCGGGGTTACTATAACCGATAAGGATGGATCTGGCATTGCTTTTTGCCCGTTTGATCATCCGCTAATCAGTTTGGACAGACCCGGGATTTGGAAGTTTTCTAAGGATTTCATCCCACATAAACCGGTTATCTACCTTAATCTTTATAATAATCAGTGGAATACAAATTATCGTTACTGGTACCCAGGTACTTGGAGCTCAAAAGTCCGGATATGGACTTTTACCAAAAACAGCACTGTAGAATCGAGGTTAGTTACGCCATCTCTTGAAGCGCGTACCCCTTTGCTAATAGCTGAAACCGATGGGAAGGCCGGTAATCTTCCTACTGAACAAGCGGGAATATCTGTTTCAAGGAAAGGTATTCAAATTACTGCCTTCCGCCGCAATAGTCCTGACAATCCTGTTTTTTCCTCAACTAATGATAGTCTAAATTTGACCCTGATCCGGTTATGGGAGCAAGGTGGCATTTCGGCCAATGTTACAGTTACTCTACCTAAAGGATCAAAATACACAAAAGCAACACCGGTAAATCTTCGCGGTGAGGTAACAGGAAAAGAGATTAGGATTTCTAACGATAGACTGAGATTTTTCCTGCATGCCTACGCACCTGCAAGTTTTGCGTTAGAGTAGAATAATTACTTAAACCTGCCAAAATCATTTATTACAGTGCATAAAGAACGTAATGATTTTTCTCAGAAGATAACTTCCTTGGCTGGCCGGTTAAAATTTAATGAACAGCTATCTAAATGAATATCTAAAAAGGAAAGAATTATGAAAGTTGGTCTGTTTGTGCCATGTTATATTGACTAGTTTTATCCAAATGCAAGATTTTATAGGATAACGTAACCAATTAGAATAAATGGATATTCAATTAAAAGATAAGATTATAATAGTAACCGGCGGGGCCAAAGGTATAGGCGCTGCTATCGTTAAATTGCTGGCCAGGGAAGGCGCTATTCCTGTTATAGTGGGCAGACACGAGCAAGATAACATAAAACTGGCCAATGAAGTTGAAAACGCCGGAGGAATTTGTATGCAGATTGTTGCAGAATTAATACAGCCGGAAAATTGCGCAATTGTAATTGAAAAAGTTGTAGATAAGTACGGCAGAATTGATGGCTTAGTAAACAATGCCGGCGTAAATGATAGGGTAGGCCTTGAGACAGGTGACTATACGCGTTTTATGCATAGCCTTCACAAAAATGTTATTCATTATTATTTGATGGCTCATTTTGCGTTGCCTTATCTAAAATTGTCTCAGGGCGTTATTCTTAACATTGGCTCAAAAACAGCCGAAACCGGTCAGGGTGGCACTTCAGCGTATGCCGCTTCTAATGGTGCCCGAAATGCATTAACCAGGGAGTGGGCAGTAGAGCTATTGCCTTATAAAATTCGCGTTAACTCGGTTATAGTTGCTGAATGTTGGACCCCACTTTATGAAAATTGGATAAACACAATATCTGACGCTGAACAAAAACTATCTGATATAAAGGCTAAAATACCGTTTGAGAACAGGCTGACGACAGCAGAAGAAATCGCGAATATGTCTGTATTTTTACTTTCGGATATTTCAAGTCATACGACAGGGCAGTTAATCCATGTTGATGGTGGATATGTGCACCTGGATAGAGCTGTTGTAAAGTAAATGATAAATTATATTTTGAATGAAAAATAAATATTTTAAGCTCGTCCGGACTCTCGTTTCCTTAGGCCTATTTGTTATTATCCTAAGTTCCTTCCAGGTAAAAAGAACAGTTTGGCTATCTTCCCTCGATCTAACTAAATTGATTTTGGGCCGGGGTAAACCAATAATAGATATTAATGAGGACAAAAAACCACTTTCCATTGGTAAACAGGTATTTAAAAAAGGAGTAGGCACACTGGTTAAGTCCAATGTGTACCTCGACAAAGAGGGTGGAACGGATGTTAAAAGCTATCTATGGATCGACCTGAAGGGTGGTTCAGATAGGTTTATGGCTTACGTGGGAGTTGATAACGATACGAGCGACAGGTCCGTTGCCGGGATACACCGGTTTAAGGTTTATAGTGATGGGAAATTATTGTGGCAGTCGGGACCGATGAGCTATGGAGACGCTGCAAAGAAAGTTGACCTTGACGTCCGACGGGTTAAAACGCTAATCCTCGAAGCAATCAATATTGGCGAGAAAACAAGTGACCTGCAACTGGACTGGGCCGATGCCCGCTTTGTAGTTAGTGGAAAAAAACCAATAACGATGAATCCATCACGCGAAGCTGAAGTTATACTTACGCCAAAACCAGGTCTTCAGCCATGTATCAATGGGCCAAAAACTTATGGCTGCCGCCCTGGAAATCCCTTTCTTTATCGCATACCAGTAACAGGTGTGCGCCCTATGAAATTTACAGCTGACGATTTACCGGCAGGTCTGATACTTAATCCGGCTACTGGAATTATAACCGGTAGCATAACAAAGCGTGGGAACTATTTGGTAATGCTGCACGCCAAAAATGCACATGGTGCTGATTCGAGAACATTCAAGATCAGTTGCGGCGATAGATTGGCTTTAACTCCCACAATGGGCTGGAACGATTGGTATGCCCATTACACCCGAATTACGGACAAAATGATGCGGGATGCCGCAGATATTATGATAAGCAATGGAATGGCTGACGCAGGCTATCAATATGTAAATGTTGACGATTGTTGGATGAACGAAGCAAAGAGCAATGATGCCGGTCGCGTTGGACCCGCGCGGGATGCAAAGGGGAATATTTTACCAAACACGTATTTCCCTGATATGAAGGGTATGTCTGATTACATTCATTCTAAAGGGTTAAAAGCGGGTATTTATACATCTCCTGGACCTGAAACATGCGCTGGATTTACCGGGAGCTTCCAGCATGAGGCGGAGGATGCCAAACAATTTGCTGATTGGGGATTTGATTTTTTGAAATATGATTGGTGCAGTTATGGCAATATTCTTGGGAATAATCATGTTACCTCAGAAATGTATCAAAAACCTTACCGGTTGATGGGTTCAATTTTGAAAGATCAAAAACGGGATATAGTATTCAACCTTTGCCAATATGGAATGGATAAAGTTTGGAAATGGGGCGATGATGTGTGGGGCAATTCATGGCGTACCGGCGACGATCTGGGTGTAGGACTGAATGCTTTATTTGAAGTAGCCCTAAAAAATGCTGGTTATTCAGCCTATGCAAAACCAGGTTCCTGGAATGATCCGGATTATATACAAATAGGTTATGTAGGAAATGCGAATGGAATGGGTTTACCTGTCCACACCAATCTTTCGCCGAATGAGCAGTATGCCTTTATGTCGATGTGGTGCTTGCTTGCTTCCCCTTTGGTTTACAGCGGTGACCTCGATAAATTGGATAAGTTTACACTCAACATATTGTGCAATCCCGAAGTAATAGCGATAGACCAGGACCCATTGGGGAACGCTGCCACTGCAATATCCAGAACAGAAGAAAGTTTTATATTGATTAAAGAACTGGAGGATGGCAGTGAGGCTGCGGGCCTTTGCAATAGCGGAGAAATACCGCAGAGGATAACCCTGAAATGGGCAGAAGCAGGCCTAAAAGGCAAAAAGGTAATACGTGACCTTTGGAAACAAAAAAATATAGGCGTTTATAATAATAAATTTAGTGTGATAGTGCCCCGCCACGGCGTAGTGATGATAAAGATAAGCAATAATGAAAGTAAATAATCATAAGTTATTAATTACCCTGAATTTTAGATATCTCCACAGCGTATAAATCACAAACATTATTTCTGCTGAAATTGCGATGCAAAATATGTTATCGATGGCCATTGACCTGCAAATAATCTATTGCAGATTTTAAGAATCTTTTTGCCTGCATAACTGGCTCGCGTCACAATCCACTATCGGGAAATGATTTTATAATATAAAATCATCGAATAATCCATTAAAATAAATGAATACACTATTTCTCTTTATTCCAATAAGGATAGTTTTGTTTATTATAAACCAATTTAATGAAACCGCAATTACTTAAAGTAACTAATGATTTAATGCATTCATTTAGTGCCAGGCGTGACATTGTTCCTCATATTAATAATCGCTGGCATTATCATCCGGAGGTTGAATTGATATGCTTTAAAAACGGCAATGGCACCCAATTTGTCGGAGACAGTATTAGACGTTTCAAATCGGGCGATGTGGTGCTTGTTGGCTCTTTTTTACCTCATTATTGGAGATTCGATGATATTTATTTCGAAAATGGATCTAAAAACCGAGCCGACATAATGGTTGCCCACTTCGATGAGAACTTCTGGGGTGATCATTTCCTTTGTTTACCCGAAAACAAATCATTGAAAACAACTCTTGAACACGCAAAAAGGGGAATTCAAATAAATGGTAAAGCGAAAGATTTAGTATGCAATCTGTTCAGCGAGCTTTTGAATGCCGAGGGATCAAAAAAAATAATTTTATTATTGGAAGTTTTGATCGCTGCAGGACAGTCTAAATACGAGCAGTTATCTTCGATCGCATTTCATCATGAATTTGAGAAACCCGAGAAAGATCGGATTAGTGCTATTTACAATTATTCATTCATTCATTTCAGGGATTCCATAAAACTTGAAGAAATTGCGGAAGTGGCAAATATTAGCCCTAATTCTTTCTGCAGATTCTTTAAGTCAAAAACACGTAAAACATATACACAATTTATAAACGAGATAAAAATTGGCTATGCCTGCAAATTGCTTATAGAAGATCAGCTGAATGTTAAACAAATTTGCTACGAAAGTGGCTTTAATAATTTCGCGAGCTTCCATAAGTTCTTTAAGGCAATTATGGGAAAGAGTCCGTTAAGGTATCAGAAAGAGTTTATCGCGGGAAACGGGTACTTGAATTAGTTTTCGGAAAAATTTGGCAAAATTAAGCGAAAAAAGTTTTTACTAAAACCCTTGTTCATGTCCTTTTTCTCGAAGCGCCATTGCAGCAAACTTATATTGTGCCGGTGATACAGGAGTTGGGGGAATCATATTTAATGGCCGATGATAAGGGAAGTGGGGTGGTGTTTAAAAGGAATAGCATACGAGTAACGGTATCAGCCGTTGAAATTATATTTTTAACTTTAATAATGTTTTCTATTGACCAGTATTCACTATACATTTGATCAGGTATTTGAAATGCAAGCTGTACAATCATTTACTGATGGCGAACTCCTGGCACTGCTGAGGGAAGGGGACAGTACTGCATTTTCAAGAATATATAACCGGTATTTTAGCACGTTGTACTTACATGCTTATAATCGGCTGAGAAGTAAAGAGGAAGCCAAAGATGTAGTCCAGGAACTCTTCGTAACATTGTGGTTAAAGCATGATACTTTAGCGCCAAAAACAAATCTTTCCAATTATTTATATACTTCCGTTCGCAACAGGATATTAAACAGGATATCTCATCTGCAGGTAGAAGAAAGATACCGGTTATTGTTGCCAGAAACAATAAACATGGAAGCTTGTGTCACTGATTATTCTATCAGGGAAAAACAATTGGCGGAAATTATTGAGAAGGAAATACAAGCTCTGCCCGCTAAAATGAGGAAGGTGTTTGAAATGAGCCGTAAAGACAGCTTAACCTACAAGGAAATAGCAGACCAGTTGAGCCTATCTGAGCAATCAGTAAGGAGCCATGTCAAAGGTGCTTTAAAAATACTGAAGTCAAAGCTGGGCTTTGTAGCTTATCTCAGTTGTATATTTTTTTAATAATTTTTACCCCCCTGCCCCCTGTCCTGCCTGTCTATACTATATTACGCACAAATGTAATATCAGGCAAATGCAGAAAATAGATATTAACGACTTACTGGAGAAGCTTAATAAGGGTTCTATAACCACAGAAGAACTCGCTTTGCTGGAAAACTGGTATCTGCAATGGAAACAAGAAAACCCGGATTTATCTCTCGAGGATATTGAGTTGGCTAAGGAGGATGTCTGGAACGCTTTGCCGTTGCATAAAGAAACCTATAAAACCACCCGCAATCTATGGCCGCTAATGGCAGCGGCCGTTGCCGTTTTTTTATTCTTTTCCATAGGTGCTTATTTTATAGGGCATAAACAGCCGATCCGGCAAAATGCTCAAATACATAAAATTATGCCAGGAGGCAACAGAGCTATTTTAACGTTGTCAAACGGGCATACAATTGATTTAAGTAATGCAAAGAATGGGAAATTGGCCAATCAGGGAACTATCGCAATTGATAAAAACGCAGATGGCCAAATTGTCTATAATAATTCAACGGATCATTCTGCTACACTAAATAGTGGATTGAATACTGCTACCACTCCCAGGGGCGGACAGTTTCAATTAGTTTTAGCGGACGGGACGAAAGTATGGTTAAATGCTGCTTCATCTATCACATTTCCTGTGGCATTTAATGGTAATGAACGCAGGGTCGAACTCCATGGAGAAGCTTATTTTGAAGTAGCGCATGACAAGCAAAAACCATTTAGGGTAGTTTCAAATGGTCAGGAAGTTGAAGTTTTAGGAACTCATTTCAATATCAACGCCTACAGCGATGAAAAAGCAATTAAAACCACGCTACTCGAAGGGAGTGTAAAGATATCGTCAGCAGGTATAAATAAAATGCTTAAGCCCGGAGAGCAGTCGCAGGTCGGAAGCGGCAATATCCGGATAACTGATGTGGATGTAAACGATGTGGTGGCATGGAAGAATGGTTTGTTCGAGTTTAAAGACGATGATATTAAAGATATAATGCGGCAATTGGGCCGTTGGTACGATGTTGATATAAAGTATAAAGGGGATTTGCCCGGCAGGGAGTTTTCAGGGGAAATACCCCGAAATGTTAATCTGTCCCAGGTATTGGATATTTTGAGCTTTGAAAAAATACACTTTAAGGTAGACGGGAAAACGATTACTGTTATGCCTTAAATGCCCAATAATAACTTATTTATAAAAAACCAATTGTTTACTTAAATTAATATTACATGAAAGAAAAGTTACGAAAACCATCATAGACAAAGTCTGCGAAAAAGGATTAATTCAAAAAAAAGACGCACCCCGACTGCAATCGGGGTACGCTAAGCGTTTGAGTTAACCCTCCCGGTTAACCGGGAAAACAAGTTAAGTGTTCCTATTTATTCCATTAACTCAAACCCAACAAAAGTATGAAATTAAATGCTTTTAAAACAGGTATGCCCGGATTGCGGCTGCCGAAGAAAATATTTTTGTATATGAAATTGACTGCTCTGATAATGACTGTTGCCTTATTGCAATGCAGCGCCAGGGGATTTAGTCAGAAGATCAATCTAAATGAAACAAATGCCCCTTTATCAAAGGTTTTACAATTAATCAATAAACAAACCGGGTATGTGTTTTTTTATGAGTCAAAGGTTGTTCGCCATAAAAATATCACTGTACAAATAAAGGATGCAACGGTAGAAGAGGCGTTAAATGAATGCCTGAAAACATTGCCGCTTGAATACAAAATCGTAAAAAACACTGTAATTCTAAAGGAAAGTGAAAAGTATGCTATAACTAATATTGCGGTAGATAAGGCGCCGGAATTGGTCGTGGCTTCAATTCCTATCACAGGTCAGGTAGTTGATGAGAAAAATCTGCCATTGCCGGGAGTAACAGTTAAACTTAAAGGCGGAAAAGCCATTGCGATTACTGACAATGCCGGTAAATTCAAGATCGATGTTCCGACTAACAACTCCGTTCTTGTCTTCTCATTTGTGGGTTACAAGACTAAAGAAGTGGTTGTTAGCCCAGCGGGCGAAATGACCATTAATTTGGCGCCTGATCAAAGTAACTTAAATGATGTAGTAGTTATTGGTTACGGTACTAAGAAAAAAGTGGACCTTACCGGTTCGGTGTCGACTGTAGAGGGAAGTGCAATGGTGAAAAGACCAGTTACTGACCCGGCTACGATGCTCGAAGGTTTATTGCCGGGTGTAAGTGTTGTGCAACAAAACGGATTGCCCGGACAAGGTAATACAAGTATCCAGGTTAGAGGATTGGGCACATTTAGCGGGGCGGGAGCCAATCCGCTGATATTAGTTGATGGGGTTCCGGGGAATATCGAGGATTTAAATCCCAATACAATCGAATCGGTTTCTGTACTTAAAGATGCTGCTTCCGCCTCCATATACGGGTCGAGAGGAGCAAATGGAGTTATCCTGGTAACCACTAAAAACGGAGCGAACAGTAATGGTGCAATCAAAGTAGAATATGATTTTAACTATGGTATCCATAGCCCTACCAAATTGCTGGACCTGGTTACCAATTCTCCCGACTATATGAGAGGGTTTAATGAAAATGTTACAAATGGCAATTACGGTGTACCCATTCCAAGCGAGGAATATACAGCTGCGGAAATTGCTGAGTATACAAACCCGGCAAATACAACTTTATACCCAAGTTTTGACTGGCAGCATTATATGATTAAATCTGCCCCAACTTCGATGCATAATTTAAGTATAAGCGGCGGTGGGCAAACGCATTACAATCTTTCTTTAGGGTATGTAGATGAAGAAGGAACAATGGCCGTGTATAATTACAAAAAATATAACGGTCAACTTAACATAGTTTCCGATATAAGTAAGCATTGGAAAATAGGCACCAACATTGGTTTGAAAAATGGGATCACAGGCAGCTATAGTTATGACGGGCAGCCTTCCGGTCTTGGAGATATTAAGGAAACAAACTATTACGTAACCATAATTTCTCAATCACCCACAGAAATGCCAACATTACCTGGTAATCCGGGATTATATTCATGGAGGGCATTCCCTTTTGAAGGGAACAATTGGAACCCGGTAGAACAAGCGGCTGTTAATGCCGCAACAACCAATGATTATAGTTTAACATCTCAAATCTGGTCAGATTTAGAGATCACCAAGGGTTTGCATTGGTATATTAAGGGTGCCGCAAATTATGGTACTTCACAATTTAAAGAATTCGAACCCTACCAAGTAACCTTACATTTGTATTCTGACCCAACTGTGTTGGGGTATCAGTCCGGCCCTCCTTCATTAAATGAGTATAATACGCAGGATGTTTATACTAATCTTTACTCATATCTGACTTATGAAAAAAGCATAGGGTCGCATCACTTTAATTTGATGGGCGGTTACAGCCAGGAGGAGGATAACAACAATTATATATCGGGCTACAGAACGAATTATGCAACATCAACAACTCCCGAACTAAATGCAGGCCCGACGAATGGTGAAACAAATGCCGGGACAAGTACTGCGTGGGCTATGGAGTCTTTATTTGGCAGATTATCTTACGATTTCAAATCAAAATATCTTTTAGAAACAAATTTGAGGTATGATGGTACGTCCAGACTGTCACCAGGCACCAGGTGGGGAGCCTTCCCTTCGGTTTCAGCTGGATGGAGAATAACTCAGGAGCCTTTTATGGAATCTTCAAAATCATGGTTGAGTGATTTGAAATTGAGAGCGTCATGGGGTGAACTGGGCAATCAGAATATAGGCTTGTACCCTTACCAGGCGTTGATAGGTATAACAGGGGCATATCCTTTTAACAATTCATCTTTGTCGTCAGGAGCAGCCCAAACTGCATTGAATAATCCAAACATAACCTGGGAAAGAACTACTTCATCTGATTTGGGATTGGATGTAAACCTATTTGGTAAATTGTCCCTTACTTTGGACGTTTTCAAAAAGTTAACAACTGATATATTAAGGCCTGCGCAAGTTACGAGTGTGGTTGGTTTAACTGCTCCGATAGTTAACGATGGAGCAATGCAGAACACAGGTTTTGATTTAGATGTACAGTACAATGACCAGGTTAAATCAGGTTTTCTTGACGGCTTAAATTTCAGCGCCGGATTTAATTTAAGTGCTTTCCATAATAAATTGGTTTCATTTGGTGCACCACAAGACAACGGAAATACAATTGATCAGGAAGGCCTGCCCTGGAATTCATTCTACTTACTTAAAGTGATCGGCATCTTCCAGAATGCAGCACAAATAGCCGCTGCGCCAAAACAGTTTGGAGAGAATACCCAACCCGGCATGCTACAATATGCGGATATAAACCACGATGGAAAAATTGATAATAGTGACCGGGTTCCGATAACTGACGGTGTGTTCCCGGCTTTTACTTATGGCTTTCATTTCAGTGCGTCATTGAAAAGATTTGACCTGTATGGATTTTTTCAAGGGGTTGCAGGTTCCAAAACTTTTGTAAATGGCTGGGGGGTTCAACCGTATATACAAGGTTCGGCGCCAACAAAAGTAGTTTTTGCGAATGCTTGGACACCGCAAAATCAATCTAATACAACGGTCGAAATTGGCGATCCTACAGATTTCAATCATCCGTCAACATACGACCTATTTGATAATTCTTACTTAAGGTTAAAAACTATTCAAATTGGATACACCTTACCTGCTGAGTTGACCAAGAAATTAGCTATGAGTAAAGTGCGCCTGTACATAGCGGGAGACAACTTATTGACCATTACAAAGTACCCATTTCTCGACCCTGAAGGTGCTGGATCTGTGAATTTCTTTGGCTATTCGCCCGGCATAACTTATCCACAGAACAAGGTAGTTTCATTTGGTTGCAATGTTACTTTTTAATCTTTAATTCTTAAAAATCATGAAAAAAATATTAAACATAGTAGGATCGGTCAGCATCCTGTCGACCATTCTTCTGAGCTCGTGCAATAAAGATTTTCTCAACAAAAATCCAACTGACCAACCGCCTGCGGCAACTTTTTATACATCAAAAACAAGCGTTGATATGGCGTTGACAGCTTGCTATTCAACATTGCAGGATGGCTTGTTTACGTGTAATATGGCTATGTATGATTGTATGGCAGATAATGGCTATGATTACTCGCAGGACATTTACAGTACCACGGCCTTATCACAGGGGCCTATAACGCCAACATCAGGAGGTTATGTGACAGCTGTTTATGCGCCTACTTATTCCTGGATTGCCAGGTACAACATTTTTTTACAAACTTTAGCCGCCTACAATGGATCTGACCTAAGTGCTACAGTAAAAACCCAATATCAAGCTGAGGCAAGGTTATTACGGGCCTTGAAATATTTTGACTTGTATAAATTCTATGGGTCAGTTCCTTTGGTTACTACACCTCTCACCCTGCAAAACCAATATCAGCCTAAAGCCAGTGCAAGTGCAGTACTCGCGCAAATAAATACGGATATTGATTTTGCAATTGCAAACTTACCGGATATGGCTTATTCGAGTACAGTAGGCCATTTGGTTAAATCTTCGGCCGAGACGCTCAAGGCCCGTGTGTTACTATACGATGCCTATAACGCCGATGGTACGTCAATACCAGCGACAATGCAACAGGTTGAAGCGGTTACATCAGATATCATAAGCAAAGGCTATTATAGTATTGCGCCGAGTTTTAGAGGTCTTTTTTGCCAGGATTTAGGTCAGCAGAGTGGGAACCCGGAATTTGTTTTCAGTGTTAATTATGTAGCACCAACCGATTGCCCGTCGCCTTATTCATCCGGTAACACAGCTGGTCGGGGTGTAGCAGCTACCTATTTACTGAATAGTGCTTCAATATGGGCGCTGCCAAACTTCGCAAACGAATTTGAGTTTAAGGATGGCACCCCTTTCTCTACCAATAGTCCGCTGTATAATGCATCAAACGTATACAAGAATAGAGATCCCCGGATGGGTTACACTATTTTTTCAGATAGCTTAACCTTTGAGAATGGGTTCACAATGCCTGCCTCTGAGTTTACAGGAACAGCTATTCCGTATTATTATTATAAAGAGGTTGAAGGTACTGACGAGCAAAATATAAATTCACCGGTAAACGGAAGCGCATGGCCTGCCATGAGGTACGCCGAAGTGTTACTGATGTACGCTGAAGCTGCGAATGAGGTTGATGGCCCAACCGCTGCCGTATACGCTGCAATTAATCAAATAAGAAACAGGGCAGATGTTAAAATGCCACCCGTAGCGGCAGGCCTTTCCCAAACTCAAATGCGGGCTGAAATCCGCCACGAAAGAAGGGTTGAACTTGCTTTTGAAGGGTTTAGATATGATGATCTAAAACGCTGGAAGGTGGCAGTACAGTATTTAAACATCCCGGCATCTGAATCGGTAGTTGCAAAAAATTTCTTACCGATAAATTATAATTTACCTCTTCCCCAAAGCGAAATTGATATAAACCATGGGGTATTGGTGCAGAATCCGAATTACTAATAGTTTAATACAAAATAGACGATGGGCCCTGCGGGGTTCATCTGTCTATTTAAATAAATTTTTGCACAACAATATTTTCATCCAACCATTTTGGCCCCCTTTATTTTGTTTGCCATTTTTACCGGTTAGCTAATGATCCACCAACAAGAAGAAATCTAAAAAATGAAGAGTTCTATTATTATCCTGGCCATATTAATTACCATCCCTTTCACTGCACTTAACGCCCGCCAACGGTCAACAAAAGGTGATGCAAATAATAAAGCCGCTATTTTTGCCGAAGATTATTACAGTATCAGCAATTCATTCCTGACGGTGATCTATAATCCCAAGACCAAAACCTTGAAAGTTGTTGCCAAGGCGACAAAAAAAACATTTCTGAAAAACATCACCCCCGACGGTACTACCGCGACAGCCAAAAGGGTAGAGATGATCAGTTCTGTTTTTGGGAAAGGGAGCGCATTAATTATCTCTGCTACCGATGGGAGCACACTCTCTTTCGCACTTTATCCTTCGCAGCCTTTTGTATTCATTAGAAAAAAAGTAAAAAATACGGGTAAGGATGTTCTTGATATCCAAAAGCTCAATCCGGTTTCCTTGGCAGTTGATCTTGAGAAACCGGCAAAAACATTAAAAACATTGGGTACAGGTGGTTTACTTGACCCGGATAAAAACCCAGGCAGTTATGTGTTTCTTACTACTGTTGACCCGTCGACCCGCAATGGTGTTATAGCAGGTTGGCTGACTAATGAAAAAGGCAGCGGTGTTTTGTTTTCCAGCATCAACAATAATTTAGTTGAAATAAAACCCCAAATTGATTATGGCCGTTTTAATCTTCCCGTAGGAAAAAGTGAAGAAACTGAAACCTTGATCGTAGGGTATTTCGATGATGCCAGGATAGGCGAAGAGCAATTTGCTGATGCTATTGCAAAGCAACAAAATATTAAACTGAAGCCCCGCACAGCCGTTTATTGCTCCTGGTATTCCGAGAAAAATGGTGGCGCGGGTAGTGAATCATCCACTATTGAGCTGGCTAAGTTTGTGAAAGACAGTTTAAAACGTTTTGGACTCGGTGTCATCCAATTGGATGATCAATGGCAGGACGGTGGCCTGTACAACGGCCCTCGTCGCGGTTTCGACCGTGTTAACCCAAAAGGGGGTTATCCAAACGGAATGACCACCAGCGCAAATGCTATTAAAAAAAACGGACTTGTAGCTGGCATATGGTGGATGCCATTTGCACGCAATTACCAGGACCCTGAATACAAAGACAGGCAAAATTGGTTTGCACAGCGCAAAAACGGGAAACCTTTCGACACTCAATGGGGAGGCACCTGTCTTGATCTTACCAATCCGGAGGTACAAAATCATATTCGCACTCTTGCCAAAACGATTCACAATTGGGGCTTTGATTACTTCAAGATGGATGGCTTATGGACGGGTACCGCAACGGATCAGGTTTATATTAACGATGGGTATAAAGATGATAGCATGGGTAATTGCAAGCCATTGTTCAATCCTGCTAAGACCCAGATTGAAGCCTATAGGGATGGATTGAGAATATTGCGAAATGCGGTTGGTAATGGCGTGTTTTTTTCAGGGTGCTGTGCAAGCCAGAATATGCGATCATTTGGGGCTTCTTTTGGCCTGGTCAATTCTATGAGGATTGGTCCTGATTATAATGCTGATGGCCAGAACATTCGCACAGGTGCAATCCGGGCGTCCCGGCTTTATTTTTTGAATGGAAGAGTTTGGTGGAATGATCCCGATCCTTCTATATTGAGGGAAAGTGGTAAATCAACATTTGATGCCGATTCGGCAAATTACGGAACGGGGAGTCTTATCAGAACACGATTACTCCCATCATTTGTTGCTATTTCCGGCCAATTATTTCTTAGTAGCGATTGGCTGCCAGATCTGCCAAAAGATCGGATCGAAATAATGAAGCGTTGTATGGCTTCACACAGTGGAATTGCCAGGCCCGTTGATGCTTTTGATAAGGCGATCCCATCAATCTGGCTCACTTCAGATAGTAAATCCGGTACTCAGCGCAATGTACTCAGCTTACTCAATTGGGATACCGTTTCTCAAAAAATTGCTTGTTCAATGAGCCGCGCCGGGCTAAACGATCAAGCGGTGTACCATGCTTTCGACTTTTGGGCGAACAAACCCTATCCGGATATCCATGGTTCTTTTGCATCAGAACTGCCTTCGGAATCATGCCAGATAATCGCGGTACGTGCAAAATCAAATCATCCCGTTGTTGTATCAACATCGCAGCATGTAACACAAGGAATGATCGATTTGCTCAAAGAAGAATGGAATGGGACTAACCTTTCGTGTAGCAGTAAAGTGATCGCTGGCGATAATTATGAGATTCGTATAGCAGGTATCAATGACGGCGGGGCATGGAAAGTAGACAGGGCGATGATAATGGAAAACCCGGCAGATGCCACAATTGAGGTTTTACCTCAAACAGAAAGGGGTTGGGTGAGAGTAGTTATCAAAAGCAAAAAGAGCCAGGTCGTCAAATGGCAAATAAAATTTAAGAAATAGCTTGTCTGATCATTAATTCCGAATTTTCTTTTAACGTAGAACAATATTAATTACTAAGCTGATGGCGATAGAGATCACGTCTGTTCCTTGGGGGTTTCATGAAAATAAAGAACTCTTTTTATTCAAATTAAAAAATGACTTCGGCGCCTATGTAGAGATCACCAATTATGGGGGAACCGTGGTTTCTATAGTGGTGCCAGATAAGACGCAGCAATTTGAAAATGTGGTTGTTGGCTTTCCTTCTTTTGATGGTTATTTGGCTGATACCTGTTACATCGGCTCAACTATAGGTAGGTATGCCAACAGGATAAGCAGCGCAAAATTTGAACTTGACGGTATCACTTATAACTTGGAAGCAAATGATGGCAACAACTCCAATCACGGAGGGTTTAGCGGCTTCAATCGTAAAATATTTAGGCCGCAAATAAAAGACAATACGCTAACTATGACCTTGCTTAGCCAGGATGGCGATGGAGGTTATCCGGGAAACCTTGAGCTGGTAGTTACTTATGTCTGGAACTCTAATAATGAGTTATTAATAAAATACGAGGCAACGACTGATAAAAATACAATCGCGAACTTTACCAACCATTCCTATTTTAACCTTTCAGCTTTTAAAAGCAAAATAATTGATCACAGGTTGTCGATTAATGCAACATATGTTTTAAGTTCCTGGGAAGATTGTACACCCACAGGTGCCATCATTCCGGTAAAAGAAAATGGCTTCGATGATAACATCCTCAGGGATAAATTCAAAGTAAATAACGGCCATATAGAAGGTCTGAATATGTTCTATATTATGGATAAAAGTAAAGATGGGGCATTACTAAACGAGGGTGCTACATTAACGGATGAGGTATCGGGACGGATATTGCAGGTCTACACAACCTATCCCGGTATCTTTCTGTATACCGGTGACCATTTGAGTAGCACTAATTTGAACCATGGTTCTCAATTATGCGTTCCCTTCGATGGGCTTTGCCTGGAGTGCCAGAAATATCCTGACAGCATAAATCATTATAATTTCCCCGAGGCTGTTTTAAGTAAAGGACAGATTTATAACGAAAGCATCTTGTTCAAATTTGGAATTGTATGAAAAGGGCTAATAGCCCTATGTTCCTTCCTCTTCCGGATTGCTTCGTCTTGAAAACCTGTATTGCTCCGGCGATACGTTCATATATTTCTTGAATAATCTTGAAAAATAATAAGGATCATCATACCCCATTTCTGCGGCTACATTTTTTATCTTATTATTCGTGTAGCCAAGTAAAAGGCAGGCCTTTTGTAATTTCAGATGAATAAAATAATCTAAAGGTGACATGCCCGTACCTTTACGAAACAGGTATGTAAAATGAGATGCCGATAGATGATTTCTCTGCGCCAAATCTTCCACTGATAATTTATCGGCTAATTTACTCCGCATAAAAACAATCGTGTCATTTATCAAGTCTTGCGCAAGCTGTTTCTTTTCATCAAGATATTTTTGCGGATACAAAAAAGTGGAGATGAAATGATACAGGCATAGGTTCGCTTTGCAGAGATTCTCGGTACTATAACCCATTTCAAGGTTCTTAAACATAGTATCCCATAGCTCCAATCCTTTCTCATTAAAAATAATTTCTTTAGGGCCATCTAACAGACTGATTCCAAAACTGCTGTTAAATGAATACATATCATTTCCGCTGAAATGAACCCAGTAAATAGTCCATGGATCATTTTCATCAGCGCCATAACGCACATGTTCTTTAGTAGCAGGAAGAATAAAAAATTGATTAACGCTCACATCAAAACGCCTGCCTTTGGTAACATACCACCCTTTGCCGCGTAAACAATAGATCAATATATTATCCGCGCAGCCATTTCTTCTTTCCCTGTAATGATAAGCTGCCTTTGGGAAATAGCCGATGTGTGTGATGTACAAGTGGCTCAATACGGGGTTTGTTTTAATAGTACTTTTCCAAACAGCATCCGGCAGGCTGATTAATTTTTCACCTTCAAATCCATCACGGCGTTTTGTGCTTTCCATATTAACTCTGTAATAACCTGGTTTAATAATTGGGTAACTGCTACCCTCTGCCCTTATTTAACAGAATCTCAATTTCTGTTTATTATAAGGTACCAATATAGATTTTTATTTCCAAAATCATCGGATAATCCATTACAATAAATGGATAAACTATTTCTACCTGTCTTATAGTAGATAGTTTTGTTTATCAATTATAAAACTAAAAGATCGTACATGAATCAAGTTTTTCTGCGAAGACAAAAAAGTCAAGGGCGTAATTGGCCTATGCTAAATCTTAACCCCGGTTATTTAAAAAACGTGTTGATCATAGGCGCGTTGATCTTATTAGTTAATTCTAATGTTTACGGACAGGAGCAGGTAAATAACATAAAAACTTCGAAAGCTGTGATGGATGATTTTATGGACAAGCGTTTTGGTATGTTCATTCATTGGGGGCCGGTGACACTGCGTGGTACAGAGATTGGTTGGTCGCGGGGGCATGAGGTATCTGTCAACGAGTACGATAATTTATACAAGGAATTTGACCCGGTGCTATTTGATGCCGATGCATGGGCAAAGACCGCCAAAGATGCGGGAATGAAATATCTTACGATTATAGCCAAACATCATGACGGATTTTGTATGTGGCCGACAGCTTATTCCAGTTATAATATAATGAACACGCCATTCAAAAGAGATGTAGTAGGTGAATTAGCAAAGGCGTGCAAAAAATATGGAATTGCTTTTTGTATTTATTTCACAGTATTAGACTGGCACGATCCTAATTATCCATTGCATAATATTCCTGGCGATACAACGCTTGACCCTAAAGCAAACATGGCAAAGTTTAGGGTTACCATGAAAAATGAATTGAATGAGCTGATAACCCGGTACCATCCGTATATGCTTTGGTTTGATGGCAACTGGGAAAAGCCATGGAAACAAGAATATGGGCAAGATATTTACAGATATATTAAAAGTCTTGATAAAGATGTGATCATTAATAATAGAATCGGGGCGGGCGAACACGCAGCATTTACACAAGGTTCAGTAGGCGACTACCTGACACCGGAACAAAAGGTTGGTGAACTAAACATGGCCGAACCCTGGGAAAGCTGTATTACCATATGTAACCAATGGGCGTGGAAACCGAATGACAGCATGAAAACACTTAGAGAATGTATTCAAACGCTGGTAAAAACTTCCGCCGGTAATGGCAATCTTCTTTTTAATGTAGGGCCTATGATGGATGGTCGTATGGAAGCACGGCAGGTAGAAAGGTTAAAAGAAATGGGCAACTGGCTAAACAAATATGGCGCAAGTATTTATGGCACCGCTGGAGGCCCTTATATTCCCAATAATTCATATGCTACAACACGAAAGGGAAACAAGATATACCTGCATGTTTTTGAAAGAAAGGCCGCCAAACTTAAACTACCTTCCTTGCCGGATACGAAAATCATAAAGGCCTATTTTCTGAATGGGAATGGAGTAACCTTCACGCAGGAAAAAAGCTCAGGTATTGAAATTGATTTACCTGAAGTATTGCCTGATGCAATAAGTTCTGTGATTGTATTGGAACTTAATAAAAATGCGGAAAAATTGCCAATAATAAATAATTAGCCTGATTTTACATGATATTCAAGATATCAACGATTGACACCCGATATCCGTTGGGTAGCGGGGCGGGGAGTGACGCTATTCACCGTAACCCTGTTTATTCATATGCGGTTACGCATCTGCATGACGACAGCGGACTTACTGGCACTGGACTGGCTTTCACTTTGGGTGAAGGAAATGATCTGGTTTGTAAAGCCGCCGAATTCTATGCGGAACAACTCAAAGGCAAAGATATAGAAGAATTGATGGCTGATTTTGGCGGCATTTTTAACGAACTTTCAAATGAACAGCAATTCCGGTGGCTTGGCCCGCACAAAGGAGTAGCCCATCTTGGTTTAGCTTCGGTTACAAATGCCTGCTACGACTTATGGGCAAAGAAAAGACGAGTGCCATTATGGAAATTGCTAATTGATCTGTCACCTGAAGAAATCATGAATACCCTTGACTTATCTTACCTTGAAGATGAGTTGACGCGCACGCAAGCTTTACAATTGTTGAAAGATAACCAGGCAGGAAAAGAGCAGCGTCAGAAAATCTTAGGTACGGGTTACCCCGGTTACGACACTTCCATTGGCTGGTTTAATTACTCCGATGAAAAAGTACGTGAAAATTGTCGCAAAGCCGTTGCGGAAGGCTTTACCGCTATGAAGCTGAAAGTTGGTAGTGCCAACCCTGAAAGGGATATCCGCCGATCGCATATTGTGCGCGAAGAAGCAGGCGAGCATATAAAAGTAATGCTGGATGCCAACCAGCAGTGGACCCTTCCACAGGCGCTCAAAATATGCAAGGAGTTACAAAGTATGAATCCTTATTGGATCGAAGAGCCAACCCATCCTGATGATGTATTGGCTCATAAAACACTGGCTGATGCCATTGCACCTACAAAATTAGCTCTCGGCGAGCATGTTCCCAATCGTATCATTTTTAAAAACTATCTCCAAAGTAAATGCGCCGGTTTTATACAGGTAGATGCCGTAAGAGTAGGAGGGGTAAGTGAATTTATAACGATTAGCTTGCTGTGCAGAAAGTACGGCATCCCTGTTGTTCCACACGTGGGAGATATGGGCCAGCTTCATCAGCATTTGGTTTTGTTTAATCATATCTCCATGGGGCACGAGGCACTGTTTTTAGAACATATCCCCCATCTCCAAAAACATTTTTTGCATCCGGTCCACATTGAAAATGGGGTATATAAAACGCCGGAGGAGCCGGGAAGCAGTTGTGATTTGAAAGGGGTATAAAAACAAAATATAAACAGACGTTCAAGTTTTTTTAAATTATAAATGATACAAACTCCAGACCTCATTATTAGTATTTGTTACATATCAGGCATTCTTGCTTTAGGTTTGTGGGCGGGTATCAGCCACCGCAAAAAAAGCAAAGCAAATGCCGCTGGTGAATATTTTTTGGCTGGAAAAACGCTAAAGTGGCCTACTATCGGCCTTGCACTTTTTGCAACCAATATCTCCACCATACACTTAGTTAGCCTTGCGCAAAGCGGGTTTGATACGGGTTTACTTAATGGAAACTTTGAATGGATGGCAGCCTTTACACTCGTTTTACTGGCATTGTTCTTTGTTCCATTTTACATAAAATCAGGTATCGCCACCCTGCCGGATTTTTTAGAAAAACGTTACGATCGGTCAAGCCGCGACTGGTTGGCGGTAATATCTGTTTTTTCAGCCATTATCATTCACATTGCTTTTTCAATGTTGGCAGGCGGTATTGTACTGAAAACCCTATTTGGCCTTAATATGTATGTCAGTGTGGTTGTTATTTGTGTTATAACGGCCGCATATACAATAATCGGCGGATTAAAAGCTGTAGTAGTAACAGAGTCAATCCAAACTGTAGTGCTGCTCACAGGCGCCATTGTTATTAGCTATGCCGCCTTTCATAGAATGGGTGGTTGGCAGCCCATGGTGGACGTATTGAAAAGCCATAATGAAACAAATAAGCTTTCCATGCTGCGTCCGCAGGGCGATAGCAGTGGCATGCCATGGTATGCAATTTTCTTAGGCTACCCTATTTTGGGGATTTGGTACTGGTGCGCAGATCAAACTATTGTGCAGCGCGTACTGGGGGCCAAGGACGAAAATAATGCAAGATTGGGGCCTTTGTTTTGCGGCTTTATCAAAATTTTGCCAGTATTCATTTTCGTATTGCCAGGTTTGTTTGCTTATACATTAGTACAAACAGGGCGTCTGGATGTTAGTAGCCTGGGTTTGAATGATAAAGGGATGGTAAATACAAAAGGTATTTACACGTTGATGATAACACAACTTTTACCATCCGGCTTAATTGGTGTTTTGGTAGCGGCACTTTTATCAGGGCTTATGAGCCAGGTTTCGGGAGCGTTAAATTCTATTTCTACCCTGGTAAGCTACGATATGTATAAGCGTAACAGGCCTTTAGCTTCTGATAAGCAGTTAGTATTGGTAGGTAAAATTACGGCTGGCATCGCTTTGTTATTCTCCCTTGCTTTGTTGCCATTATTAAACAAGTACGAAAGTATTTTCAATGGGCTAAATGATATTATCGCTCATATTTCGCCACCTATCACCTGTGTTTTTCTGCTCGGTATATTTTGGAAGGGCGCATCTGCTATGTCCGCCAAACTCACTTTGTGGATTGGCTCTGCACTGGGGGTGATCGTGTTTGCTTTCTGCAAATTATATCCTGATACCATGATGGGGCACGTTCCATTTATGATGATGGCTTTTTACTTGTTTTGTGTATGTGTGGTATTGCAGGTTTCTTTCTCATACATCTATCCTGTACAACACAATGCGGAAAGTTCGCAACTCTATTGGAAATCTCTGTGGGAACCCCTCCGTGGTTCAACATCAAGAGGTATTGGTAATTATAAAGTATTATCAGTACTGCTGTTGGTTATAATAAGTATATTATATTATATATTCAGATAAATAGATTCAAATGAAAAAATATATTATCGCAATTTCTCTTGCAGGGCTCTTTTTTAATGCTTGTGCTCAAAACAAAGAACCAACCCATATCCAGCGTTATGCTTCAATAACCGGTTTAAAACCCGAAAAAATGGCTTATTATAAAAAACTGCACGCAAATGCCTGGCCGGCTGTTTTAAAAAAAATAAAGGATTGCCACATCCAGAATTTTTCTATCTACTTAGAAAAAGTACAGAATAATTATTACCTGTTCAGCTACTTTGAATATATAGGATCTGACTTTAAAGCTGATATGAAAAAAATGGCAAGCGATCCGGCCACTCAACGCTGGTGGAAGGAAACTGATCCTTGTCAGCAGCCATTGCCCGAAGCTGAGGCTAAAAAGCAAATATGGACCCCGATGGAAGAGGTGTTTCACACGAACTAAATATTTATAACAAATAGACATGCAACAATTAGCCGATAAAGTTATTTTTCTTACTGGTGGGTCAACAGGGATTGGATTTGAATGTGCCAAAAAGTATGCTCAAGCAGGAGCGAAGGTTGTGATCATGGCAAATAACGAACCATCCCTGGCTGTAGCCATCGAAATATTAGGCGACGATCATAGTGTTGTTTTTGGGGATGTGTCCAATGCATCGGATGTAGAACGGGGTATCAGGCACACATTGGACAGGTATGGTAAAATTGATGTGATTCATAATAATGCCGGTATAGCTTATCCGTCGAAGCCTTTGCATGAAACAGATGATGTACAGTGGCAAAATCTCTTCGATATAAACCTAAAAGGGATATTGTTCTCTACACGCTTCGGTTTGGAATCACTGAAACAAACGCAGGGATGCATATTGAATACCAGCAGCATTGTTGCTGAAATAGGGCAGGAAGACCACGCGGTGTATGCGGCTACAAAAGGGGCTTTAAACGCGCTTACAAAATGCATGGCACTTGATTATGCGAAATACAACATACGGGTTAACGCAGTGGCACCGGCAGGCGTTTGGACGCCTATGTTAAACGAATGGCTGCTTGAGCAACCAGATGCCACCAAGATTAGGACTTACATGGATGATATACACGTGTTGGGGTATTGCCCGGAAGGAGATGTGGTAGCAGATGCCTGCGTATTTATCGTGTCAGAAAAGGCCAAATTTATCACGGGTAATATTATGCCGGTGACCGGTGGCGCCGAGCTGGGATACAGGCGATTTAATCCTTGAATTATGAAAATAGCTAGCACACGCATTATTTTAATTATTGCTTTGTTTTTAGCAGTAAATACCTATGCACAAACGCTGCCAACCATCGTTATTGCAACTCTAAAGAACGCGGTTGTATTGCATGTTGATCTGGAGAAAAATTTAAAGATGGTTTATCTCGGGGCAAAGTTAAATGACAAAAATGAATATGAGCAGATTGCTAAAATGTATCAACAGAATGATTATTCGGGCGTGCTTGATGATGCTTATACACCCTCCGGCTCAACCAGCCTTGCCGAACCAGCCATAACAGTTACCCATGCTGACGGCAACAAATCGTTGAATTTATTTTACGAAAGTCATATTACAACGAGGATAGATGACGATATTTCCTTAACGACAGTAGTTCTTAAAGATCCTGTCTATAATTTCGAAGTGAAACTATACTATAAAGCTTACTTTAATGAGGATGTCATCGAGCAGTGGTCAGTGATCAAGCACCGCGAACAGGGTACAGTGATATTAAATAAGTTTGCTTCTGCCAATTTGTATTTAAGAGGCTCAGGCTTCTGGCTAAAGCAATATCATGGCAACTGGGCTTCGGAAATGCAACCCGAAGAGGATAAGCTTACGCATGGTATCAAAACGATCGACTCCAAACTGGGCACCAGGGCGAACCTATTTGAACCTTCCATGTTTATGGTGTCAATTGATAAGCTTGCAACGGAAGACGATGGAAAAGTTTTGCTGGGTGCAATGGAATGGTCAGGGAATTTCAGGATTGATTTGGATCTTGACCCGCTCAATAACTTGAGAGTTATCCCCGGAATGAATAGTGCAGCTTCCGAATATCATTTGAAACCCTCGGTGGAATTTACAACACCGCCATTCCTTTATACATTTTCTGACCACGGGAAAGGCGAGGCCAGCAGAAAGTTGCAAAATTGGGCCCGAAAATATAAAATTGTCAACGGGAATGGAACCAGGCTTACCCTGCTAAACAATTGGGAATCGACTTTTTTTGATTTTAACGAAAGTAAGCTTTCGCAACTATTGAAGGAAACCAAAAAGTTAGGTGTCGACCTGTTTTTACTTGATGACGGTTGGTTTGGTAATCACTATCCGCGAAACGATGATCATGCCGCATTGGGGGACTGGCAGGAAAATAAAAAGAAACTTCCTAATGGTATCAGTTCTTTGGTTAAAGAAGCAGGTGAAAATGGTGTCAAATTCGGCATATGGATAGAACCAGAAATGGTAAGCCCCGCTAGCGACCTTTATCATTCCCACCCGGATTGGGTGATTAAACAGCCTAACCGGCCGGAAAAATATTTCAGGAATCAATTGGTTTTGGATTTATCTAATCCTAAAGTCCAGGATTTTGTTTACGGGATTGTCGATGACCTTTTTACAAAAAGCCCCAATCTTGCCTATATTAAATGGGATTGCAACGCGGTCATTTACAATGCTTATTCACCATACTTAAAGACTGACCAATCAAACTTATATATTGATTATGTGCGTGGTTTGTATAATGTGCTTGAACGCATCCGGGCAAAGTACCCCAAAGTTCCGATGATGTTGTGTTCAGGGGGCGGCGGCCGTGTAGACTACGGTGCACTTCAGTATTTCACCGAGTATTGGCCCAGTGATAACACTGATCCGTTAGAGCGGATTTTTATCCAGTGGGAATATTCTTATTTTTTTCCGGCTATCGCGAGCTCCAATCATGTTACCGACTGGGGCAAACAGCCCCTCAAGTTTCGTGTTGATGTGGCGATGATGGGTAAAATGGGATTTGATCTCATAGTAAGCAAACTAAATGAGGACGAATTGGCATTTTGTAAAGAAGCACTAAAAAACTATGATATCTTAAAAGATGTGATCTGGCACGGGGACCAGTATCGATTGCAAAGCCCCTGGGAAAATGATGCAGCCTCCATTATGTATGTAAATAATAATCGCACATCTGCAGTAGTTTTTAATTACCTGGTCAATGACAGGTATGACACAGGCACTAAAATGCCAATTAAATTAAAGGGGCTCGACCCAGAAAAAAAGTACAGGATAAAAGAAATTAACATATATCCAGGAGCAAATTCTAAAATACCCGATGATGTTCAGCTTACCGGGCAATTTTTAATGACAATTGGGTTTAATCCGGAAGTAAATGCAAATCGCTCTAGCGTAGTTTTGCAATTGGACGCTATGCAGTAATAGAACGATAAAAACAGAAACAGTTGTTGCGATTTTAGTCGCGCTGTAACGGAATAAAAAAAGCAAAACGAAACCTTTTGAAAGATGGAAACAGTAACTACCAAATTTAATAATCTGTATATTATCTCTATTGCATTTATTTCGGCGCTGGGGGGCTACTTGTTCGGCTTCGATTTTGCTGTTATTTCGGGTGCGCTACCTTTCCTTAAAACCCAATTTGCACTAACATCGTTAGGAGAGGGTTTTTTAACAGGGTCGCTTGCACTTGGTTGTATTGCCGGGTGCCTGTTTGCCGGAAAGATTGCGGATAAATATGGCAGGCGTCCCGGCTTAATTATTGCCGCTTCAATATTCGCCATTTCTTCGTTGGCCATGGCATTTTCGGGCACCTTAAGTTTCTTTATTGCCATGCGGTTCTGTGCCGGGATCGGGGTCGGCATGGCGTCCATGCTTAGCCCGCTTTATATTGCGGAAATATCCCCGGCATCTGTTCGCGGTCGCAATGTTGCCATTAATCAGCTTACCATTGTACTTGGGATTTTATTTACTAATCTAATTAATTATAAACTGGCTGATAAGGGGTCGGAAGCCTGGCGATGGATGTTTGGCCTTGGATTTTTCCCATCCATGCTTTTTCTGATTGGTGTTTGCTTTTTACCTGAGAGCCCCAGATGGCAGATCAAGAACGGATTAAAAGAAAAGGCAAGGGCAACCTTGACAAAAATTGGTGCTATAGATTATGCAAAGTCTGTAATTAGCGATATAGACAAAATATCAGGATTAGCCACTACTACTAATTACCGGGCAGTGTTCGCCGGGTCAGTAAGGCCTGCTGTTCTTGTGGGCATCACCTTAGCTATATTTCAACAATTTTGTGGTATTAACGTTGTTTTCAATTATACATCGATCATATTTAAATCAGTCGGAGCAAATCTTAATCATCAATTGCTGGAAACTGTCGTAATAGGTATTGTTAACACATTATTTACTTTGTTGGCTATGCGACAGGTTGATCGCCTTGGCAGGAGACCTTTAATGCTGATAGGGTCATTGGGACTTTCCTTAATTTACCTTGTACTGGCTTTTTT
>Ga0207033_1023_pt1 | contig 40814 bp, 31 predicted proteins | sample Alteio_BWMinCont_35_FD_153262 | JGI IMG/M metagenome (GOLD analysis project Ga0207033, IMG submission 153262) | Enriched cells from forest soil in Barre Woods Harvard Forest LTER site, Petersham, Massachusetts, United States -... | ecosystem: Environmental > Terrestrial > Soil > Temperate forest >... | reverse complement strand
GAATACCCGTGCGAAAAGGTTAGCAGTCATGGTGAGAGTTTGATTAAATATAGGAAAATATTCCTTTTCCAGAATGGAGCGAAATTCCTATTTTACCTTTATGAAACCATTATTGACCGCCTTTGCCCTCGCCAGCTTAATTTATAGCAACTGCGCCGCTCAGCCCGACAGCATGGTGGTGAAAAAACGCTATCCCATCAAATCCTGCCGGATCGTCTTCCAGTTTTTCAATGGCCCCCAGCGCGGGACAAAAACCGTCACTTTCGACGACTGGGGAAATAAGGTAAAGGAAGAGGTCGTAACCATGACCGATACCGCGACGATGAGAAAATGGATGGCCTCGCTACAAGATAGCTTAAACCAGCCTGACGCCCGGGCATTCATGCAAAATCTGCGGCTTATGGCCGTCCAGCACAATCTTAAAATAACGGTGGGGAGCCAAAGCTATGGCATAGACCTCGATCACCACATCGGTGCTAAAAGCCCTGTCTACCTCTTCGGAGGCAGCTTTGAGGGAAATATGAAGCAAATGGGATTTGCAGTCGTCCGGACCGATACCTTTCTGGGAAAACCCTGCAAAGTGTGGGAACACCCTGGCAGCTTCCGCTTCTGGATCTGGAAAAATTTTTATGTCGTAAAGAAGGAAATGATCCAGTCCTTGGCCGCCGGCATGCGAATGGAAGAGTACGCGACTGAGATCGACGAATCCTATCCCATCAAACCCGGCGAATTCCTCATTCCGGATAATATCCGGTTCCGCTGATCCTTTTACCTCCGCAGCTGCGGCTGACCTTCGCCGGAGCTGCCATGTCGCTTTTTAAAATTTTCGAAGTTGTATATACAACCTCGATTTTTACTAAGAGTTGAATATCAATGGTTAGAGGAAATTATGGAAATCTGTTCACAGGTCCAGTCGGGACGCCATAGCAGAATGCAGATGGGGCGCGGGTTTGAAGGTGGACGTTTTTAACCGCATCATATTTGTCTAGACAAATTCAAAAAATCAAAAAAAGACATATACCCACTTGGGCCGCCCCCCAATCCTTCTCCGCAAAATCCCTCCTCCGCTACAGCTCCTAACGGAGCCTATACCGGGGCCCATATCTGCTCCGCCGGTGCGGCGCTAAAGCGCCACCCCGGCTCCGCGCCGCCGCTCCGCGGCCGTCCTACATCTCCAAACTCACACTCAGCGTACACCCCTCTCCCGGCATCGACTGGATCTCCACCTTCCCGTTGAAAAGGTCCGCCCGGCTGATAATATTCGTTATCCCAACCCCCTTGCGATGCCGGCTAACCTCAAACCCAACCCCATTGTCCGCCACCGTCAGCACGATATGACCCCCTTCCCCCGACAACCGGATCAACACCCGCGTCGCCTGCGCATGCTTCACGATATTGTTCAGCTGCTCCTGCACGATCCGGAACAGCGTCAGCTTCTGCCGGTCCTGTATCTGTTCCTCCGAGATATTCTGCAGATCGAGGTCGATGGCAAACTTATTCCCCGCCGCCCTGAAATCATCGATGACAACTTCGATCGATTCGATCAGTCCTATCTCCCGCAATCCGGGCGTGATCAGCGATTTGGAGATCTTACGGATCTCGTTGATAGCACTGCTCACCAACTCCGTGCTGCGCTCCAGCAATTCCTGCCGCATCTCGTCATCCGTCATCGCCGTATTGATATACAGATTGCTTGCCCCCAGGATCTGGTTGACATTGTCGTGCAGCTCCTTTCCGATTTCGGTTCGCTCCTTCTCCTGCGCCAGGATCACGGCCTCGGTGATCTGCTTCTGCCGCGAGTGCCGCTGCTCGTTCAGCTCTTCCTCCAGCTGGATCCGCTCCGTCACGTCGCTTGCCAGCACCAGGACGGCAGGACGATGCTTGTAGCTGATATTATGCCACGCGATATCCACAAAGATGATCTCACCAGTCTTTTTCACATGCCGCCGGATACCCTTCCTGACCCCCTCGGTATTCCCTTTGATGGATTCCACTTCATGCTCCAGCTCGCCCTTATCGCCGCCAAACCGGATATCCGCCAGCGTTTTGGTGAGGAATTCTTCCTGTGTATATCCATAGTGATGGATCGCTGCGCTATTGGCTTCGAGGAAGCGATAAGTAACGGCATCAAAAACCCACATCGGCATCGGGTTATTGTTGAACAACTCGCGGTAACGCTCCTCGCTTTCGCGCAGGTATTGCAGGTTGCGCATGCGTTCCAGGCTGTAGCGGATCGCCCGGGCCAGCAGCTTCTCATCGAAATCCCCCTTGATCAGATAATCCTGCGCGCCCATCACCAGCGCCTGCGGCGCGATATTCGTATCGGTCAAACCCGTCAGCAAAATGACAGGCACCCGCTGGGCATAGGATTGCAGGCCAATATACGAGTCAAGGCCAAAGCTATCGGGTAGCGACAGATCCAGAAAGACCAGGTCTACCGTCTGGTTGTCCAGCACCTGTCTGGCCTCCGCCAAACGACTGGCGGCAGAGATCTTTGCTATCTCCAGGTCCGTAGACCGGAGAAATTCCTGTAACAGGAAAAGATCCCCGGGGTTATCTTCTACGACCAGGATATGCAGGGGCTTGTTGTCACCGGACATTCAGGCGTGGGTTTTTGGTAATTTGACAATGCTGATCCAAAAATCTTCGATCGTCCTCACCACGTCTATAAAACGGTCCAGGTCCACCGGTTTGGTGATATAACAATTGGCGTAATTGTCATAGGAGGCGAGGATATCGTTCTCGGAAGAAGAAGTGGTCAGCATGATCACCGGGATACGCTTCAGGTCAGGATCGCTTTTGATGATGCTCAGCACTTCCTTGCCATCCATCTTCGGCAGGTTGATATCCAGCAGGATCAGATCGGGCAGAGGATTGTTGCCAAAGGGCGGCCGCTTTTTCAGAAAGCTGATCGCCTCCATCCCGTCATAAGCAATAGAGATCTTGTTGATGATACTGGCTTCTTCCAGCGCCTCCCGCGTCAAAAGGATATCTCCTTCATTGTCGTCGACAAGTAAGATGTGAATTGGTTGCATACGATGAGGTTAAGCTTTTTTATTGATGGTGAAAAAGAACGTGCTCCCCTGCTGCCGGTCCGACTCTACCCAGATCTTCCCGCCATGCCGCTCGACGATCTTTTTACAGATCGCCAGGCCGATACCCGTCCCTGAATAATCGTTCTTGTTGTGCAATCGCTGGAAGATGATAAAGATCTTTTCGAAGAACAGCGGATCGATACCGATGCCATTGTCTTCCACGAAAAACTGCCAATGCGCTCCCTCCTCCCGCGCACCGATCCGGATCAGCGGTGCCTGGTCGCCCATATACTTCAGCGCATTGCTCACCAGGTTCTGCAACAGCTGCGTCAGCTGCACCTTGTCACCCCATACCCACGGCAGCGGACCAATCTCCACCTGCGCCCGGGCGGCGACGATCCTCTCCCGGAACACCTCTCCCACCTCCGCCATTACTTCCGCGCTGTCCACCCAGCCAAAACCCTCCTTGCCCTTACCGACCCGCGAATATTCCAGCAGATCCATGATCAGGGCTTTCATCCGTTCAGCCCCGTCGACCGCATAATGGATATATTGATCGGCCTTGGCGTCAATCAGCCCCCCGTATTTTTTTTGCAACAGCTGGAGGAAGCTGGTCACCATTCGCAGCGGCTCCTGCAGATCATGGGATGCAATATAGGCAAAGCGTTCCAGTTCGGCATTCGACACCGACAGCTCCGCCGCCCGGTTGGCCAGGTCGGTATTCAGCTGTTGCAGCTGCAGCTCATACAGCCTGCGCGCGGTGATATCGCTCACCACCACCATCCGCGCCTTCCGCCCTTCAAACTCTATCGGATGGGCGGTGATGTCGACATCGATGATCTCCCCATTCTTTTTGAGATGCCGCCACTGGCTCTCGCGGTAGGCGCCCGGGCTACGCCGCACCGACCCGACATCCTCGATCACCCGCTGCCTGTCCTCCGCGGGACGGATATCGAGGATGGTCATTCCACGGAAGTCTTCACGACTATACCCGTAAGTGCGGACAGCCGTGTCGTTGACCTCCAGAAATTGCAGGGTGGTCTCGTCATAGATCCATTTCGGCAACGGGCTTTTATTAAAAAGGGTCTTGTATTTTTCCTCCGAGGCTGTTTGTTGCCGGATCAGGTCTTGCCGGATCCGCTGAAAGATCAGCACCGCGAGGAGGACCACCGCTCCGATAAGGGACCATAATTCCCATTGCAATTCGGATGTCTTGACCTCGTTGGCATGCCGCCGCAGTTCCAGCAGCCTCAGCTCCTCCGCCTCTATCCCGGCGATCTCCACACCCACCAACGCAGCCGCGCCCCGCACATCCCCCGGGAATTCCCGCGACCGCCGCACATCCCCCGTCCCGCGCAGCCCGATGGCCCGCTCCTGCCCCCGGTTCCGGTCGATATAAAGCGCGAGGGAATCGATCCTCCCCTGCTGCCCCGGATTATCGGCGGTCAATGCCTTCAGCACCTGGATCTTCGCCGGCAACCCGGCCGCCGAATCGCCGGCTGCAACGAGGAAATTGCTGTCGCCCGTCAACAAAAAGTTTTTTACGTTGAGCTCGTATTGCAGCGCCGTGTTCGATACCACGCCCGTTTGATACAATACCTGATTGGTATGGCTGACCCAGGCCCCCGTATCCTGGATACGCCGGTATTGCCGGATGGACAGCACAACGATCGCCAGCACGCTGACAATCATTATTATAACGCCATTGATCCATTGTCTCCCGATGGCCGCCCTCATAAGAAGGTAATTTACTAAAAAAACCTCATTACCTGGGCCACACTGTCGACAATATGAGAGAAGGAAAAGAATTGAACGCGGGCGCGGGCATTAGCGCCCATCTCTACCAGCAGGTGGCGGTTCCCGTTGACCAGTCGGATATACCGGACACATTTATCAAGGTCACCCAATTGAAAAACGATACCTGTCTTATTCTCCAATACAAGGTCGGCCGCACAGCCCACCATTTCGGAGGCGATCACCGGCTTTCCGCAAGCCATAGCCTCGTTGATCCCCATGCCCCAGGTCTCGCTCAGGCTGGGCATGATAAAGATATCCCCCATCCGGTAAACGGCCGGCATGATCGTCTGGTTCTGAAAAGACATAAAATGGACATTGGACTTGCCCGTCGCTTTTTTCATCAACCCCTCTTTTAAATAACCGTCACCAACCATCACAAAGCTGACTGGCAGGCTCTCACAAGCCTCCGCCAGGTCCAAAATAAATGCAGGATTTTTTACCCGGGTCATTTTTCCGGCATACAACACCGTCAGATGATGGGCCGGGATGCCCAGCGCGTCCTTTCGCTCCTGCGCCTGACGGGTATATAACGCATTCGGCTCGGCGAAGCGGTCGATATCGATAGCCTGCGGTGAAAACACCAGCTGCGATGGCTTAAGCCCATGCCGGAGAAAATACGATTTACTGTTGGAACCCACATACAGGGCATGATCGACATGCTGGTATACCCAGGTGAGGAACAGCCGCCGGAAGAGTTTCCGCCAGCCCGTCTTTTCATGCAGCAGTACCGAATCCCCGCGAAAATATACCGGGACCCGGCCATGAAAATAGCGCAGGCATTGCAGATGACTGTGATAGTTCCAGCCGATGACCAGCAGCCCGTCCGGCGCCCACGTTTCTATCTTTTCAATCAGTGCGGGATTGACAATACCCCGGAAATGGTCAATCCCCGGCCGGCTGGCTATATTCTCCACAAACTCGTAATCGTAGCCCTCCAGCAAAGGAATATCCCAACGGATATGCTGGCCGAAACCGGGATCATAAACGTCTCCCAGCGCCGATTGCGCCCAGGTATAAAAGACCTTGATCTTAATATTCTTTTCCGCCAGCCGGATTAACCAAGGTACGTGATACTGGATAGGATGTGTTGTAACAACTGCCAGTTTCCTAATATTCATTACAGATCGATAGATGTAAATGCTAAATTCGTACCCCTCTTCAAGATCGGCAACAATCCCTGTCGCAAATCCTTCCCGTCATAGTCTACAAGACCGCCACCTTCATCGAACGACGGATGAACCATGATCTCAAAGGACAACCTCTCCAAAGGAGGGCCCTTCCCCACCTTCTCCGCCAAAAAAAAGGTCATATCCCGGATATCCCCGAAATAATCCGTGTTGCCAAACCCGCTGCGCCGCCCAAGAAACCAATAGTTAAAAACCGTCTTATACCACCTTTTGGCCCGGCTTGGCACCGACCCCATATTCCGCGTAAGACGGACCCGCCCGATACCATGGGCACGCGCCAGCCGGCAGACCAACGGAGCGATCGCCCATTCCGTATGCATATGATGATGGGAATCCAGGTGCGTGGGCCGGATGCCGGCAGCCAGCACCCGCTCCAGCTGCATCTCCATTTCTTCATACACCCCCATCCGCTCCCGCCGGCCCAGCCGGAACAAGGAGCGTTCCCGGGCGTAGATAAGTCGGCCGCCTTTACCGCAAAAGGTCGGACAGGCCGGCAAAGTCCGGGACAAGGGCCAACCCTCGGTAAGGTTTAGGTGCAGCCCCACATTATGTTGTAGAAAAGGATGCTGCCGGATGAGGCCGATCGCATGATCGAACCCCGGCATATTGGCCATCAGGGAAGTACTGGTCAGCAGGGAGGATTCGAAGCCGCATACAATAGCCCGATTCACCGCCACACTATACCCGAAGTCATCGGCGTTCACTATCAGTCTGGATAAAGCCATAATCAGAACCCTCTTAAACCGCCCCAAAATAGGATATATTATTAGAAATCGGACAATTTATTAGATGAAAACACTTATCTACTACATATCCGGCATCCCGATCGGCGCGCCTGGTGGCATCTCGAGCGCCGGCTCCACGACAAACTTATCCGGGTCCTTTGAAAAGGCTTCTATCTGCGCCAGGCCAAAGGCCAGCGCCCCCGCCCATTTCCCTTTAGCCCCGCCCAGCTGGGCCTGCATCCAGTACTTGAGGTTGTTTACCGTCAACAACGCCTCGCCCCTCACATTATCCGCATGCCGGGGATCAGCCGCCAGCGACAAAAGATGCTTCAACGTCAGATTGTCCACCAATAGCTGCAACTCCCCCGGATAGCCAGGCGGCAGCGGCGCTTTCCAGGTCTTGTCGAGCAGGCTGTCCAGCACGGCCAGCAGTCCCGGCTGACGCTCGTCCCGGGCCTGGTATTCGATCAGCCGCGCCGCACGCTCCGCATCCAGCAGATAAGACAGCGTATTGTCCGCGGCAGCTTCCGCCGCAGCAATAGGATCGAAGGTCGGACCCGTATGACCGCGAAAGGTCTCGATCGTCGAAGGATAACCCGTCGGGCGCGGCGGTATCTTCGAGATCAGCCCATCCGGTAAGGACAACGCAGCGGGTGTGATGGTACCCACCAGCGCATCGAACGCCCGCCATTGCTCGGCAGGGTCCACCATCTTCGTCGGCTCCTGACCGTCATTCTTTACCGCATGGGTGAAATACAGCCCACCGACAGATTTGGCAGCCGCCTCTACCTGGTAGCGGTGCAGCAGGTAAATCGGCACCAGCACCTCTTCCAGCGTTGCCATCGGCGCCCCCTCCGGGATCGCCTTCTCCGAGAAATTATCGAGGAGATGGCGCCGGACGATCATCAGCTTATTCAGCTGGTCGATAGGATTGACCCCGTCATCCCATTGGTTCGACAACGGGTGTGCCATACCACCCACATCCGGAATATATTTATACCCTTCCTTCAAGGTCTCTTTCATGATCTTGTCAAGGGCCGCGTCTTCATCGGTGCCCGCCGGAAAATCGGAATAGCCCCAGATGATCGTCCGCTTGTCCCAGCCGCCGATGCCGTGGGCATAGACTTCACTGAGATCGATACTGCCATCCTCTTTCAGTGAGAAGCGTGGGAATGGATAATCCATAACAGAAGCTCTGTCCTTCACGCTGGCCTCAAAATTATGCATCAGCCCCAGCGTATGTCCGATCTCGTGAGCAGACAGCTGCCGGATGCGTGCCAGCGCCACCTCCTGCATCCGCGGATCGACGGCCTTAGAACTTCGGCTCGCAACACCGTTGCGAACCTCGTTCGCATCCTTCTCCTGCGGCTCGGATGCAGAATAAGGCTGCAAAAGCCCTTCGGCAATCAGATAGTCCTCGCGATGACGGTCGGACCCCAGCGTCACCACTCCTTTGATGATCTCGCCCGTCCGCGGATCGGTATAACCGGAGCCATACGAAAAGGCCCGCTGCGGGCTGCCGCTGCGGTCCAGCCAGTTCACCATATTATAACGGATATCCATGGGATCGGCGCCTTCCGGCAGCTCCTTTACCTGGAAGGCATTTTTAAAACCCGCCGCCTCAAAAGCCTGGTTCCACCACGATCCGCCCTCGATCAACGCCTTCCGGATAATGGGCGGCGCACCGCGGTCGATATAATAGACGATGGGTTCCACCGGCTCGGAGACCGCCGCTTTTGGGTCTTTTTTGACCAACCGGTGGCGGATGATAAACCGCTTTACCAGCGGCTCGCTCATCGGGCTGGAAAAATCATAATAGCTGAAAGGGATAAAGCCCGACCGGATATCATATTTCCGCGGCGTATAGCCGCCGTCGGGCAGCTGTACAAAAGCCTGGTGCATCCTCACCGTGACCGCCCCCGGATCAGGCGCCACGTCACCGCCCCGGCGGCCGCCACCGCCGCTCCCGGTAAAGGTCACCAGCGCCTCGAATTCCGAATTTTTTGGAAAATTTTTTGTGTTGTCGATGAAGACCGCCGATCGGCTGTCATCCAGGCGATAGCCGCCACCCGCAGCCCCGCCCGACCGGTTAGCCGCGGCAGCAGCAAAAGCGCTCCCCGGATTTCCCCTTCCCGATCCGATATTCTCACCGACATGCAATACGTCCCGCACGATAAAAGGAGTAAGATCGATCAACGCCGTATCCCCCTCCAGGGCCACCGGTGCAAAACCAAACAGGACCGACTGGGAGAAACCATCCCTTACATCTTTTTTCTCGTCGGCGCTGCCATTGACCGACCGGTGTTCATAGTCGGGTTGCAGCAGGAATACCTTTGGCCCCGCCTTGATAAATTTGGCGATGACGGCCGAAGCCTGTCCCCGCTCGGCGCCACCGTTGCCAATGCCTTCCGGCAGGCTGCTGAAATATAGGAATTCCTCCCCCCAGCGGTCGACCTTCAGGTAAATCTTCCCCGTCTTGTCGTCGTAATAAAAGGAATAGAACCCCTCGAATTTCTTCAGGTTCTGCGTCACCGCCGCGATGGTGGCCGCAGGCCTGGCTTCCCCGCGGCCCCCGCCTTCCCCGCTCCGTGCCCCTCCGTCCCCCGCCGGCCGCTGCGCACTGCCTGCCAGGGAGAGGCCGAACAGCCCCGACAGGAGCATCAAGATAGTAGATTTCATATGTGTAGTAGTTTTGGAACATACAAGAATACTTCAATAACCGCGATTGCCGCGCAGATTAGGATTAACGGTTAATTCATATATTATAAAATTGCTATTTCTCCATGCAACATGTCCCCCGCCCCCGTGTCCTTGCTTATAACAAAGGACTGGCATGTTCAAAAATTATCTCAAAATAGCCTGGCGCAGCTTCGCCAAAAACAAGATCTCCTCCTTCATCAATATTTTCGGTTTGGCTATCGGCATGGCAGTCGCCATGCTCAACGGAGTCTGGGTGTGGGACGAATTGTCCTTCAACCAATACCACCGGAATTATGACCGGATCGGCCAGGTGATGGCCATTCAGAACTGGGAAGGACAGCGAAGGATGAACACCTCCATGTCCTACCCGCTGGCCCTGGAACTGAAAGCAAATTACCAGGGGTATTTCCGGCGCCTGGTGCTCTGCTCCTGGTCAGGGGATTATGTGCTCTCGGCGGGACAGAAGAATATCTCCGGAACGGGGCTCTTCATGGACGAGGGAGCCCCGGACATGCTTAGCCTGAGAATGCTGCGGGGCTCGCCGGAAGGCTTGCGCGATCCCCATTCGATCCTCCTGTCCGCTTCCCTTGCCCGGGCGCTGTTCGGCGATGCCGACCCGGTCAGTCAGGTCATGAGGGTCAGCGACACGCTGCTGCTGAAAGTAACCGGCGTCTATGAAGACATTCCCCTGAACAGTCAGTTCCATCCCGCACGCTTCATTGCCCCATTCGATTGTTGGGTAACGGCCAATCCCTGGATCAGGGAAAGAGCGGTCACCGATTGGGGCAATCATTTTCTACGGGTCTATGCCGAGATCCCACCGATCAGCAGCTTTGAGCAGGTCAGCGCCCGGATAAAAGACATTGAAAAGAGACACGAAGCCAGCTTCACGAAAGGGGGTTTCTATGATGCGCAGGATTTCATCTATCCGATGAGCAAATGGCATCTTTATCCCCCCAGCCGCGGTGTGGTGGATACAGGACCGGTCCATATGGTGTGGCTGGTCGGCACGATCGGCTTTATCGTCCTGCTGCTCGCCTGCATCAATTTCATGAACCTCAGCACAGCCCGTTCCGAGAAGCGGGCAAAGGAGGTGGGGATCCGGAAGACCATGGGCTCTCCGCGCTGGCAGCTGATGGGGCAGTTCTTCAGCGAATCCCTTCTCGTCGTCCTGTTCGCCTGGCTGTTCGCCGTAGCGCTGACCGCCCTCTCCTTGCCCTGGTTCAATGATCTTTCTGCCAAACAAATGACCATCCCCTGGGCAAATGCTTATTTCTGGCTGATCAGTCTGCTTTTTATTCTGATCACCGGCTTGCTGGCAGGGGCCTACCCCGCCCTGTACCTGTCTTCTTTCCAGCCCGTGAAGGTGCTGAGAAGCGCTTTCCGCGCGGGCCGGCTTGCCGCACTCCCGCGCCAAACCCTCGTTGTCCTCCAGTTCAGCATCTCCGTGATCCTGATCATCTGCACCGTCGTGGTATACCGGCAGATCCGGCATGCAAAAGACCGGCCGGTGGGGTATGACCGCGAAGGCCTGTTGATGATAGACATGAAATCGCCGGAATTTTATGGAAAATATGATCTTCTCCGCCAGGAGCTGATCAATACCGGCGCCGTCACGAATATGTCCGAGTCGATGGGCTCGGTCACGACCGTCTGGTCGAATAATGGCGGGTTCAGCTGGCCGGGCAAGAACCCTAACCTGAAAGATGACTTCGGCACGCTCGTCGTCACCAGCGACCATGGCGCCACTGTCGGCTGGCAGTTCCTGCAGGGGCGGGATTTCTCGGGAAAATTTACCACCGACTCCACCGGTATCGTCATGAATGAGGCAGCACAGCAATACATGGGCCTGAGGAATCCGGTCGGCCAGACGATCGGCTGGAAGTTCTGGAATGGCGATACCACCCGGTATTATACCATTCTTGGCGTCATAAAAGATATGGTCATGGAATCCCCTTTTGAGCCGGTCAAACCCACGATCTTTTTATTAAAATCGGTTAATGGCGGCGTTAGCTGGATCAATATCCGCATATCTCCCAACGTTAGCGTCGCCGCCGCCCTCCCGAAAATACAGGCGGTCTTTAAGCGGCTCATCCCTTCCGCCCCCTTCGAATATAAATTCACCGACGAGGAATATGCCCGGAAATTCGCCGCCGAAGAACGGATCGGCAAGCTGGCAGCCTTCTTCGGCTCGCTCGCCATTTTCATTTCCTGTCTGGGCCTGTTCGGCCTGGCATCCTTCATAGCAGAAAAGAGGACCAGGGAGATCGGCATCCGGAAAGTACTGGGAGCGTCGGTACCGGACGTCTGCCGGTTACTGTCGAAGGAATTTGTCCAATTGGTCTTCCTTTCCTGCGGGGTGGCCATACCCGCAGCCTGGTGCATAATGCACACCTGGATCCAAAACTATACCTATCGCACCGCCCTTTCCTGGTGGATCTTTGCGGCAGCCGGCATCGGGGCCCTGGTGATCGCCTTATTGACCGTCACTTTTCAAAGCCTCAGGGCAGCCCTGATGAACCCGGTGGACAGCCTGAGAAGGGAGTGAGTTTCAATCCTTTCGTTCCTTGTCCAGCTTTACTCTTTCACCCCTTACTTCGTATATTCGATTTTGAATGCTTCGGAATATTTGCATAAAAAAAGGTTATTTGTAAAATGAACACCCTTTTTACCTATGTCCGCGACAGCTTTATCCCCGCCGACCAGGCATCTCTCCTGATCGGCGATCTCTCCATACAAAGAGGCTATGGCATCTTCGATTTTTTTAAAACACTGGATCATAAACCCATCTTCCTCGATGACCACCTCGACCGCCTATTCCATTCGGCCGCTCAACTCCGCCTCCCCGTCGGCAAAACCCGGGAAGAATTAAAGACCATCATCGATCAACTTCAACGAAAAAACAATATCCCCGACTCGGGCATCCGGATAACCCTCACCGGCGGCTATTCCCCCGATGGATACAGCCTGTCCCAACCTAATCTCATCATCACCCAGCAACCGCTGCTATTTCCCATCAGCCCGGAATGTCCAAAACCCTTCCGTCTCGTCACCTGGCCCCACCAACGCCAGCTGCCCGAAACAAAAACCATCGATTACCTCATGGCTATCTGGCTTCAGCCCTATATCCGCGAACAGGGAGCAGACGACGTCCTATACCACTATGACGGCGTCATCACCGAATGTCCACGATGCAATTTTTTTATCGTCACCGATGACGATACACTTGTGACACCCGCCCGCAACATGCTAAAAGGCATCACCCGGATGAAAGTACTCCAACTCGCGGGAACAAAACTAAAAACCGAAGCGCGCGATATAACGCTGGAAGAGCTGCGCACCGCAAAAGAAGCCTTCATTACCAGCACGGGTAAGCATATTGTACCCGTCTCCCATATCGACGGCCACCCGATCGGACAAATAACGCCCGGCCCCGCGGCGCAATGGTTGAACGGGCAATTGTACCGGCTGGTGCAAGACATCAGCCATCCCCACTCGCATCAAACTACATCAAAATGAGGGTATCCGTAAATCCGGCGAACCCTCCGCAATGACGGACTTACAATTTATTTATTATCTTAACGTACATTTTATAACCGTTGTACATGAGAAACCCGGGACTCCTGGTCTATTTAAACGCTTGCCTCCTGCTATTCCTCTCCCTGCCCGGGCGGGCCCAACAACCACCGGCCAATACGACAGATTCTATTTTTAAAGATTGGTACTTCACCCCCACCGGCGTCTCCGGCCGAATACCCCTCACCCGGCCAAAGTACCGGTCTTATTTCAAAATATCCCATCTTTCGGCCAATCTCGTCACTGTTCAAAAGTTCAACCCCGCTGGAATCCTGATCAATACGACGGCCGTCCAATTTGCCGGCGGCAGGCTAAGCCTGATGACCGAAACCAATCGTTGGGGGGATGCGGTTGATTCGATTTGGTTCAAACCCGACGGCGACAACGATTTTATCGTTACACAAAAAGAACAGGGGAAAAATCCCTATTTCCCTTGCAAAGCCCAACGCTATACCTATAAGGACAATCTCCTGCAAGAGATCCTTTGCCTGGCGGATTCCACCAAACCCGGCAGAAACCAGGAAGGCGTGTCCCACTACGTTTTCGAACGCTGCGACGATCCGGCCCGGTTCAGTCTTATAAAAACCCTGATCTATTACACCGACATCGACATGCCGGCCATCTCCAGTAAAACCGATTGTCATAAACTGGTCAATGAGTATGACCAAAAAGGTAACCTGTTGTCCAGTTCCCTCTACGGGCCGGATGAAAAACCAACGATTAACAGGTACGGTATCTCCCTGACAAAATTCAAATACGATGGCGATGATAACGAGAAGGAAGCCGCTTATTTCGATGCCGGGGGGCTGCCAACCGTCACCACCCTGGGCTATGCCCTGGTGGGCCTGGAATACAAAAAAGGGTTCCTGACGAGGGAAACTTATTATGCCGCCGACGGAAAAATCATTCTTCGATCCACCAGCCTGGGCGACTCTGTCGCGATCATTAACCGCAAATATGACCAGGAGGGCAATCAAACGGAAGAGACTTTTTTTGACGCGGACGACAAACCTACCGACGATATAAAAGGCTGCTACAAGAGGGAGTATAGCTATTCCGGCAACGGCATGCTGGTCAGCCAATCCAACTTTGGGCTCCACCCCGGTTTGACGGCGGCCAAATTGCTGAACCCGAGCCACCGGTACGAACGCGACAGCATCGGTCGACTGGTGGGGATCTCCAATATGACAGAGGCCGGAATGCCTATAAGTGACCTGAACACAGGCGCCTTCCTGCTCAAATTCCGCCTCGACAATTGGGGGCAGGTCGTGTCGGCCACCTTATGGCAAAACGACTCGACAAAAATGTTGGGCCAGGTAGGCTACCATGAAAGTATCACCCGATATAATGATGACGGCCTGCCCGCCGAGTCGCGCTTCTACGATTATGACGGCGAGCCGACGACCGGTTACCTGGGGTATTCCCGGGAATTGATCAGCTACAACGACCTGGGGCGGCTAGCGGCCCTGGAATATTTCGAGGGCGACAAACCCATCCTGCTGGAAGGTCAAACGGCAGTACCTTCGCATTTTCATAGCATCCAATATGGCTATGACCTATTGGGCAGGCTTCGGTCATTCGACTACTTCGACAGCCAGGATAAGCCGGTCAACGCCATCCTGGAACTGGGCAATGGCCAGAAGGTCCACTGCCAGCATATCGATCTGGACTACCAGGGCTTCCGGTTGAAAGATCAGACCATCCTGGACTCCGGCAACCTTGCCCCGCCGTTCGTGCTGGACTGTTCGACCGGCAACTGCCTGCCGGCTACCGGCTTGCGGCTAAACCCGGCAAAACATTCCGGCGCCAACCGTACCGACAGATCCTACCACGGCAGCATCCGTATCGATAGCTTGTTTGACGGACAGCTCGCCTTCATCGGCGAAGACAGCCTTCTGCTGTTCCTGAACAGCGCGGAACAGCTCTTATCCGTAGAAGGTTGTGCGGAGTTCTACCGCGTTGCCCCGGTAAATAAATATTATCAACTGGACGGAACCGTTACGGATTATTACCAGGAAAACGACAGCGTAGCGGCCAGCCTGACCTACGATAAGGGAACCCTGGACGGTCCCTGCATTTTATTTTACAAAAACGGCCAGGTTAAAGAAAAGGGCGACTATATAAAAAATGACAGAGCCGGCGTCTGGGAATATTTCTTTGAGAACGGGCAGAAGCAAAAAGTCATCCGCTTCACCCCTCAGGGACCGCTCCTGCTGGAATGCTATACTTCGGATGGCAGGGCCCTCGCACAAAACGGCAATGGGCGATTCGAAGGCCTGGTCGTCACCAACACAGTAAGGAATCCGATAGAATACAGGATGCTCGGCGATATAAAAAACGGCCTGCCGGACGGCGATTGGCAGCTATTTCAAAAATTCCGGAGCACCCCCGTTATGACCGAAAAATTCTCCGCGGGCAAATTCCGCTATGGCATTTCCAATTTCCAGACAACCAGATCCCAGTACAGGGACAGATATTATAGCACGGTCGAATCTATTCATTTATACGAGTCGGCGGACCAATATGGCCAGAATGATTTCTGTCTTTTCGCCGGTAAACGCGCGACAACAGTGCCTGGCACCTCGGGCCGGAACCTGTTCTCGGTTTTGGAGGAGGGCTTTGCCGGAATCCTGCGGAGCAATAAATATCGGTATTATAGCGGATGGATCTTTGTCGACATAAAATTCGACGCCGACGGGAAGATCACCGGAAAATATGTCCGGCTATACCATCCCGACGACGAGTTCAAAGACGAGATCCTGCGCATGCTCGACCGCTTCGACAACGAGGGGCCCCTCGTTCTGAACGGGCTGAATACACCCTATGAAAAATTCTGCATCCTCCTCCTCGAATCAAATGAAGTGGTCATCCCGGAACAGCTCCTGCAGGCCCAACGGCTGTCCGCCCCCATGCGTTGACGTCGCCGATGCCGCCGCGGCGCCCCCGTCGCGGCTCCCCCGTCGCGGCACCTATTCGGCCGACCTCAAGCTCTCCACCGGGTTGACCATCGCCGCCCGGATAGCCTGAGCGCTCACTGTCAGCAGGGCGATCAATATTGCCCCCATACCCGCAATCCCATAGATCCACCAGGAGATCGTCACCCGGTAGGCAAAGTCCTGCAGCCAGCGGTGCATAAAGTACCAGGCCACGGGCGAGGCAATGACAATGGCGATCACGACCAGACGGACAAAATCCCTTGATAACATCGAGACGATATCCGTCACCGTGGCCCCCAGCACCTTCCGGATGCCGATCTCCTTCGTCCGCTGCTGCGCGACAAAAGCCGCCAGCCCGAACAATCCCATACAAGAGATGAAAATGGCGACCCCCATCGCGATATTCATAATCCGCGCCGTCTTCTCCTCCTTCTCATACAACCGCGCAATCGTGTCGTCAAAAAAACTATACTCGAATTTCCTGGTGGGATAGACTTCCTTCCACGCCTTCTCCAACTGCGCCAGCACCTCCTTCAGATGCCCCACCGATTGACCACTCGTCGACAGCTTCACGCTGATATCCCTTTCTGCCCTCTCATACGTGCTCATAAAAAAGGGCGTGATCGGCTCGTGCATGGACTTCGAATGAAAATCCCGGATAATCCCTACGATCGGTCCATTCCCACCGTTCATCCCGATGTCCACCAGGTGACCCAGCGCATCTGCCGGATGCCGGTAACCCAATTGCTGCGCACAGGTCTCATTGATCAGGAATTCATTGATCGTATCCGAAGGGAACAGATTCCGCCCCGCCATGATATGCATCCCGTAGAGCCGGACATAATCCGTATCGCACATGTCAAAAGAGGCCATGACCCGCTTACCGTTATCGGCATTTCCTTTATCCTCTATAAAGGTGCCGGGATGCCCCTGTGCCGTAGGCGCTTCCATATGACGGGCCACCAGCTGTACACCCGGGATCTCCCTGATCTTCTGCGCCAGCACGGCCCGCTTGTGGTTGGGCCGGTCCACCTGCGCCCTGATAATAACAATGGCATCATGATCGAAACCCAGGTCCGTATTCAACACATAGTGGATCTGCCGCCCGACGATCAGCGTACCGATAATAAAGATCAGCGAGACCGTAAACTGGAAGACGATCAACGCCTTCCGCAAATAGCTCTTCCTGTTCAGCTGCTGTATCCCCTGCCCTTTCAGGCTCAGCGCCGGCTGATAAGAAGACAGCACCCTGGCCGGGTATAACCCCGCCAGCAGACAGGTGACCAGCACCGTTACCGCCAGGAACAACAACGTTGGCCACTGAAAAACCTCGAGCTTCACGCCCTGCGGCAGAAGCGACCCCACCGCGGCCAGCAAGGGGTCGGCGATCAGCAGGGCCAGCATCGTGGCGAACAGGACGATCAGCAGCGCCTCGCTCAGGAATTGCAGGATGATCGCCGGCCGCCGGCCACCCAATACCTTGCGGACCCCTATCTCCCGCGCCCTTTGCACGGATTGCGCGGTGGCGAGATTGATAAAATTGATCGCCGCAATCAGCAGGATAAAGGCAGCAATGGCCGCCAGTCCATATAAGGTCGGCAGGTTGGCCTTCCGCGCGAAATCATCGGCATATTTTTCGTTGAAATGGATATCCGCGAGCGGCTGCAAAGCCAGGGTCATCTTAAACTCCTTCGGTCCAACCTTATGCCGCGCCATAAAGGCCGGAAGCTGACGCTCCACCTGGGCCTTCGTCACACCCGGCGCCAGCTTGACGATCGACTGCGCATCATAGTCCCACATCCCCCAGGATGATTCAAAATCATTTTTTAAGAAACTATGCGCGATCGTTGGAAAGGAAATGAAGTCCCGGAAAGCATAATCGCTGTGCTGGTCCCAGTCGGCCACAATACCCGATACCGTCACCGTCAGCGAGTCCCGGTAAATGACCTGCCGTCCCAGCCACTGGTCGGGGTTTTGCGGCCCAAAATATTTCGTAGCCTCCTTCTCGGACAACACAACCTTGAACGGATCGTTTAGCGCCGTTGCCGCATGTCCCGCCAGCCAGCGGTAATGAAAAATGTCGAAGAAGGGCGGCTGCGCGATAATGATCGGAGACACCCCCTCACCGGCCTTTACCGCATCGAAGACCTGGTTCTCTTTTCCCTCCCGGGGTACGCTCACCGCCGAATACAGGTTGTCAAAAGCGGCGACGCTTTCGAAACCGCTGATCTCCGCGCGGGCTGCATCCGGCAACGCCGTGGTGACAAAACCAAATTGGTTTTCCCCATCGGAACCGGACGAGTTCGCCACGATCCGGTAGATCCTTTCCTTATCCGGATGAAACCGGTCATAGCTCAGCTCAAACCGCACCAGCAAAAAGATGATCAGGCAGACGGTGATGCCCAGCGTCAGCCCCAATACATTAATAGTCGTATTGACCTTGTTGCGCACCAGGTTGCGCCAGGCGGTCTTAAAGTAGTTTTGGATCATACCCACCAGCCCGAAAAATGATGCCCTTTTCCCAGGCCATTGACAACCACCGAATTATTGACCTGACGCCCGTCCGGACTGTCCTTTTTCGATACACCGACTGTCCGCCCCCGCCCAGCCGCACCGGCTGCACCGCCGACAGCACGGGCAACGCGCATCCAACCGCAAACCCCTTTAACCTCCCGTTAGCAATGCCCGGCCCGACACCCCCCTACCTTTGGACTCTAACCTTCCTCGCATGAAAGCGCCCCTTCTTGTCCTGACCATCCTGCTGCTGGCTATAACGGCCCGACCACAGTTCATAGACCACATAAAAAAACCAGGCTCTTCTCCTGCCAACTCATCGGCCGCTGACCGGGAACAATTGTTCATCACCGACGCCCGGGCCCTTCCCCGGCTCTATCAAAAGAAAGATTTCGATTCTATTTCCAATTATATTCAACGGCGATGGCAGCCGGGTCCCGTCGACCCCGACCTCCTGTGCCAGGCGATCCTCCTGTCGATTCAGCGCGATATTTTTTCCCTGACCGACTTCTCCGACAGGGACGACTTTACGGGGCCCCTCATCGCCCAGCTCAGGGCCTATGCCGATAATTTAGCCGCCGCCCGAAACAGCGCTACGCCTTTGTGCTATCACGCCCGCTCAGGCTTTGACCCTACGGCGCTGGACAAAGCCCTTTTTTCCACGACAGCCGCCTGGGCGGTCGGCCTGCTCCGAACCCATACGCTCGATAGCGTGGAAACTTTTTTATGCCATGTCTTTGCCGGCGATATCCGCTATCCTGATCGCGAGTTGTGGGAAAGTCGCGGGACCGCCGATCAGCCGGTCGCCAGCCCGCAGCCCCGCCTCCCCCGCATTGGAGCTATTCTTACTATCGGCCTAGGCACCTGGTTTCCTACAGGGCATTTGTCGGTGCTCGGCCCCCATCCTGCCCTCAATTACGGATTTGGAGCGAGGACCCGGCACAATGAATGGGACCTCGATGCCTCGATCCGTTTCGCCAACGCCCCTCAACCCTATACCATCGTTCGCAACGACACGGCCTATCCACGGACGTATTTCCTGGGGGCTTACCTGGGCCTGGACTATACGCGGTATCTCGTTCGCGGCTTCCGCTGGGAAGGCGGAGTTACTGCCGGAATGGGCCTCGATGCGATCGATGTGACCAATGGAGACAGCAGCGACAACTATCTTTCCCCAACGGAAATCTATTCTTTTGATTATAACCTCGGCGTCCGGTACAATTATTACTTTAACCGGCACTTTTTTATGGGGATCACCGCCAAATATCATTTTCTCAATTACTGCAACCCGGGCGGCAGCTCCTTTGACGGGAATGCCTTTAGCCTCGATATTTCGATCGGCGCCGCCGGTAACCGGATTCGTTAAAGTCCTTATCCCATAAGTCAAGTTTCGGTAAATTTGGGGTCTATGCGCCCATGCTGCCATTTAATCCTGTTGTATCCCCTGCTAATGCTGGTGTTCCCTGCCCACTCACAGCAACGGCAGAGGGATACGCTTATCCTGCATTTTTCCCTGGATCGGTATGCAATCCAGCCCGGAGATCTTCCAGTAGAAAAGCTGCGTTCCGTCCTGGGCTCCAAAAAGATCGATTCGGTCTTTATCACCGGGTACACCGACAAGACCGGACCCCTCCCCTACAATTTGCATTTGTCCGCACAACGGGCCGCAAGCGCCGGCCGCTATCTGCAAAACCTGATGTCTACCGATGGCGATAACAACCGATGGCATATCGCCGGCGGCGGCATCGCCCCGACCCCCGGCCAGAGCGACAGCGCCAACAGACGCGCGGAAATCATTATCAGCTATATCGCCGCTGCGCCGCCCGTCGCCACCCTTCATCCCGATACCCCCCAATTGACCGCCATCAGCGCCGACAGCACCCGGTCCACCGCCGCCGGTAGCGACAGCACCCGGTCCCCCACCGCCGGCAGCGACAGTACCCAGCCAACCGCCGTCATCTCCCTTCAGCACATCAATTTTGTCCTGGACACCCCGATCCCCACCGATGCCACGCAGATGATACTGCCCGGGTATGTGACCCAGCTGCAACAATACAAGGACCGGCATCTCGAAATCGATGGCTACGTCAATTCCTTTGTTCCCCTGCGCGGCCCCACCGATCCGCTGTTCATCCTGTCCGTCAAACGCGCAAAATATATCTATGACTACCTCGTCGGCGCCGGTTTCGACCCGAATAAGCTCACCTACAAAGGCATGGGAAATGCCTCCCCCATCAACCCCGATCCCGCCACCCGGGAAGAAATGAACGCTAATATGCGCGTCGAAATCAAAGTTTATTAAAAAGCGTAAATTAGTAAACCGGGAGCCGCCCGCCCAAAATCACCACGATATGACCGTCAAACAAATCATGACCGAACTCGAGTCAAAGGGTTCGGACAGCATTAAAAAGATCCTGCTGCAGCATGGCGTCCGCGAGCCGCTCTTTGGAGTCAAGATCAGCGATATGAAGCCGATCCAGAAAAAAGTCAAAAAAGACTACCAGCTGGCTAAAGACCTCTACGCCACCGGCAACGCTGATGCCATGTACCTCGCCGGATTGATCGCCGACGATGAAAAGATGACAAAGGCCGACCTCCAATCCTGGGTGGAAGAAGCCACTTCCAACAACATCTGCGATTACACCGTTCCCTGGGTTGCCGCCGGCAGCCCCCATGGCCATGAGCTGGCGCTGAAATGGATCGATTCCAAAAAAGAACATATCGCCGCCGCCGGGTGGGCCACCCTGAGTGGCCTGGTCGCCCTGCTACCCGATACAGAGCTGAATATCCCCGAATTAAAAGCGCTCCTGGGCCGGGTTGTCAAAGACATCCATTCAGCCCCTAACCGCGTCCGTTATAACATGAACGTATTCGTCATCTCCCTTGGGGGCTATGTCATTCCTCTCTCCGCCGACGCCATTGCCGCCGCAAAAAAGTTCGGCCCCGTCACCGTCACCATGGAGGGCACAGCCTGCAAAGTACCCGCCGCCACCGATTACATCCAAAAAATAATAGACCGCGGCTCGCTGGGCAAAAAGAAAAAGACGGTGAAATGCTGAGCTATCGGGGCCTCTTCATGATCGGTCTCCTTATCCTGACGCTCGACGGCTGTTCAAACAAAGGCAGGCCGCCCTTCCGCGACATGGCTCTGCAACCGCTCGGCCCCTGCGATACCACGGAACTCACCTTCATCCGTCATGAACTCATTAACTTCTTCCATCGGCCCGTGGTCCTGCTGCCAGAGATCCCGATACCCCATGCCTTCCTAAATCTCTCCAAAGGCGAACGTTATTCCGCCGATTCCCTCATCCGCTGGCTGGCCGGGAAAACCAACGACTCCATTACCCAGGTCATCGGCTTCACACACAAAGACATCTTCACCACCGACAAGGACAAATCGGGGAAGACAAAAGAGCCAAAAGAAAAATATGAAATTTGGGGGATTTTCGGGCTGGGCTTCTGCCCCGGCAAAGCCTCCGTCGTCAGCGACTACCGGCTGCAAACAACGGATCAAAAAAAATTCGACCACCGGCTTCGAACCGTCATCCTCCACGAGGTCGGCCATAACATCGGCTTGCCACACTGCCCGAACCCTCATTGTATCATGAACGACGCCAATGAAAAAATCGCTACCGTCGACAATAGCGCTGACGACTACTGTCCCTCCTGCCGCAGCAAAATCGACAAGCTCTATCGTTTTCCAAACTAATTCTAATTGCGGCGAATTCGCCGCAATTAAATAATTCCGCCTTTAACATACCTTTCCCACAACGCTAACACTCCTTTTACCTTTCCCCCTCACAATTACCACGCACCCTTTGCTTTATAAATTGTTTAACACTCGACTTCAAACGATCTACGAAGGTCAACGTTTTTTATAGTGTAGAACAATTGATCACTAAATATCTTACTTCAGATGAAAATCAATATCGGGGTCGCTTTATTAGGCGCCGCTGCGGCTATCGGCTGCCTGACCCTTTTCGCGAATGGGAAGCGGCCCATCAACAATATGCCGGGCACTGAGGCTACGCCGATCGTGAAGACTGCCTACACGACGACGACCGGACCGGCCGCTCAACCGGTAGACTTCGAAAAAGCCGCCATCGCTGCCGTACCCGCTGTCGTGCATATAAAGACATTGACAAAATACAAGCAAATCGCTGGCCGTCAGGCGCCCAACCAGGACCAGGATCCGATGAGCGAGATGTTCCGGCGCTTCTTTGGTGATGGCGGCGGCCGCGAATTCCAACAGCAGTCTCCTGACCAGCGGGCCTCCGGTTCCGGTGTCATCATCAGCCAGGACGGCTATATCGTCACCAACAACCACGTCGTGGATGGCGCGACCGAAATCACGGTCACGTTGAACAACCGGAAGAACTATACCGCCAAGGTGATCGGTACCGATCGGAACACCGACCTGGCGCTGATAAAGATCGACGGCAAGGGCCTGCCCGTCATGGCCGTCGGCAACTCCGATGACGTGAAGCTCGGGCAATGGGTACTCGCCATCGGTTATCCCCTTAACCTGGATGTCACGGTAACACAGGGTATCGTCAGTGCGAAATCCCGGAACATCGGCATCAACACCCAGGCCAGCGCCCCCGTCGAAGCCTTTATTCAGACCGACGCAGCCGTCAACCCGGGTAGCAGCGGCGGCGCCCTTGTCAGTACCAACGGTGAGCTGATCGCCATCAACTCCGCCATCGCTTCGCCCACCGGGACCTTTGCAGGTTATGCTTATTCCATTCCTTCCAACCTGATGAAAAAAGTCATCGGGGATATTATGAAATACGGTAGCGTGCAACGGGGATTTCTCGGTGTCAGCCTGGCGCCCGAAGGATTGGATGATGCAAAAAAGAAAGAGTTTGGGATCAACACCGATGTCGATGGTATCTATGTAATGGACGTCGATCCTAAAGGCGCTGCCGGCGAGGCTGGAATAAAGAAAGGTGATGTGATCGTAAAGCTCAACGGCGCAAAGGTCGATGAAGTCGCTCAACTGGCCGAAATCATCGCCCGTCAGAAACCAGGCGATGGCGTAAAGATCACTTTTTCCCGTAATGGCTCCGAACAGACAGTCAATGCGGTGCTCAAGAACAAATTGGGATCTTTTGACAGCACAGGACCGGCAGCCATGGAATCCATGGGGGCCGACTTTTCCGACCTCAGCAAGGATGACGCCGCAGAACTCGGTGTCAACGGCGGTGTAGTCGTCAGCAATATCCATGATGGCGGAGTGCTCAGCAGTCAAACCAATATGCGCCCCGGTTTTATCATCACCAAGGTCGGTGACCAGCCGGTCAGTTCCGTCGATGAATTCAAAGACGCATTGAGCAAACAAGGCAATAACTTCCAGATCCAGGGCGTATATCCCGACAGCAAGGAAATATACTATTATGGGATCAACGACTTTAAAAAATAACGGCCGCCGCGGCAACGCCAACCGGCAATGCCAACCGGCAAAAAATAGTTTGTTTTATTTTCATGTTATGTCGATAAACCGCTTCGTTCCCGGGGCGGTTTTATATTGTCCTGACGAAAAAAAAAGTTCGCATTTTTGCGAACTCTAAAAACCGAAAAAGCATATTTGCCCCCGCGGCAATCGTCCCGCAGCCCAAGCGTACACCCAATGTATCATTAACGGACAACCCCGGCACCCAAACCCACATTAATTTATTGATTTACACCATCATAAAAAACCGGCATCTCTTTAGCACCCACTAACCGGGGCCAATATAGGCCCGCAATCAATGCAACCAACTCAACAAACACAACCAACACAACCAACTCAACCCAATGCTAAAAAGCTACCTCAAGACCGCCTGGCGAACGCTGATCCGCAATAAGGTGTACAGCATCCTCAATATCCTTGGGTTAGCCACGGGCATGGCCGTCGCCCTGCTGATCGGTCTCTGGGTATACGAACAATATTCCTACGACCGCTTCCTGCCGGGCTACCAGCAGGCCTACCAGGTCAGATACAATGAAAACAACAACGGCGAGATCCGCACCCGGAGCGAAGTCTGCATCCCGCTGGCCAACGCGTTAAAAAACGACATCCCCGAGGTCGCCCACGTCGCCCTGGGGTTTGGCAACAATGGCGGCACACTGACGGTCGGTGATAAAATACTACCGGTTAACGGCTATATCGAAGACGAAGATTTCCTGGAAATTTTCCAATATCCCCTGCTGAAAGGCAATGCCGCCGAGGTGCTGAAAGACCCTACCTCTATCGTGCTCACCCAATCCACGGCCAAAGCCCTTTTCGGTGATGCCGACCCCATCAACAGGATCGTCCGCCGCGACGGCTGGCCGGATCTCAAAGTCACCGGCGTCCTAAAAGATATCCCCCCCAATTCGACGTTTCGATTCGACTGTATCACCACCTTTAAAGCCTTTGAAGCCAATGGATGGGTAAAGGCAGCGATCACCAATTGGAACCATACCTTCTTTCAATTGTACGTTTCACTAAAACCCAACGTCAGCTACGCGCAGGTCGAACCCAAAATAAGCGGGCTCGTTCAGAAATATGCGCCCGGAACCTATAAGACCTTCCAACAGCGCGTCATCATGCAACCCTTTGGCGACTGGCATCTCTATACGGACTATAATAACGGAGCGGCAACCGGCGGGCTCATCGACTACCTGCATATGTTCGTCCTCATCGGTATCCTCGTGCTGCTCATTGCCTGTATTAACTTCACCAATCTTTCAACGGCCCGTTCAGAAAAACGGGCGCGGGAAGTGGGTATCCGGAAAGTCGCCGGCTCTAGCCGCCAGGGTCTCGTCCTCCAATTCCTGGTGGAATCCATCGTCGTCACGGGCATCGCGTTCCTGCTGTCCCTGCTGATGGCGCAGCTGGCCCTGCCCGCCTTCAACGCCCTTGCCAAAACCAATCTCCAGCTTCCCCTGACCAATATCGCCTTTTGGGGGGTCATGTTCAGCTATGTGCTCCTGACCGGGTTGCTCGCCGGCAGCAGACCCGCCTTCTACCTGTCGTCTTTTCAGCCGGTGAAAGTGCTGAAGGGGGCGATGAAAGTGGGCCCCTCTGCTACTCTGGGCAGGAAGGTTCTCGTCGTACTACAATTCACCTGTTCCATCGCCCTTATCATCAGCACGATCATTATTTACCAGCAGATACAGCACGCCAAGGATCGCCCCAGGGGCTATGACCCCAATCGCCTCCTCACTACCTATTTGGGCAACACCAACTACCGGGCGCTCAAACAGGAGGTGATGCAAACCGGCGTCGTCAGCAGCATGAGCCAGTCGCTCAGTCCCGCCACCGAGATCTATTCCCACAATACGATCGACAACTGGCCGGGCAGACTGCCCAATGAACCGCTCTCCCTCGCCATGAATTCCCTCGGCGATCCCGACTATTTCAAAACCCTCGGTATCTCTTTCGTCGCCGGCCGCAATTTCACCGGCGTCGATTCGACGGATGCAAACGATGCCATCCTCAATGAAGCTGCCGTTCGCCGCATGCGTTTGACCGACCCGATCAACAAATATATTTACTGGTCGCTGTCCAATGCGCCCAATCGTCTCCGCATCATCGGCGTCGTGAAGGATGCCCTGACCAATGCCCCCTTTGCGGCCGCCGAACCCACGATCTTTGTCTACCAGCCCACCTGGGGCTACGCGCTCCAATACCGCCTGTCCCCCAATGTCAGCACGCAGACCGCCCTGGCCGCTATAAAACCGATCTACGACCGGTACAACCCGGGTGCGCTATTCCGCTATCATTTCATTGATGAAGACTACGCCACCAAATTCGAGCTGGAGATGCTCATCGGCCGGCTGGCAGGTGTTTTCGCCGTCCTGGCGGCCTTTATCTCCTGTCTGGGACTCTTCGGCCTCGCCGCATACGTAGCGGAGCAGCGCACAAAAGAGATCGGCATCCGCAAGGTGCTGGGCGCATCCGTCCCCGAGATCTTCTTAATGCTTATAAAAGACTTTATCCTGCTGGTCGTTATCAGTTGTCTCATCGCATCGCCGATAGCCTTTTACTTTTTACAGAACTGGCTCCGGCAATACAGCTATCGCATCGACATCAACCCGCTCGTCTTCGTCGTGTCAGCCGCGATCGCCATCGGGATCGCCGTCCTCACGATCAGCTTCCAGGCCATCAGGGCCGCCCTCATGGTCCCGGCCAACAGCCTTCGAACGGATTAATTCGCCTTTTTCTTCTCATCCGCCTCCGAGAACTTATAAAAAGCCCGCTTCATCTGGATATTGGTCACCGGGTTAACCACCAGCGGCTCATACTCCACCACCGTCTGATTGCTATCCAGGCCATAAGCCGTCTTATCCGACTGCGCCAGCCGGCTGATCGAAAAATAAGCGTTCAAAATGAATCCCTCCCTCGCAGAAAACTCATTGTCATACGACAAAAACCGCTTCATGATCACAAACCTAAAGTCATTCGGCCGCATATGCGCAAAGGTCGGGTACCGCTTGACAATATCCAGCTCCTGGTTGTTGACCATCTCCTGCACCACCTTCCGCAGCATCAGCCCGATCTTTGGCTGCACCCGGAACCCCAGCCGGAAATCGACCCGGATGATCTTGTCATCCCGGATTTCTTCCACACCATACTCCATCGTATACGGTTCATCCGTCCGCTCGATATGAACAAACCAATACACATCCGCCTTTTTCTCGATATTGTCAAAGATGGAATCCAGAATGCGCTTCTCGATCAGCTTCGAATACGCCGACCGCGTAAAATACACCAGGTGAGACGAATATTTGGGCACCGAGGGATCCCTGCTCAACGCCTCCAGCATGGGAATATAATCCGGCAGGTTTACAAAGGTCAGGAACCGCTGCGTGATCCGCCGGGCATTGTACCAGATATACATCGTGGAGATAAGCCCGATCTCAAACACAAGAAAAAAGAGCCGCTTGACGATCTTTACCGCATTGGCGATAAAAAAGCTGGTCTCCACGCACACAAACACCGTCAGTATCGCCCCCACGATCCAAAAGGGCATCTTCTTGACATACCGCAAAAAATAAAACATCAGAAAAGTCGTCATCAGCATCGCAATCGTAATCGAAAAGCCATAGGCCGCCGTCATCGCCTCCGAAGTCCGGAAATACAACAGCACCAGCGCACAGCCCGTACAGATGATCCAGTTGACGCTCGGGATATAGATCTGCCCCCGGATATTCGACGGGTATTTTACATTGATCCGGGGCCAGAAGCCAAGGCTGATCGCTTCGTTGATCAACGTAAACGAACCGCTGATCAGGGCCTGGCTGGCGATGATCGACGCCGACGTAGCCAAAATGATCGCCGGCAGCAGCAGGCCGCTCGGCACGATGGCGAAAAAGGGGTTGATGCCGCCCAGGTTTTCCTTATGCTGCAGCAATACCCAGGCGCCCTGGCCAAGATAATTCAGCACCAGCGTGGTCTTGACAAAGATCCAGCTGATCCGGATATTCTTCCGCCCGCAATGACCCAGGTCCGAATAAAGCGCCTCCGCTCCCGTCGTACATAGAAATATAGCGCCCAGCAGCCAGAAGCCGTTTGGATGTGTCGTCAGCAGCCGCACCCCATACCAGGGATTCAGCGCTTTCAAAATAGAGGGGTATTGAACCACCTGCATCAGGCCAAGCGCCCCCATCATAAAAAACCAAAGGAACATCACCGGTCCAAAAGAACCGCCGACGATTTTTGTGCCAAAGCGTTGAAATATGAACAGCAGCAGCAGGATGACCATCACGATTTCCACCACCAGGGTATTGCCCGGAAAGATATGCTGTTCCAAACCCTTGACCATGCTCAACCCCTCTATAGCCGAGGTGATCGTGATCGGCGGCGTGATGATCCCGTCGGCCAGCAAAGTGCCCGCGCCGATAATAGTAACATAAAACAGGGCTTTGTTATACCGCCGCACGAGGGCATACAGGGAGAAGACACCTCCTTCCCCATGATTATCAGCCTGTAGCGTGATCAGCACGTATTTAAAAGTCGTTTGTAAAGTCAACGTCCAGAATACGCAGGAAATGGCGCCCAGCACCAGCAGCCGATTCGCGTCGCCGCCCTCCGTCAGGATCGTTTGAAAAGTGTAAAGGGGCGAGGTACCGATGTCCCCATAAATAATGCCCAGCGCAACCAGCAAGCCCGCGGTGGACAAGGTGTTCATGTGTTTCTGATCCATGGTCGATTCTAAAATATGAAGATACCAATTATTTATCGGCTCCCGCGACCCAGCCGCTGCCCCATCCGCTGCCTCAGCCGCGACCCATCCACTGCCCCAGCCATCCATGACCAACGGTCAAAATACCGCATAAGCGGCCTAAGACCGGTCAAAAACCGATAGGTTTAACGCCCTCACCCTTCTTTTTATAAAATAAAAAAAACATATGAACCCTCTTAAACCTCATGGGCTATTTCCATATCTCATCCCAAAATAAACTGTTAAAACACTCTATTATGAAAACAAAGCTTTTTTCCTCGCTGACGGCCGCCATCGCAGTCGCCGGCTTGATCGTCGCCTGCAACAAGAGCAACAGCACTGGCAGCTCCTCTACTTCGAGCGGAACGAGCGCAACCGAAATTCAGACCCAATCGGATGATGAGACCCAGGTATCCAATGAACTGGATGCCGCCACCAATGATGTCAACAACAGTCTCAACGCCTCGACCTCGTTTAGCGGCGCCACCAGCTACAGCAGCGGTATTATCACCGACGGCGGCAACGGCGGTTCCATTATCGTCGACCTTAGCATCTGCGACGCCACCGTTACGACGGATACCGCAAACGGTCTCCGCCAGATCGTCATTACGTACAACGGTGCGAATTGCTGGGGCAACCGCATCCGTACCGGCGTAATCGTGATCTCCATCCCGGTAGGTGTCCGCTGGCGTGATACCGGCGCTGTCGTAACTGTCAGCATTCAAAACCTGAAAATCACCCGTGTCCGGGACAACAAGACCATCACCCTAAACGGCACCTATACCTATACCAACGTCAGCGGCGGTCTGCTCAGAGACCTCGCCACCCTCGGCACCATTACCCATACCATCGCCGCGGACAGCGTTACTATCCGGTTTGCCGACAGCGCCACCCGTACCTGGAGCGTGTCCAAACAACGCGTGTTTACCTATAACGACGGTGTTGTCATCACGACAACTGGCACGCATTCCGATGGAACGAATACCGATGTGGCGATATGGGGAACGAACCGTTATGGCAACTCCTTCGAATCGCTGATCTCCCAGCCCAAGGTCATCGAGCAATCCTGTGACTATCGGCTGACCAGCGGTCAGAATGTCATCATCCGGCCCGCCGTTACGATCACCGTCACCTATGGCCTCGATGTCAATGGCGACCCGACCGGCTGCCCCGGTAGTGGAACCTACTACTACAAGGCTGTCTGGACGATCAATGGCAAGACATATACGTTCATCGCGCCCTACTAATCTGGCCCGCCGGATAACCCCGCCGGATAACCCCGCCGATTAATCCGGCTCCCCTTAATAAAAGAGGTCGTCTCCTGTGGTTGGCAGACGGCCTCTTTTATTCTAAACAATTCCTTTCCTTGCTCATTCTGAGGAACATCTTACCCAATAGTAATGCAAACCCCGGCTGCCTCCTGCAAATCCCGGCTATGGCATACGTGGCTCATATTTTGACTTAGTATATACGACTCTTAATAGGATATTGGAATTTAGCAACGGCCTGGATTTTCATCCGGGCCTCTTTTTTGCCTATCTTATCGTACCCTACCCCCAACACAGCTGTGCCACCTGGTCCCGCAACCCCTCGATATTCTTCTGATACAACAGGTCGTCGGCGGCCATAAACTTCGTGCGCCTCAACCCGGGGTCCTGAAGAACGGTGGCGCCATACCGCTGCAGTAAGGTATCCATAATAGTCAGAGCGCCGGCCAGATCAAAATGAATAGCCGAATTAATGCTCACCCCCCGTTCGGAAACCTCCGCTCCCTCCTGTGCCGAAAACCCCTGAAAATCCACCTTCAGCTGGTCTTTAAAATAACGCGTCAACCCAAACACGATCCTTCCGTTCACCATCACAAAATCGATGTCCTTGTCCGAGCTGTCCAGCAATACCTGGAGCGCATCCTCTTCCTTCCTTTTCTTGCGCAATACGAAAAGGTCTGCATCGCCCCCCTCTTTAACCGATCCGCTCCGCGAAAGACCAAGCGCGGCCGCCGGATTGTCCGTCACCATCTTAAAAAGCTCCCGGTCGCTGATCCGGAGATCCAGCAATATGTTCACAAACCGGGCAAATTTTAATTCATCCAGCACATGCTTGCTTCCGCTCGGGCTCCAGTCCGAACCCAGACAAACGGTAATGTCTTTCTCCAGCAACCGCCTCACATCGACCGTATCCCGGTATAGCAACAGGTTGGATACCGGGGACCAGATCCAATGCAGCCCGTTGCCCCGCATAAATTCCAGCCCTTCGCCGGCCAGATCGATCCCGCAGCCGTGCGTGATCGCCAGCCTTGCCTGCCGCAGCTGTCCGGGATCGGGGATATCTTTTTTTAAAGAAGCAAACAAAAGATCCATCTCCTTTCTCGAATAAGGGTCCGCCACGCTCCCTTTTACAAAGCCAGCCTTACCCTCACCTGCATGGATCAACGAAGAGTAAAAGGGCGTATTGTCGTTGTTGACAGACCGGACAAAATCAGTATAGGTCGATTGCGCCACCGGCATCCAGTTGCCCGTGTCTTCCTCCGCAGTTCCATCCGGCATGACATTTGGCTTGTAAAAGTCGACCACGGAGTTTACCTGTTTGTTGGCCGGTATGGGCAAATCCAGCTGATCGCCCGTATTCCGGATGATAAAAGACCGGTTATCCGGCTGTTCGTCGTCAAGATCCAGCGTCTGCTGAATGATCGTCGTCCCACCGGCCACCGCCTGGATCTCCGAGATGATCACATGCGCCTTCTCCACTTCGGGCAGGGTCTTCGCTATCTCCGCCAGCGCCGTCACAGCTCCCGGATCATCTTTCCAGTTTCCCTTTATATAATCCAGCAAACCGCTGATCGCTTTCTTATATCCCGCATTGTTCCGCCATTGAAATCTGTTCTTCCAGATCGTCCGGCTCTCCCAGATCGGTAAAATATTATACCCGATATGCGTGTGAAGATTGATCAGTCCCGGAAAGATGACCGTCTCCTCCTCCAACTCGATCACCGTCATATCCGGCATCCCGGTCAGATCGCCCTTCCCATCCATCATTTGGACAACCCTGCCTTTTTCGATGACCAGGGTCTTCAGGCTTTCCCTTCCATCATCCCAAACCCGCCCGATGAGACCGATCCGCTTTGTAGAATATGTTAGCATAAAATAAGGGGATTTTATCCATGGTCAATTTATGGTATATTTACCACCCCAGCGGCGAAAAAATAATATGAAATTGTAAAAAATGACCAAAGCGATAAAAAGGTGCCATTGGCCCGGCAATGATCCGCTCTACATCAAATACCATGACGAAGAATGGGGAAAAGAAACCCACGATGAAAAAAAACTCTTTGAGTTTCTCATCCTCGAATCGGCGCAGGCCGGGTTGAGCTGGATCACCATCCTGCGCCGCCGGAACAACTATAAAAAGGCTTTTGCCAACTTTAACGCAAAAAAAGTAGCCGCCTTTGACGAGGCCGACTACAACCGCCTGCTGAACGATGAAGGCATCATCCGCAACCGGCTCAAGATCCGCGCCGCCATCAGCACCGCGCAGCTCTTTCTGGCCGTCCAAAAAGAATTCGGCTCGTTTAGCAACTACCTGTATAGCTTTATGCCGGAGGGGAAACCGATCGTCAACCACTCCACAAAAATCCAGGCCAGCTCGCCCATCTCCGACGCGATCAGTAAAGACATGAAAAAAAGGGGCTTTAAATTTTTCGGCACGACGATCTGCTATGCCTATATGCAGGCCGTCGGCATGGTCAACGATCATATCCCCGAATGCTCGTTCAAATAGAAAACAAACAGGCTATCTTGTTAGCCGCCTGATGGCAGACGCTTTAGCCGCTGACCTAAGCTCGTCTAAGTGGGCAGCGCCTTTGCCGGATTTGGCAGCTTTCTTCGCCGGTGTCGCTTTCTTCGTCGTTGTTGCCTTTTTTGCCGGTGTTGCCTTCTTGGCCGCTGTGGCTTTCTTTGCCGGTTTTACTTTCGGGGATTTTGTAGATTTCTTTACCATAGTTGCACGAAATTAGGTACTCTTACTGGAATTTGACATAAAAATCCCCGTTGGTGATAGTCTTCTTCGCATTGGCCGGAGAGCCGTTCAGGAAATAATCACCGCTGAAACTACCCTTGATCGAGACCGAATCTATTGCAGTGATGACCAACGTAAAATGATTGGTGATGGTCATGCCCGTCGCTATCGCCGTCCCTTCAGTGGGTGTACCTGCCTCATATTGCGAAGCTAAAGTTTGCCGGTAGGTAGCCTGGAGAAAGACACTGGAAGCCGTATCCGTATAAACACCAACTTGAAAAGAAGGTTGGCTGGAGGAACCGTCCAGGGCAAAAAGAAGCGCTTCACCTGGAGAGGAGGTTGCGGAGGAGGCGCCGGAAAAGGCAATGATGCTACCGCCCCTGGTGGCGGTAAGATTTGTATTAAAAACCATGGCCTGCCCATCGATGGTGGCCGTCAGGTGATAGGAGTCCGAAGAATTGCTTTTTTTGCAGGAAAAGGACAGGCCGGCAAGCAGGATAGCCAATAAGGTGGTTTTTTTCATGGTTAACAGTTTAAAAATACGTCCCCAAAATAGTAAACATTCCCGACCTGGCCTTTAAACATAAGGCATCTGGTTTTGTATCCTAGTTGCGTTTGTTGTTTAAATCAGCAACCCGCTGTTCGAGAATCCTTTTTAATTCCCCATAATTAATTTTGAGGCTATTTGCCGAAATCCCAATTGCCGTTCCAAAAACATCATAGTTTTTTTGCATAACCTTTCTCTTAAATGCGCTCTTTTGCCGATGAATGTATTCTTGCGGGTTCTTTACAACCAAATTTATAAATCTTTGATTGGCAACTGCGCTTTCTTTAACAGCAATAATGTCTGACCAGGGTATAAAGCCGGCAGGAACTCCACTGGAATTATCGGTTATTCCATCCTCGGCAATAATGAGCCCTGGGGTATTGTCCATTACTCTTTTAAAAATTGAAAACCCGACAAAACCAAAGAACAAAATAGCCAGACAGCCGGCTAAAAATATCATCGTACTGCTTCTGGCAACAGGGCTAAGAAACTTCTCAGGAGATATTACAAAGCATGCCCCAGCTATGATGAAAGCCAAACAACCCAAAAGCAAGAAAATCGTTTTTAATTTGCTTATCGGTATTTCAATTCTTTCCAAATCTTGCATAGTACTTAAAATTAGCTAAAAATAGTTGGAGAAAGATACAATATGGCGGCAGCGGTTAGATCATTTTGATAAACTCCTGAAAATAAGTAAATTTGTCTCAAAGGTCATCCTTATGGCAAAAGCGTTGGAACAGGAATTACTACAATACTTCCTTCAGCTAGATGATGCTGAAAAAAAATCTATCCTGCAAATGCTGAAAACTTTCGTAAAAGGCAGAGATGGAAAGATTTCCCGTGCCAGCATCGAGGAATACAATCAAGAATTGCGGGAGGCCGAAGCGGAATATGAAAGAGGGGACTATACCCCTCATGAGGAATTTGTAAAGCAGATAAAGGATTTTCGGGTACGTCATACCAGCATGGAACCGCTTGAATACTAAAGCGGTTTATTTTTTTATCGCAGCAACATACCCGGCCGGATTCTTTTCAAACTCTTCCTTGCACTCCCTCGAACAAAAGCCATACAACTTGCCCTTATATCTTGTCGTATCCGCCAACTCCGTCGTTAACGGCATCCCGCAAGCCGGATCTTTTTTATAATCCACCAGCGGCAGGACAATTTTTTTAAACGCCGCAGCAGCAACGGCCGGGCTATCCAGCCCCATTGCCCGCTGGCCGGCTGCAACACCGGACTGCCCGCTCGCCGCAGCGTGACGGCACGCCGCCATCACGCTCACCATTATGCTCAATAAAATAATCTTATTCATACTTATTATTTTTATTTGCTTCCAAACGGGAAGATAACTTTAAAGGTAAAATCACGGCCCATATTGAATACACCTTGCCGCTGATTGGTAACGGTGACAAGGTTGCCGTTCTTCGAATAGAAGTACTGCGCCAGGTTCAAATGATCCGCATAAGCAATATTGGTCAGGTTGGTGCAATTCAGAAAGAAAGAGCACAGCACCCGGCCGGATCTGCGGTTGACGAACCGGGTACCGAATCCGGCATCGACAAAAGTATAGGCTGCCGCGGGGATTTCGGTGTAAAGGGCGCTGTAAATATCGTTTTGTTGCCAATAGTGCGCCAAACCGATCTTGAAATACGTCCCTGACCACGCAGACCCGGATTTGTCGTTCAGCCGGAATTTCAGTTCGCTGTGCAAATGAGGTGCGGGTGTCCAGGGGATGTGGTTGGTGGAGTCCGTTGCGTGGGGCAACCAGGAATAGATATACGAAAACCGGTTATCCCATTCCAGCCATTTCGCTCCGGCGGGGTGAACATTAAAATAAGCGGTGAGACCGGTCAGGATCGCCGTATTGGAAGACACGTACTCATAAACGGGATAGCCCTGAGAGCTGGAATCCGTCCGATCGGCAAAGATAAAATGGCCGATATGGTTATAGAATCCATCGAGCTCGAGGCTGATATCCGTTCCGCCGTAGCCGTATGCCGCATCGATCTGATAGCCCTGCTCCGGCTTTAGGTTGATATTACCCAGCTGGTAGGCATTGGAGCCGATGTTCAGACCGTTGCTCGTAAGTTCGTTAATAGCCGGCGCCCGAAAGCTTTTGGCAATATTGAGTTTGACGTATTGTCCATGCGGCAGCTGGTAGGAGGCGCCGATACTTCCGGACCAGCCGGAATAGGTGTTGGAAAAGGGGACGAACCCATACATTCCATCACCGATGAAGTTGGTGATATCGTAGCGCAATCCGCCGCTGAGGGTGAGCGCCTTGATGTTCTTCTCCACGATCGCAAATCCGCCGATCTCGAAATTCCGGTAATTCGGGATCTCGTAATCCGGAGAATAGGGAGCAGGAGGAGGGGGCAGGTTGTGCTCGAATTCATAGATGCCGTTGACACCGGTGGTGAGCTTCAGTCCTTTTGGCATATCGACGAGCTGATATTTCAGCGAATAGGGGATATCGTAGACGACCATATTGTTCGCCCCCACGCTGCCGGAGTCGATATCATGGTGAACACTGCTGGTGAAGCCGATGTCAAAGCCGATGCTGCCTTTGTTAACGTTAAAGCTGTTTTGCCACCAGGCCTGGTATTCATCCAGGATCTTGTCACTGGCGATGGTAGCGTTGTACGAGAGGAAATTGCTAAGCGTAGGCGCAAGCTTCTCTCCTACCGGATTGTCAAACAGGAACTTTCCGGTGGCGCTATCACGGTTGCCGGACGGCACCTGGATGCGACGGGCGAGGGCGCTGAGCGTCAGGCGGGAATAGCCCCAGGACTTGTTAAGGCCGAGGGTCAGGCGGCCGTTGCCCTGGTTCCAGGCAGAGCCCCATACGTAGCCGTCCTTCGGGTTCCAGTAGCTGTGGGCCAGCTCGCCGCTTGCATGCAGATCATAAATAAAGCCATTGTTGTTGCCGCCGAGGTGCAGCGAGTTGCCGATATAGCCGTTGTTGGCATGATATTCCGAAAGCCAGCTTCCCTGAAACGTTCCGTTGGGGACAAAAGGATTAGTCTTGAAGTTGATGACGCCGGCCTCCGCGCTGGCGCCGTATTGCAGGGATGCCGGCCCGCGGATGACCTCCGCATCATAAACCGCATAGGGGTCGATGAGGATGCCGTGGTCGTCGCCCCACTGAAAGTCTTCCTGGGGGAGGCCGTCGGTCAGTACCAGGACACGGTTAAAGCCAAGCCCGTTGATCTGCGGTTTGGTGGTCCCTACCCCCTCGGTGGTCTCACTCACGCCGGGCTGGTTGGCGACCAGGTCGATAGCGGTATTGGAAGCGCCCTGAAGGATCATGTCGTGGGTGACTACAGAAACGGGAACCGGCGTCCGCCGGATCGTCGTCACATTTCCCAGCGATGTGATGATCACTTCTTTTAACACCCTAACACTATCGGGAGTAGCGGGATGGGCAGGATGATCGACAGACTGAGCGTTGACATAAAGTCCCGCCAACAGTCCTGCCGACACAAAAAATATCTTTTGCATCAGAATTATTTAATTCAGAAAATTTTACCGACAGGGATAAAACATCAGGCCTTGGGGGGGTGAAAGATATCGACGCAAAGGATCAGGGAAGGCCCGTAAGAACGAAACTCACTCGTTGCAACCCTATGCCAATCGAGGACAGGCGCTGTCAGACAGGCCAGGTCCGACCGTGAGAAAAACACCACTTCGTTCTTCCCGTTCGCCAACCGCTCCTGGTTATCCTGGTCATCCTTCTGCTCCTGCCGGAGCTTTTTCATCAGCTGGCATTTCCCGTTACAATGCATGGCCGGGAAGGCTTTATTCTCGCAGTTTTTGGCATATTCGGCGATATGCGTGTAATAGTCGGCGATGATAAAGAAGTGACTAAAGGTCTGCGCAAGAAAGGTTGCGAGGAAAAGCGATACAATTAGCTGGCCGTATAGTGTCCGGTTTCTCAAACTGATTGCAAAACTAGGGGAAAAACGGATTCACCTGCCTAACTTTAATAATTATCTTCGGTTAACCAAATTACCTTGTATGGACATTCCTATCCCCCGCGAACCTGTCGTTCCATCTTCCTGGTTTACAAAATTTACCGAATGCTTTTTTGGTGGCCTGATTCCAGGCAATATATTATTGCTGGTCGCTTCGTTATTTCCCCAAAGCACGCTGATAAAGTTGGGCCCGCTACTCTTAGCAATCCTCCTGTTTGGGCAATTGGTCACTGGCATAACATTCGGGATCGGCTTCTCCATACCCTGGCACAAAAGAGAAAACAGGAACCACAGCAGCTCCGAAAAAATTCATGGCTGGCTGCGGGGCATGCTTCGATACTGGCTGGCAATGATGATCGCCTATTATGGGTTCGGCAAGCTCTTCCGGACACAATTCGCCACATCCTTTAAACGGGCCGATATCCCGGTGGGCCAGCTCAACGGATTCGAGCTGACCTGGAATTATTTTGGTCATTCCTACCCGCTGGCCGTTACAATCGGTTTATTGCAAATCGGCGGGGCCATCCTCCTGCTGTTCCGCCGCAGCACTTTATTCGGGGTGGTTCTTTTGCTACCTGTCATGGTCAATATTCTCCTGATCAATCTACTCTATAAGATAGCCCCTGGGGCATTTCTGAACTCTATTCTGTTCACCCTGGGCTTATTGTATTTACTGTTGCTGAACCGGTCCGCGCTGATAAAGGTCTTCTGGCCTCCCGTCGATCCGCCACCCGTTCGGCTCGGTTTCTTAAAACAGGTATTCCGGTTCCTGGCCATCGGCGCCCCATTCGGCATCATATTCTATTTCGTCAGCAAAAGCCCGGTCTCCCCGCTGGCCGGCAAATGGACCGTCGACCGGCTCGTGCGAAACCGCGACACGGTAAAGGCAAACGCCTGGCTGACCGATACCACCGCCTGGACTACCGTATACATCGAAGAGCGCAGTACGCTGGCCCTTTGTCCCAACCCCTATATCTTCGAGGCGAAAAAGAGCCGGGTCGCACAATATATCTATAAAAAAGACCTGCAGCAGATGCAGCTCATTTTCTTCAATAAAATAAATGACACAATCCGCTTTCAGGTGTGTCAGCCCGATGATCGCGGGATGCAGTGGGACGGCATCATCGACAACGACACCGTATCGATGCAGCTATCACGGGCGAAAGTCAATTTTTAAATACCTTCGCGGTATGGAAACGATCAGGCGCACTATTCCCGATAGCTCAATTTCCGACAACTCAATTCTCGACAACTCAATTCTCGACAATCCCGTATGGAATGCCCTGACCTCGGGAAATAAAAACCTGGCCGAATCCGCCGGCAATGACCTTGTCAAATCTTTCCCGGCCGACATCGCCCCCTTTGTCGGCCTCAGGGCCACCGATGCCGATTGTTTCCATACGCTCGATGAACTGATCCCCACCCACAGGGTAGTGGCCATCGTTACCCCGGAGGAAATCGAAATCCCCGGTCGGTGGAAACATATTCTCCATACGCAGCTCTACCAGATGATAGCGCCGGCAACCGCCACAGACGCCCACGCCTCCGCTCCCGCCGTCCCCCACGTAACCGACTACGCCTCTCCTCCGGCCGCCCCCCACGCCCTACACAAGGCTTCCCCCGAACTCATTCCCTTGCTTCCAATGCATATCCCCCAAATGCTTAGCTTGACAAAACTGACGAATCCCGGACCGTTCTATAACCGGACGATTGAATTCGGCAACTACCATGGAATTTTCGCCGGTGACCAACTGATTGCCATGGCTGGACAAAGAATGCATCTTGGAAAATATATCGAAGTAAGCGCCGTGTGTACCCATCCGGATCACCTCGGTCATGGTTATGCCACCGCCCTGATCCTGCACCTGGCAACCCTCATCCGGGCGCAGTCGGCCATTCCCTTTCTGCATGTGCGGACAGACAATACCAACGCTATAAAGGTCTACAAAAAATTAGGGTTCTCGATTCATCAGGAGGTGACCATCAGTATTCTTCAGAAATTGGCCAAATGACGCAAAGATCGGTGCTGTCTCAGCCACTCCCCAAAGGTCATTCACACTTTGAAAAATATTTTTTTCCGGTAAAGAAACCACAACATCCCCGTCTCCAGCGCAAATACGCTAAGACTGCCGACGATCCCCGCGCCCACTCCGCCGACATCGGCGATCCGCAGCAGCCCGCCAGTGATGGCAAATACATATTCGTTGAACCAGCGCGAAGCCACGATCTCAAAAAACAGGTAAATAAAAATGGAGTTCATCCCGAAGATCAGAAACAGCTGGGTATATTTCCGGTGCCCGGCCAGATCGACCCACCAGTACGCCGCCGCCAGGAAGAGCAGACACCAGCCGCCGCTCGCCAGTACGAAGCTGCTGGTAGCGATCCTTTTTATGATCGGCGTAACACCCGTCCAGTCGAGACCAAAACCCAACAACAATAACACGACGCCCGACAGCAGCAGCCACTTTAGCTTTTCCCGCCCCGTTTTATCACTCAGCAGCAGTCTCCCCGCCAGGGCGCCCCAGATGGTATGGGCGCTCGTAGCAATACAATTGATGGCCACCCACCCGCCGTTGTTGATCTTATGCATCAGCACCAGGTCCATATAATTTCCAAAATTATGCTGGTCGGTAAAGGGCTGGTCGAATCCGGGAATAGATATGAACCGGTACAGGAATTCGGGCAAAAGCAGACATATCGCGCTTACGAGGATCTGCGCGGCGACTGACCAGTCGATGATCAGGAAGGTCACCAGTGTAGTAAAAGACAGCTGGGTCAATACATCCCACAGCTCGAAGGAAAGCCCATTCTTTCGGACCGCGTAGTCCAGTACGCCCCAAAAGAAAAGCCAGCCGGACCTGCGCAGCGTTTTCCGGAAGGTCTGGCCCCAGCTCATTCCTTCCTGCCGGTGTTTGTGGAGGGAGAAAGCCATGGCCGTCCCCGCGATGAACATAAAGGTCGGCTGTACGAGGTCCCAAAGATGCAACCCATGCCAGGGATGATGGTAGAATTGGATCAGCACCGGGTAGCCCGCCGTCCCCTTCAGTGCAGGCCCGAGGACACCGAATAATTCCGTCGACTCGAGCGTCAGCAACAGCATGGTGAGACCGCGAAGAACATCCAGCGATGCGAGGCGATTTGTTGGCATCTTCCCATAAATGTAAGCGTAAAATCCTTACCGCAATCTATGCCGGATTCGTCGATTCCAGCAGCAGGAAACTAAATGGCTCAATGACCAGGTACTCATTGTCAGCCCCCGCCCGGTAAGATTGTCCGGTCCAGTGATCATACAGCAGACCCGGCGCGGGACCATGTTCTTTAAAGGCATACCAGGTCAGATTAGCCTTTTCAGGACTAAAATTGAACAGGCAATATAGCCGTTGCCCTTCGCGCACCCGCACATAACCGGCTACAGGAACGGTACGCTCAGCGAGGGCAGGATGCGGCGCCAGCCAGTACAGATTGTTCCAATCGCCGACCAACGTTAATTTTTTCCGGATCGCAATCAGCTTTTGCGTACCCGAGAATAGGACATGCTCGGTCGTGCCCGGCTCTTCCGTCCTGGCATTCTTCCTCCAATCGATGACCGGCCGGTGCATCCACCGGTTATCATAGCTC
>Ga0207033_1015_pt1 | contig 41989 bp, 41 predicted proteins | sample Alteio_BWMinCont_35_FD_153262 | JGI IMG/M metagenome (GOLD analysis project Ga0207033, IMG submission 153262) | Enriched cells from forest soil in Barre Woods Harvard Forest LTER site, Petersham, Massachusetts, United States -... | ecosystem: Environmental > Terrestrial > Soil > Temperate forest >... | reverse complement strand
GCAGCACATTTAACGAAGTGAACAGCAGGGTATATGCCTTGCCCGAAACGATGGAATATTATATGCATGGTTTGCTGCTGTCGCAGTTTTTATGGAAACACCATTATCAAATGTTCGATTATTTTACCGCTACTTTACCCCGTTATGCTGAACACGTAAAAAGTTACCTGGAAGTTGGGGTGGGCCATGGATTTTATCTTTCGAAGGCATTAGAAGTATTGGGTGACAGAGCAACGTTAACTGCCGTAGATATAAGTGAAACTTCTATCGAATTAGCAAAACGCTTTATAAACGATAGCCGCATCACCTTTAATTTGAAGAATGTTTTTGATTTTAATAATGGCGAGAAATATGATTTTATTACGCTTGGCGAAGTACTGGAGCATGTTGAAGACCCTTTAAGCCTATTATTAAAATTAAACAATCTGCTTGGCGACGACGGTGTTCTTTTTTTTACTACGCCAACAAATGCACCGGCAATTGACCATATTTACCTTTTTAATAATGTTGAAGAAATACGGGATATAGTAAGATCAGCAGGCTTTCGTATAGTTTCTGAAATGTCTTTTTTATCGGAAGATGTTTCTGCTGAAAAGGCGGAGAAATGTAAAGTGGCCGTTTTGTACGGGGCATTTTTGAAAAAAGAAAAGATGTTAGCTACGGAATGATTGAATTGCTAAACTCAAAATAGATCAGCAGATGCTTTTTACCTCGGCCACGTTTGTGCTTTTTTTTGCTGTATTTTTTCTTTTGTACTGGTATATTTTTAGCGGGAATCTTAAGCTTCAAAACCTTTTAATTTTAGCAGGCAGCTATGTATTTTATGCGTGGTGGGATTGGCGGTTTCTTTTTTTACTGATAAGCAGCTCTGTATTAAACTACTTTCTTGGCATCGGTATAGCAAAAAGTAAAAATGAAAAGTACCGTAATTTTTTACTTTGGATAGGTTTGATCCAGGGGCTTGGCAGTTTGGTGTTTTTTAAATACTTTAATTTCTTTGTTGTATCCTTTATTAGCGGATTCGCAGTTTTTAATATCCACCTGGATGTTTATACCCTTAATATTATACTCCCGCTGGGGATAAGCTTTTATACTTTTAAAACATTAAGTTATCTAATAGATATTAAACACAGTAAAATTAAACCAACCACCGATTGGGTGGTATTTTTTTCGTACATCGCCTTTTTTCCATCATTGATCTCCGGACCAATCGATCGCCCAAAAACACTGATACCGCAATTAGAAAAAAAAAGGGTATTTGATTACAGCCAGGCTTCTGACGGCATGCGTCAAATATTGTGGGGCTTATTTAAAAAAATTGTGATTGCCGATAATTGTGCTGCGCTTACCGTCCCGGCTTTTGGTCATTATAATACTTTACCGGCGAGTTCTTTATTATTTGCAATTTTTCTTTTCACAATACAGGTTTATGCTGATTTTTCGGGATATTCGGATATAGCCATAGGCCTTGCAAACCTGCTTGGGTTTAGGATTACAAGGAATTTCAATTTTCCTTTTTTCGCGGAAAGCATACCTGATTTCTGGCGCAGGTGGCATATTTCTTTAACCAGCTGGTTAACAGATTACGTGTTTACACCGTTAAGCATCTATTTCAGGGATTACGGAAAATTGGGGCTGATATTGGCAATTTTGATAAATTTCTTATTAATAGGTATGTGGCACGGTGCTAACTGGACTTTTATAGCATTCGGCTTTTTGCATGGTTGTTTTTATATCCCATCAATATTGCGCGGCAGTATCTATAAAAAGAAGAAAACTAATACGCAACCCTTAATGGCATTTATAAACATAGCCGGAACGTTTGTCCTGCTAATGTTCACCTTTGTTATTTTTCGGGCAGATAATATATCCCAGGCTTTTGATTATTACCGCAGGTTATTTTCACCTTCCATCTTTTACAGTTTTACCATAACCGAAAAAGTAAATACTATAGCAACATTGGCGGCTATTATTTTGATGCTATTAGCGGAATGGCTACAAAGGGATAAGCAGCATGCTTTGCAAATTGACGCCATCAAAAAATTCCCGGTAAGGGCTTTGATCTACTTCAGTTTAATATTTATCATTCTTACATTCAGCCCGCCAAAAATTACGGACTTTATTTATTTTAAGTTTTAACCCGAAATGAAAAAGCCAATAAATAAATTTCTGCTTAAAACACTGCTGTTTGTTTTGCCGGTGCTGGTTTTTTTTGAGGCGATTTTTCGCTTAGGGTTTGCCCCGATAGTCACCGATTCAACACTGTTTGATATTAAAATGCTGACTGTTCAAAAGCGCCATATTAAAAATATAAAACTGTTATCAATGGGTTCGTCTATAAACTTATATGAACTGGATTCAAAAATAATGGTGCAAAATTTTAATATGCCCTATTATAATTTTGCATCATGGAACCTGCAGATAGCCGATATGAAACGGTTATTAACCGATTTGGTAAAAACCAATAATCCAAAATATGTTATTATATGCTCCTCGTTCCCTGATTTTATCTCACCTCCAAATGATTCTTACCTAAATTATATAAACACCGATTACTTCATAAAAAATGACTTCCCCGAATTATTTTACTTTAAAAATTACTACTCCATCCATCAAATCGTGTGGAGGAAATTTCATACCTACCCGCTGGTGCTTGATGATTGGGGCGGGGCCTCGCTAAGCGCTAAAAATATAAACAAGGACAAGTGGGATGAGCATGATATATTTCCAACCAAATACACCGGGGAGAATTATAAGGCGCTGGACTCGTTAAGCGCTTTTCTTAATGAACAAAACATCAAATTCATATTTGTGCAGGTCCCGATAAAAAAATCATATACCAATACCGATAAATCCAAACAAATTATTCAATCGCATTTTGATAAGTGCAGATCGATTGTTGAACAGCATAATGGCATCTATTTAAATTATTATAATACAACCATTTTTACCGACAGCTTATTTATTGATCAGTATCACCTGCAGGATGCCGGGGCAGTAATTTTAACCAAAGAAATAGTTGGCGATTTGAAGAAAATTATTTTAATCAAATAAATTTATTTTCGTATTAATCCTATTGGTTAGGCCATTGATATTAATGAAGTTGCTATTACAGATTATTTGACTGCTCATTGTCCAATATTTCACTAATGTCTTTAAAATTGATGGGCAGATGTTTAGTTGCTATATTCCAGATTATCTCATAATCTATCCCAAAATATTCATGACTAATACGGTTTCTCAAGCGATACATCTCTTTCCATGGCACATGAGGGTATTTTGACTTAACAGTTTCGGATAAACTTTTAGAAGCTTCACCAATAATTTCAAAATTGCGCACTACTGCATCAACCGTTTTGTAGTCCCGTTTAAAGTGCTGAAAATCCAGTCCGGTTATGTATTCCTGAACTCTTTGCATTGAAAGTACAATGTCTTCAAGATAAAGAATGTGGTCTCTTTCTTCGGGTTTCAAATGTATTTTACCTGGTTAAGAATTGATTCTTTGATACGTTCTTTTAAAGCATTTTTTGTTATCAAATCTACATTTATACCTAATGATTGTTCTAAAAAGCTTTCTAAAGTAAAAAAGGACCAGCCTACCGGTTGCGAAAACTCAACTACAAGATCTAAATCGCTGCAATCTGTTTGCTGTCCGCTCGCATACGAGCCGAAATAACCAATTTTGCTTACATGAAATTGGTCAGCGAGAACAGGTTTAATTTCTTTCAGTTTAGTTTCTATGTCAGATATTGATAACATGTCTGCAAATTAATAATTTTTAACAGCATTAAAAATTAGTGTTTCTAATCATTCCTTCTCCACCTCATTTAAAACAGGGTGGTCAATCGTACTGATTGTTGTATGGTCACCTTTTAATTCATCAAACACAATAATTTCATTAAGGCCATTAATAAGCCATGACGCCGGAATGTACAAAGTTTGCTGCGGGCCTATCTGCCAGTATTTCCCTAAGTTATGCCCGTTTAAAAAAACGAACCCTTTTCCAAAACCGCGCATATCCAGGTAGGTATCGCCGGTTGTATTCAGGAAAAACGTGCCCCTGTAAAATGCCGGGATATTTGGCGGATAAACTATGGCATGCCATCCCGGCGGTTTTGAAAGTTTGGTAGTGATATATTTATTTATGCCATCCAGGTTGGTAAAAGGAAATTTATACATTTTCCAGCCGGTTAACTCAACCCCTTTCAATGTTACTGTTTCGGTAACACCCTGGCGGTTATCCGTTAAATACGGGCCGTAATTGATGCGTCCGTTGTTTTCAACCAAAATGTCTAAAATTGCGTTGTTCGCTGTACTGTTAATCTGTAGCGAATCCTGCCTCAGCCTTCTGTCTAACACGCTTATGCGCTTCCCATCCAAATAGACAGTGGCAAAATCACGCATTTGGTTAATTCTTAATAAGCCGGTAACAGCATTTTTTAAGGTGGTGCGGTATAGAACAAAACCATAGCCCTGGTTTAAATCTTCAAAACATAGGGGGTGTTCGGCAACTACAGGTTTGCCAAGGTTCCAGAATAAGGTTGAATGATCAGGCAATTCAATATCCGGAATCGCAATTGCAGGATTTTTTTTCGGCACAGGCGGTAATTTTTCACCGGCAGGCAAATGCTTTTCAATTACGTCGCGGAATTTATAAAACTTAGCTGTCGGGTTACCGGCTTCGTCAAGCGGCGCATCATAATCATAACTTGAAGTTTGCGGCGAATAAGGCTCCCGTTTGCTCATATTGGCGCCATTCATAAAACCGCGCGTGGTACCACCATGAAACATATACAGGTTAATGGATATGCCGGCGGATAAAACTTCATCAAGCTTCTTTGCATCATCATCAGCATTACTACCCTGGTGCGGACTTCCCCAGCTATCAAACCACCCGGGGTACCATTCGGCTATGTAATAGGGGCCCTTACCATCGTGGTATTTATTGATAAGTGCTTTTACCTGCTTCGGATCATCCAAACCATTTACTGCAGGCAGATAGCCCGGCAAATACCCTTTAGGCAATTGCGAAGGGCCATCGCAGGTAAACAGCAGACCGTCAAAGCCGCCCTCCTGGAATATTTTACGATTAATATCCAGGTACTCTTTGTCATCGCTGTATGAGCCGTATTCGTTTTCAATCTGCACCATTAAAATGTTGCCGCCATTGGTTATCAGCAGGGGTGAAAGCTGCTTGCCCAGTTGCATGATATAATCGTGATAATACTTTAAAAACTTAGGGTCTTTGCTGCGGACTTTTAAAGTTTTATCCTTAAGCAGCCACCAGGGATAACCGCCAAACTCCCATTCGGCGCAGGCATAAGGGCTTGGGCGCAAAATCACCCATAAGCCTTCTTCTTTGGCTATGCGTACAAATTCGGCGATGTCATTATTCCCGGTAAAATCGTATTTGCCCTCTTCGGGCTCCTGCGCGTTCCAGAAAACATAGGTACCGATAGTATTTAAACCCATTGCCTTTGCCATCTTCATCCGTTCGCGCCAATAGGCACGTGGTATGCGGGTGCAGTGCATTTCGCCAGAGATCAGCTGCAGGGGTTTGCCATCCAGTAAAAAAGTAGAATCACCCAAAGCAAAGGTGTGGGAGGTTTTTTGGGCGGTGCAGAGATTTGCAAGGACAGTTAATGCGAAGAGAATTACGGCTGATTTTTTCATCGGGGTAGTATTCAAAACGCCCGCAAATTAAGGATTTTATAAATATGGTTAATTAATTTAGCATCAATAGCGATCGTTACCCGGCCTATTCCTTATGCTTTTTCTCAAAGTTTTTCCCAAGCATTATGCTCATGACAGCCACACCGGCAAAAAGCAGTACCCAGGTAAGGGGCTGTTCAGTGCTTATGTTCCCTTCAATAAAAAGCAGGAAGCCTATAATAAGGTTGAGCAGCCCCCATAAAACATTGGTTGTCGGGGAAGACAAGCCCTGACCCGGCGGTTTTGCGAAAGGGGTCGGGAACTTATCACCTGACACACCATAAATAAAATGCGGCACAAAATTGGCGAGGAACGCCCCCGCGAAAAAATCAGCTATATAGTTATACCATTCCATGTATTGAGATTTATTTTAGTGCATCGAAGGTAGGGAATTAATGAATATTATTCTTCGTCCGTCCTTGCGATTGGTAATAAATCCGAAATCGAACATCCGAAATCCGAAATTCTCCCCTACTCCACTTTCCTGAAATCGTAGGGATTGTACTCCACAAAATCAGCTACCTTAACCTTTACTCCCGTTACTTTGCCATTTTGCACTATAAAAGGGAAAACAGCTTTGCCATAAGTTGGGTCGCTGAAGGTTACGTAAAAGCGGTTGCCGCCTAAGGCCTGCAAATGGGCATACATGCGCGGATGGTGCTCAAAGCGCATTTCAAGGTCGTTTGCTTCTCCCTGGATGATGGTCAGGCTACCATACAAATCATTAACATATTTACCAATATATTCGGTTAATGGCAATGCTGTGGTGTGGTTTAAAGCTACAGTATCGCGCAGGCGTTTATCAGCTGCATTATCTATAGTAGCAGTGGCTTTATAATTTTCGAGGTAAACATCACTGTAGTTACGATAGGGTTTTTTAAAATAAGCATCCATTATCTCCCATCGCAGGGCCTCGTAAAATTCATTTTGGTCCGTATTTGTAAGTATGATAATCCCAAGGTGATCCTGCGGCACCAGCGTAACGGACGATAAATAACCATTTACCCCGCCATCATGCATCACCAGCCGGTGACCATTGTAATCCTGTATAAACCAGCCCAAGCCATAAAGCTCATAATTGTTTTCACCATCCAAATGATGGACGCTGCCAACAATATCCTGTGCCTCGCGGGTAGCTTTTATGGCCGCCAGCGGGATCACCTGTCTTTGGCCAACTTTGCCATCATTCAACAAAGCCAGCACCCACTTGCTCATATCATTTATTGACGAGCAGATGGCCCCGGCGGGGGCGAGCCCATCTATCTGTGCATAGGGGATTGGCGATAAGCGCTCATCAATAAGGGTATGCGGTACGGTACGGTTTAGTGATTTGGGCATATCGATAGTGATGGCCAGCGTATTTGTCATGCCAAGCGGGGCAAAAATATTTTCTTTAACAAACACCTCCCAGGGTTTGCCGGTAACAACCGGGATGATTTGCCCGGCGGTTAAAAAAGCGGCATTGGTATAGCCCCATTTGGTGCGGAAAGGATAGGTTGCTTTAACCATCCCCAGCCGCTCAATAATATCATTGCGGGTAAGATCGGTATTATAAAAAGTAAAATCCCCCTGGAAAGTCTGTAAGCCTAACCGGTGACAAAGTAAATCGCGCACGGTGGCCATTTCACCGGCAGGCCTGTTATCCAGCTTAAATTGGGGAAGGTATTTGGTTACTTTATCATCCAGCGAAAGCTTATTTTGTGCCTGCAGCATAGCCAACGCTGTGGCAGTAAAAGCTTTGGTATTGCTGCCAATCATAAACAAAGTATTTATATCCACTTTTGCAGCCTGGCCAAGTTCCTTAATGCCGTATGCATTCATCAATATAACTTTATTATCCTTAACAATACAAACAGCAGCACCGGGTATGCGCCAGTTGGTCATCGCACGGTTTATGTAATAGTCGATACTGTCTTTAATAAATTTACTCCTGTCAATATGTTGTGCGTAGCTTACAGATGCACTTAGTAAGAAAATGATAGCAGCGAGAAGTATTTTTTTCATTACAGGAATTTTATCTGAAACAAATTCCACGAATTTATACGAATTTCACCAATCTTAATTTCTTTTATGTTTAAGACCAAGTTAAAGCATCCAAAGGCGCTCAGTTATCGAGCACCAATTCGTGAAATTCGAATGAATTCGCGAGAATTAGTGATTCATTTGATTTTTTAAAGTGCTAATTTAACGCAAAATTTACTGGCTGATTATTTATTTACACACATAAGCGACAAATTGATGGATTTTAAATTTTACAAAACAGGGCTATTGTCCCTAACTTTTTTCCTGTTGTTATTTTCGCAGCAGGCGGCAAAGGCCCAGCGTGGCGGAAAAACGCATTGGGCAACAGATGGTTACCAGTATTACCGTGTGCAGAATGGACAACTGGTGGAACTGGATACCCGCGACTCTGCCAAAAAAACCGTATTGGTTACCAAAGAGATGCTTACGCCATCCGGTCAGCCGGCTTTAAGGGTAGAAAACTTTTACCTGTCTGATGATGGGCAGAAGCTTTTGATATTTACAAATAGCAAACGAGTATGGCGATATAATACCCGTGGTGATTATTGGGTGTATGATATGGAAGCCAAAACTCTTAAACAAATTGGCAAAGATCTGCCTGTGTCATCATTAATGTTTGCCAAGATATCGCCAGACGGTACAAAGGCCGGGTATGTTAGCGGGCATAATGTTTATGTTGAAGACCTTGCAACCAGCACGGTTAAGCAATTAACTTTTGATGGTACTAAAAAGCTTATCAATGGCACGTTCGACTGGGTTTATGAAGAGGAATTTGATTGCAGGGACGGTTTCCGCTGGTCGCCGGATAGCAAAGCTATCGCCTACTGGCAAATTGACGCCAGCAAAATAAAAAACTACCTGATGCTGAATACTACCGATTCCATTTATCCTTTTGTAGTACCGGTAGAATATCCTGTGGCAGGCGAGGACCCAAGTTCATGCAAATTGGGCGTTGTGGATGTCACCAGCGCTAAAACTACCTGGATGGATGTGCCGGGTGATCCCGTACAGCATTATATTCCGCGCATGGAATGGGCTGGAAATTCGAACCAGCTTATTTTACAGCAATTGAACCGTGCACAAAACGATAGCAAAATATTTATTGCCAATGCATCAAACGGTACAACAGCTTTGCTGCATGATGAGGAGGCAAAGGCATGGATAGATGCGGGAGATGGCCGCGACCCTATTGGCTGGAACTGGATTGACAAAGGGAAAGCCTTTCTTTGGCTGAGCGAGAAAGATGGCTGGCGGCACATGTATAAAATTGACAGGGATGGCAAAGAAACGTTGCTCACACAAGGCAATTATGATGTGATAGACCTTAACCTTATTGACGAAGCAAATGGTTATATCTATTTTATAGCTTCGCCGGATAATGCCACTCAAAGGTACCTCTATCATATAAAAATAAAAGGCGGCAAAGCCGAACGGATAACCCCTGCCGATGAACAGGGAACAAACGGATATGAAATATCACCCAATGGAAAGATTGGCCTGCATAACTTCTCCAATATTTATACAGCATATCAAAGTGAGGTGATTAGCCTTCCTGACCATAAGCATATAAGCGGCCAGGTGATTAAATTAAACACAAATGCCAAAAACAAACCTGAGTTTTTTAAAGTAAAAACAGCTGATGGCATTGAAATGGACGGCTGGATGGTGAAACCAACCAACTTTGATCCCACCAAAAAATATCCTGTAGTATTTTATGTGTACAGTGAACCTGCCGCAACAACAGTAAATGATGCTTATGGCAATGGCCGCAATGGTGAATATGTTGGCAGCATGGCCGATGATGGTTATATTTATGTATCATTAGATAACCGTGGAACGCCTGCCCCGAAAGGAAGCGAGTGGCGTAAATCAATCTATAAAAATATTGGAATAGTAAACATCCAAGACCAGGCAATGGGTGCAAAAGAGGTATTAAAATGGCCCTTTGTAGATACAAGCCGTGTAGCGGTTTGGGGCTGGAGCGGCGGCGGCTCATGCACGCTGAACCTGATGTTCCAGCATCCTGAAATTTATAAAACAGGCATATCGGTAGCGGCCGTTGGATGGGAGCTGAGCTATGATAACGTTTACCAGGAACGCTATATGGGTGTGCCTATTGATGATGCAAGCCGGGAAGTGTTTATAAAAGGCTCGCCGGTTACTTATGCAAAAAATTTGCGCGGCAATTTATTGTATGTACATGGCACGGGCGACGATAATGTGCACTACCGGAATGCTGAATTACTGATCAACGAACTTGTAAAATATAATAAGCAGTTCCAGTTGATGTCGTTCCCTAACCGCACGCATGGCATATTTGAGGGACCGGGCACTACGCAGTTTTTGCGCACTTTGTATACCAATTACTTAAAAGAACATTGCCCGCCGGGAGGCAGATAGGAGGCTTTGTTTGAATAATGAATATTGAATGTCGAATTTTGAATTATGAAGGGAGTAAAATTTCCTTCACTATTCAAAATTCGACATTTTGTGTTTGATATTTTTGGTTTTTCCAATTATTGATTTGATCTTTATATTAGGATATCCCTACTGAGATAAGCTTTCTGAAAATTCTGTTCAGGAAATTTTATAACCCTATATTTTGTTAACTTAAATTCTTGTGTTATGAAAAAGATCAATCAACCACCTTTAAACCAGCGCCGTACATTTTTAAAACAATTTGCCACCGGCGCCGCAGTGTTAAGTACAGGTATCTTAACCATGCCACTACAATTATCAGCCGAAAGTAATTCCGCCCCGGATGTTTCCGATGCGGATGAATGGTTCAAACAGTTAAAAGGGAAACACAAAATGGTATTTGATGTAACGCAACCGCATGAAATATTTCCCTTCGCATGGCCGAGGGTATTTTTGCTAACTAACAGTGCAACCGGTACCTCCGAAAAGGAATGCGGTGTGGTAGTGATTTTGCGCCACAATGCTATACCTTACGCCTTGGGAAATGACCTTTGGGAAAAATACAAGTTAGGAGAGATGTTTAAGGTAAATGATGATGAAACCAAAGCCCCGGCCATCCGTAACCCCTTCTGGCAACCAAAGCCCGGAACCTTTAAAGTGCCCGGAATAGGCGAAGTGCAAATCGGGATAAATGAGCTGCAAGCCAGCGGTGTTATGTTTGGTGCTTGTGATGTGGCCATGACGGTATATAGCGCTGCGATTGCAGGGCAAACAAACCAGGATGCAGCAACTATTAAGAAGGAATGGCTGGCAGGTTTATTACCGGGCGTACAACCAATGCCTTCGGGCATTTGGGCCGTTGGCCGTGCCCAGGAACATGGATGTTCTTATTGCTTTGCCAGCTAATCCATTGGCAGAAATTAATAAACCCGGACGATTGCAAAGAGCATTATCCTCCGGGGGGTTAGTCGTTTTGTTTGAATGTCGAATTTCGAATGATGAAGGGATCAGACCCGCAACCTCTTTCGAAATCCGGCATTCTCTGTTTGGTAATTAAATTTTTGTGTGAAATTATACGAATCAAAAAAACACTTCCCCTCTGTAGCATCTCTATTAATTTGTGCGTAATACATTAATATGAAAAAAGAACGCATTCTCAACAGAATCTTTAGCCTTTTGACTATCCTTATGGTATTGACTTTTTCTACTTGCAAAAAGGACAACTCAAATGGCGGCGGTACCATCACCGGGAAATGGACGCATAACTTTATTGGAAACAGGGATGTAATACAACAATACGAATTTAAAACCAACGATTCGGTTGTATTTTATACCTATAAAATTGATACGCTTACCAATGTTGTGCTCGGATACAGCTATAGATCTATGGGGAATTACAAAATTGAAAAATCCACTTTAACAATATATAACCTGGTTAATTTCTCGGATCCGGCAGGCAATTATGTGCCGCTTAACCAACTTGTTCAAGGGGGTGGCTCCACAAACGAAACCTATACTTTTGCATTGAATGCTCAGAAAAATCAGCTGTCTTTTTATTTTAGCTGCCCGGCTGACGCTAGTTGTTTACCTTCCCCCATAATTTATTTTAAGCAGTAAGAAAGACTATTGTCACCAGGGATGGTTATGGATAAGTGATGATTTGATTATACTTTCACACTGACTCTCTTCTTTTTCCATTTCCGCAGCCACCACATCCTCAGCCCGCTTATTACCTGGAAACCTAAAGCCAAACTTGCCAGCGACATGACGCACTTTGAAAAAATGCCGAAAATATCACCTGTGTGAATCGCCCTGTTCATTACTAAAAGCCTGGTACCTGCCGGGGCAGTCTTTGACCCTTCGGCAAATAAAATTTTGCCGCTATAGGGATCAATTATTACTCTGCTTCGCCCGCCGGGCGTAAGATCCTCCGGGTAACGGCAGCGAATGTCATAGGCTTCTGTTGGGCCCGGTATTTGGATATAAAACGGCATCACGCCGGGTAAAGCCGCGCGCGCTAATTGTACAGAGCTGTCGGGCGAAATAGGTTTAGCATTGATAGGGGCGTTTATTTTTATATCAGGCATTTCGGTCGGCTTGCTTCCTGTGAGTTTATAAAACATTGGTATGGCTTTGCCTTTAAAGCCCATCATAACACCTGTGAAAGCGAACACTGTCAAAAATATAAATGAAACAATCCCGATTAAACTATGCCAGTCAAACCATACCAGTCTTGCCGGTACATTGCGCCTGATTGCCATGCGCTTTTGCTTCCACCATAATACAAGGCCGCTTGGCAACGTGACCAGTAAAATAACGCCCGCCCAGCTCATTATAGACCCGCCGATGTCATGTTTGTCCCTTAATGCTAAACGCAAGTGAAGCTGATGAATATTTTGCTGTGTCCTTTGCCAAAAATCAGGCCCGGTCATTGAACCCAAAATCTTCCCCGTATATTCGTTCATGTATACGGTTCGGTTATTGGTATTTATTTGCCATGATATACCCGGCGTTGTGGCCAGTTTGTAAAGGTTGATGGTGTCTTTAGGAAACGCTTTCTGAACCTTGTCGCTGATTTCGGCCAACGAAAACGCCTTAGGCCCCGGTTCAACGTAGGATAGTTTTGCATGCAAAAGATGGTCAATTTCCGGCTCAAAGGCCATCATGCTGCCCGTTATGGCAAAAATCAATACAAAGGGAAATATGATAAGGGATGCGTATAAATGCACTTTAAAGAAGAATTTGTACATGATGGTGCTATTTTAGGTGATCGTTACTGTATTAGTTTGATTGTGACAATTTAAATACGTTTTACCCTTACTTAATCCCGGCTTTTTTACTTGCAAACAAGCTCTTTTGATTTCCTTTTTCGTCCTTTAAAGCCTGGCTGATAACCATAGATCAAATGAAAAGGCGCCGCTTCCCTTAATAATAATTACCAGGAGCAAAGCCAACAGCATTACAAAATACTCAATACCTTCTCCATTTTTTTTACCCCACCAATTCAACATCCAACCATCGGGCGAATGGACAATAAGTGCCCCTGTAAAAATAATGAAATTCCCAGCGGCAGCAATTCTTCCCAGGATACCCAATATTAACGCGATACTGCCGAAAGATTGGCCGATAATAATTAACCAGGCAATAACCGGGGGAATTTTTTTCATTTTCAAATCATCAAGCGTTCCTTTTATTCCCGGCCCGGCAAACCATCCAAAAAGCTTTTGCATCCCATACGGGAAAATGATCGTACCGGCAACGACCCTTAGGAACAGGGAGATATAATCAGCATTAGTTTTGATTAGAGGTTCCAATATAAAGGGCATTTACAAAATTAAGTCAAAAGATGTTATTCTGTTATAAATCAAAAATCCCCTCCAAAAATAAAAACACAATCCTGGGTATCGCTAATTTCTTCATGTCATCAACGTGCGCAAAAAACCAATCCTGCTTTAGTTTAACCAGCATGTTTTGAACGGTAATCAACCGCACATACAACCGCTGATGGGTTAGCACATGTTTTCTAATGGCAGATGTTTCAGTCATTTTAATATCCTCACCAAAGAACTCCTTAACTTGCGGCAGTAAAACTAATTCATCGATATCAAGTGAAGATGATGTTTCAATTAATGGCAAGTCGTACATATTTGCCCAGATATCTTTATCACCCCTTTTATTCATGAGGATAGTATCACCATCAGTAATTAAAAAATAATTAAAAAACCGTTCCCGTATTTTGAGCTTGTTTAGTTTTACAGGCAAATCCGCTACAGCGTTATTGGCATGGGCGTAACAACCGAGGCGCACCGGACAAATATTGCAAGCGGGATTTTTTGGCTTGCACAGCATAGCGCCAAATTCCATCATAGCCTGGTTATGCTGGCCGGGAAGCTCCCTGTCAAGCAGGTCATCAGCTAATAGTTGGAAAGTTTTTTGCCCTTTGGTACTGTTTATAGGTTCGTAAATACCAAAATAACGCGCCAATACGCGATAAACATTGCCGTCAACCACAGCTTTGGCCTCGTTTGCTGAAAATGAGGCAATTGCGGCAGCGGTATATTGGCCAATGCCTTTAAGTTTTATGAGCTGCTCATAAGTTTCCGGAAACTTGCCATCATACAACTCATTCACCATGCGGGCGGTTTTAAGCATGTTACGGCCGCGAGAATAGTAGCCAAGCCCCTGCCACAATTTTAGAATATCATCCTCGTCAGCCGCAGCAAAACTGCGAACGTCAGGATAATTTTCAAGAAAGCGGTAAAAGTAAGGGAGCCCCTGTTCAACTCGGGTTTGCTGCAAAATAATTTCTGACAGCCATATTATATAAGCATCCGAAGTACTACGCCAGGGTAATTGACGTTTGTTAGTTTTATACCACTGTACCAGTTTGTTATTGAAGTTCATTCGTGGCAAAAATAAGGATGAAAGGGGCGTTTTTGCTATTAAATTGTAGTGTTTTATACTGAAAATTAGTTTATCACAAAAAAAGTACATTAATTATTTTAATCTTTAGTGATAAAACGATACTTTTGCAACCCCAAAACAGTTAAGTAATTATACATAAATAAAAGAAAATCAGATATGACTAAGGCAGAAATTATCACTGAAATCTCATCCAAAACAGGTATTGAGAAAGTTGACGTTCAGGAAACTGTTGAGGCGTTTTTCAAAGTTGTTAAAAGCTCCATGGTTGGAGGAGAAAACGTTTACGTAAGAGGTTTCGGAAGTTTTGTTGTAAAAAAGAGGGCTAAAAAAACTGCCCGTAATATTTCAAAAAATACTGCCATAATTATCCCAGAACATTTTGTGCCAAGTTTTAAACCAGCCAAAACTTTTGTTGATAAAGTACGCACCGGGAACAAAGTGAGTAAATAATTTACTGTATGTATAAAAAACAAATAGTTGTTGTTGTAATAGTGGTTGCTATTATGAGCTATTTGTTTTTTCAGCCGGTAAAAGGGCTTATAAAGCCAAAAGAAACACTGGGGCATGTCAATCCGGTTGAGCAACAAGCACGGCCGGTTATCAATGTTACTGTGGATATGGTATCGGCGGCAGGTAAAATTGCAATTGGCCCGGCATTATCCGAACAGGTAAGCGGCACCGAGCGCCAGTTGAAAAATGCCCCGGATGATGCCGCTAAGCTTAGTTTGCAAAAAAAGCTTGCTAAACAGTGGGATGATGTTAATCAGCCTGCGCCGGCAGCGTTTTACTACCAGGCAATTGCCCGGCAGGAAAATACATTTGATGCCTGGTTAATGGCCGGCAGCCGTTTTAATGACGCATTCAATGCCGTACAGGATACGCTGGCGCAACCGGCATTTGTAAACGATGCTATTGAATGTTATCAAAATGCTGTAAAGCTGCAGCCAAATAACCTTGATGCAAAAACAGGGCTTGGCGTTGCTTATGTAAACCAATTCAGTTTAGGGATTGGACAGGATAGCGGCCCGCCCAAGGGGGTAATGATGCTGCTTGATGTAGTAAGGCAAGACCCCAACAATATAAATGCAAACTTTAACCTGGGTAAGTTTGCAGTAAATTCGCGCCAGTATGACAAGGCTGTGCAAAGGTTTAAAACGGTTATTGCGCAAAAACCAGATCGCGATTCCTACTTTTACCTGGCTGAAAGTTATAAGCAGCTTGGCATGAAAAAGGAGGCGATAGATGCCTACCAAAAATGCAAAGCAATGGAACCTGATGCTGCTTTTGACAAGCAGATTGACGAGTATATAAAGGAATTAAAGAATTAACAACAATTAAAAATTATTATTATGCCGAGCGGTAAAAAACGTAAAAGACACAAAATGGCTACTCATAAACGCAAAAAGCGTTTAAGGAAGAACAGACATAAAAAGAAATAAGCTGTTACCCCAGGCTTGCATACCTGTTTGTATAACAGGAAAAAATGTTTTTTACCCACTTATTAACGTGCGGTTATTTAACCGCTTTAAGAAATGGAGTAGCAGTTGATAAAGGAATTAATTATCGATTCATCCCCGGGCGGGACTACTATTGCATTATTACAGGATAAACAACTTGTAGAGCTCCATAAAGAGCAAATCACCAACAATTATACTGTTGGTGACATTTACCTTGGCCGGATAAAAAAGATCATGCCGGGGCTAAATGCAGCTTTTGTAGATGTAGGCTATGAGAAGGATGCATTTTTGCATTACCTGGATCTTGGTCCGCAGGTACAAAGCCTGCTTAAACTTACCAAGCAGGTGCGTAGTGGCGGATACCAGTCAAAGCTTTTAGATAACTTTAAGCTCGATCCGGATATTAATAAGGGTGGTAAAATATCCGAGTTATTAGCCAAGGGCCAGCTTATACCTGTACAGATAGCAAAAGAGCCCATTTCAACAAAAGGGCCGCGCTTAAGTTCGGATATATCAATTGCCGGCAGGTATGTAGTATTAGTGCCTTTTTCGGAAGTGACCTCTATCTCGAAAAAGATAAAGAGCAATACCGAGCGTAACCGCCTGCGTAAGATCGTAGAAAGTATAAAGCCCAAGCATTTTGGTGTAATTATCCGTACAGTATCTGAAGGTAAGGGTGTTGCCGAGCTGCAAAAGGACCTGCTTGATTTAATATCAAAGTGGGAATCGTTTGTAACCCGTCTGCCGTCAATTGAGCCTGCCAAGAAAGTGCTGGGTGAAATTGACCGTACCTCAACTCTTTTACGTGATATTTTAAATCCGGATTTTCAGCATATTTATGTGAATGATAACGCTATGCACGAGGAAGTGCGTTCGTACATTCATGAAATATCCCCCGAAATGGACGGTATTGTCCGTTTGCATAAAAATAGTGTTCCCATATTTGAGCATTATGGCATCGACAAGCAAATAAAATCAGCTTTCGGCAAAACTGTGAACCTGGCAGGCGGCGCCTACCTTGTTATAGAGCATACCGAAGCCCTGCATGTTGTTGATGTAAACAGCGGTAACCGTACGGCAAGCAAAGAGAACCAGGAAGAAAACGCTTTCCAGGTAAATAAAGAGGCTGCTAAAGAGATTGCGCGCCAGTTGCGCCTGCGCGATATGGGCGGCATTGTTGTGATTGACTTTATTGACATGCACAAACCAAACAACCGTAAGGATTTGTTTGATTATTTGAGGTCTGAAATGTCGCACGACAGGGCGAAGCATACCATTTTACCGCCAAGTAAATTTGGGTTAGTGCAAATTACCCGCCAGCGTGTACGGCCCGAAATGAATATTGTTACTACCGAAATTTGCCCGGCCTGCAATGGCACAGGTACCCTTCGGCCAACAATATTGCTGATCGACGATATTGAAAATAACTTTAACTACATACTGGTTGAACAAAACGAAAAGAGTATAACCCTTATCGTTCACCCTTATATTGAAGCTTATATAAAACAAGGCTTTATCAGCCGCCAGTGGAAATGGTTTTTTAAATACAGCCAGTGGATAAAAGTTAAAAGCAACCCTGCCTACCAGATCACCGAGTTCCATTTTTTCTCGGCTAAGGACGAAGAGATTAAGCTATAATTACGATTTTAGAATTACGATTTACGATTTTTTGAGCGTGAATCGTAATTCAGAATCAATTAAATATCCCTCTCAATTATTACATTACTTTTTTGCCAAAAATACTATTATCTTTAGCAATTCGTAAATCGTAATTCTAAAATCGCAAATCAAATTGTCTAAAACAAGGTTCGCATATTTCTGTCAAAGCTGTGGCTATGAGTCGGCGAAATGGCTGGGCAAATGCCCGTCGTGTTCGCAGTGGAATACTTTTGTAGAAGAAGTTTTAGAAAAGGACAATAAATCCATCCCGACCTGGAAATCTGCTTCAACAACCCTGCAGCGTGCAAATAAGCCTGTACAGGTTGCCGATATTACTTTTAGCGAAGAAGACAGGCTAATTACCCCCGATAAAGAGTTTAACCGTGTTCTGGGCGGCGGCGTTGTTGCCGGGTCACTGGTATTAATCGGCGGTGAGCCGGGCATAGGTAAATCAACCCTGATGCTGCAGCTGGCTTTAAATATGCCTAAGATAAGGGTGCTTTATGTATCGGGCGAGGAAAGTGAACGGCAGATTAAGATGAGGGCGGAGAGGCTGGTGGAAGTCGAAAGTCGGAAGTCAGAAGTCGGAAGTGAGAAAAAATCAGAGGTTGGGAAGGGTTGTTTTATTTTGACGGAAACCTCAACACAAAATATTTTCAAACAGATAGAGGAACTGGAGCCGGATTTGGTGGTAATCGATTCGATACAAACCCTGCATTCGGCACATATTGAATCAACGCCGGGGAGTGTTTCGCAGGTTCGAGAATGTACTGCCGAATTACTGCGCTTTGCAAAAGAAAGCGGCACACCGGTATTTTTGATTGGTCATATCACTAAAGACGGTATGATAGCCGGGCCCAAGATACTGGAGCATATGGTAGATACCGTTTTACAGTTTGAGGGCGACAGGCACCATGTTTACCGGATACTGCGAACTGTAAAAAATCGTTTTGGCTCTGCTTCGGAACTGGGCATTTATGAGATGCTTGGCGAGGGTTTGCGCGAAGTATCCAACCCATCAGAGATATTACTTTCACAACGCGATGAGGCTTTAAGCGGTATCACGATTTCAACCACATTAGAAGGCATGCGGCCAATGATGATAGAAACGCAGGCATTGGTAAGTCCATCACCTTATGGCACACCGCAACGTACCGCAACTGGTTTTGATACCCGCCGGATGAGCATGCTGCTGGCTGTACTTGAAAAACGTTGCGGCTTTAACTTAAGCTCCAAAGATGTATTTTTAAATATAACCGGCGGTATCCGGGTTGAAGACCCGGCGATTGATTTGGGGCTTGCTGCCGCCATCATATCTTCGCACGAAGATATCCCTATCCCATTTAAAACCTGCTTCGCGGGTGAAATAGGTTTATCCGGCGAGATCCGTGCGGTCAACCGTGTAGAACAACGCATTGCCGAGGCACAAAAGCTTGGCTTCGAACAAATATTTATCTCCAAATATAATCTCCCGTCAGGCGGGCTTGATAAAAAGGGCATCGACCTGTCGCGCTATAACATCGATATAAAAATAGTAAGCCGGATAGAAGAGGTTTTTGGGTTGCTTTTTGGGTGATAGATTAATCCACATGTCATTTCGACGAGGAACAGCCTGTCCCGAATTTATTTCTGGAAGGAGAAAACTATGCATGAGTATCAAAACTTTGCATGGTGGCTTAATATGTGTATAGTTTTCTCCCTTTGGTCGAAATGACATAGTGTTTAGAGGGCATAAAAAAGCCCTGCGTAAAAAACACAAGGCTTCCATTAGTTTTATAATAAGATCAGTTACGACATCTTCAACTTTTTCTGTATATCGGCTACATAGCCTTTAAATTTCTTATCGGTATCAATCAAATCTTCAACCGTTTGGCAGGCATAGATTACTGTGGAGTGGTCGCGGCCGCCAAAAAAATGACCTATTGATTTTAGCGAGCTTTTGGTGTGGGCTTTTGCAAGGTACATGGATATTTGCCTGGCCTGTACAATTTCGCGTTTGCGGGTTTGTGATTTCACCATTTCAATGGGCACTTCAAAATATTCGCAAACCAAGTTCTGGATGTATTCCATCGATATCTCTTTGGACGAATTTTTTACAAAATTCTTTAACATCTGCTTGGCAAGGTTAAGGTCGATCTCCTTACGATTTAATGTTGATTGCGCCAGTAAGGAAACCATAGCCCCTTCCAGTTCGCGAACATTATTGTCGATATTGTGAGCTACATACTCGATCACATCGTTTGAAAGTTCGATCCCATCCTGGTAAGTTTTGTTTTTAAGGATGGCCATGCGTGTTTCCAGATCAGGGATCTGCAGGTCTGCCGATAGGCCCCATTTAAATCTTGATAACAAGCGTTCTTCCAAACCGGCAAGGTCTTTGGGCGCTTTATCAGAGGTAATAATCACCTGTTTACCGGATTGGTGAAGGTGGTTAAAAATATGGAAAAAGAAATCCTGTGTTTTTTCTTTACCGGCAAAATTATGTACGTCATCCATAATGAGCACATCAATGGCCTGGTAAAAATTCACAAAATCATTAATATTATTATGCTTTAAGGCATCAACAAACTGCTGTGTAAACTTCTCGCACGAAACGTACAATACTAATTTATCGGGTAATGATTGTTTTATTTCGTTACCAATAGCTTGCGCAAGATGGGTTTTACCTAATCCCACACCGCCGTAAATCATCAAAGGATTAAAAGAAGTGCCGCCTGGTTTTGCAGCTACCGCATAACCGGCGGAGCGCGCCAAGCGGTTACAATCGCCTTCAACAAAGTTACTGAAGGTATAGTTACGGTTAAGCTGCGGATCAACGTTCAGTTTCTTTAATCCCGGTATTACGAAGGGGTTTTTTATATCCTTATTAATAGAAATGGGTATTGGCATAGACTGATTTTTTGATTCGGCACCGTTCCCGTTCGACGGTATATTGGTGGTATACGGCTTGCTTGACGATGATTGTTCAACAACTATATTGTACTCCAAACGTCCGTCATCCCCTAATTGTTTTTTAATAGTTTTACGAAGTAAGCCCACATAGTGTTCTTCCAGCCATTCGTAAAAGAATAAACTTGGTACTTGTATTGTTAAAACACTTCCTTCCATTCGTAAAGCCTTAATTGGTTCAAACCAGGTTTTAAAGCTTTGTGCCGGGATGTTATCTTTTATGATCTGAAGGCAGCTATTCCAAACATTAGTACAAGTTTTTTCCATATGAATTTTATTAAAATATTGATTTCCAACCCCCAGCGAAACATATTTTGGAACTGCTACGGAACATCGAATATTCTAAAAAAAAAGCGGATAAAAAAATAAAAATTTAACTTTTTGATGAAATAAATTTATGATATAATAAAGCGTTTTGTAGTGTTAATGTCAAATAAAATATTATATTACCCAGTAAAAAACTAATATTTTAACTCGTTAAATACTTTTTTAATTATTTATTTATTTTTATCGTAACGAGCGAGGATTTCATGTTTAAGCTAATACAATTTTATACCTATAGTTAAGCAGCGCCACTTGTTAGTATTCTCCAAAAACATGACGCAGCGAATCTGCAATTTCGCCTAAAGTGGTATAGCTCTCAACAGCGTCCAATATAAAGGGCATTAAGTTTTCATTTCCCTTTGCCGCATTTGCCAGCTGCTCAAGAAAATGATTAACCGCATTATTATCCCTTATACTTTTAAGGGCTGTAATCTTCTCCGTTTGTTTTTTACGAATAGAATCGTCAACACGAAAAACATTTATCGCAGGTACTTCCGGTTCAGTAAAACGGTTTACGCCAACTATTATCCTTTCGCCGCTTTCAATTTCATTTTGATATTGATAAGCGGACCGGGCAATCTCCTGCTGCATATAATCCTGTTCAATAGCTTTTACAGAGCCCCCAATCGCGTCAATTTTATCAATATATTCATGGGCCGCTTTTTCAAGTTCGTCCGTTAATGCTTCAATAAAGTAAGAACCCGCCAATGGGTCGACAGTATCGGTAACACCGCTTTCAAACGCGATGATCTGTTGGGTGCGCAAGGCAATTTTAGCAGCGGCTTCAGTGGGTAGGGAAATAGCTTCATCATACCCATTGGTATGCAGCGATTGTGTGCCGCCAAGCACTGCGGCCAGCGCCTGGTTGCTTACCCTTACAATATTGTTCATGGGCTGCTGCGCCGTTAATGTTGAGCCACCTGTTTGGGTATGAAAACGTAGCTTTTGCGCACCGGGGTCTGTGGCCCCCAATTCTTTTGTAATATGCGCCCACATCCGCCGGGCAGCCCTGAATTTTGCGATCTCTTCAAAAAAATTATTATGACAATTAAAAAAGAAGGATAACCTTTTTGAAAAAACATTAATGTCGAGTCCTTTATCCAATGCCGCTTTTAAATAGGCTTTACCGTTTGCCAGGGTAAACGCCAGTTCCTGCACTGCAGTTGACCCAGCCTCGCGGATATGGTAGCCTGATATGGAAATTGTGTTCCATTTCGGCACTTCTTTGCTGCAATATTCAAATACATCGGTAATCAGTCGCATAGAAGCGGATGGCGGGTATATATAAGTACCGCGCGCGGCATACTCCTTTAATATATCGTTTTGTACTGTGCCCGATAGTTGTTTAAGATCAGCACCCTGTTTTTTTGCTAACGCGATGTACATGGCTAATAATATAGGCGCGGTGGCATTAATGGTCATGGAGGTGGTGATGTTTTTCAGCTCGATGCCATCAAATAGAATTTCAATATCCTGCAAAGAGTCTATAGCCACACCCACTTTTCCAACTTCGCCTTCGGCAAGTTCATGGTCTGAATCGTAGCCTATTTGTGTAGGAAGGTCAAAAGCAACAGAGAGGCCCATCGTACCCTGGCTTAACAGGTAATGATAGCGTTTATTTGATTCTTCGGCGGTTGAAAACCCGGCGTACTGGCGCATTGTCCAGGGCTTGCCACGGTACATATCTTTCTGTATGCCCCGCGTAAACGGAAATTCGCCCGGCAGCTCGTTCATTGCTGATGGTTTGCAATAAACTTCCTTTATTTCAATACCAGAGGTGGTTGTAAATTTCTTTCCCAACATACAGCTAAAATAATGTAATAAAAGATTGGAAGGATAGGATTAAATATCGAACACCGAATAACGAATTTTGAATAATGAACTAAGAAATGAAGTTAACTTCGAAATTCGACATTCAAAATTCATTATTCGATATTTTCTAACCTCCACTCACTAAAATAATTCCTCAAGGTCTTTCCGCAGCATATTAGCGCCAATATCGTACGGGTTATCTTCCATCTGGCTTAAATTCACGAGTATGGTTTTACTCAGGTCAAGCCCGGTAGCGGTTTCGGGCAATGACCTTGCTGCATTGCTTATCATAACCAGTGTATCTTCTTTAACATGTTTTACAACGCCCCATGCCCTGCTGCTTACATAAATTTGCTGTGTAATATTGTGTTGATACTCATTACGGACATCTTCGACAATTATTTTGTATAAATCGTGCGCGTTATAGGCGGTGGCGTTCATACGGACAAGCATATTGGCAGGGTTAACACGCTCGATAAATAAAACCAGGCGCTCATAAGCCTGTAAGCGCAAGGGCAGAGTTTGGTTACTGATAGTCTTCCGAAATTCGAGCATCTGTATTTTTTCGTCCCTGTCAAGGTATGGTTTTATAAGGTAAAAGGCTATCCATACCACGCCCAGGCCTGCAATGGTATATTTTATTATATCTAATAAATAAGGCAAAAGGTTCATATTGCTGAATGTTAAATTGAGGTCATAAATAAACAGGTTGCAACAAAAATCCGCATTTTACCTTATATTTGTGTAGTTAATTAAAAATAAGATGAGTACTGCTGTTGAAACCGCACCCGGCCCGGTAACCTTTACAGAAGGCGCCGTAAAAGAACTGTTAAAATTAAAAGACCAGCAAGAGCTTGGCGATGATTTTGGTTTGCGCGTTGGCGTTGAGGGCGGCGGCTGTTCGGGCATGAACTATGTTTTAGGTTTCGATCAGAAAAAGGACGGCGACCAGGAATTTATGATCGATGGGATTAAAGTTTATATGCACAAAGCCCATGGCTTGTACCTGGTAGGCATGCAGATCAATTTCCAGGATGGTTTAAATGCACGTGGCTTTACTTTTAATAACCCTAATGCAGCAAGCACCTGTGGCTGCGGAACTTCGTTTTCGGTATAATTAAAGAGATATAGATCAATATCATATACAAAAAGGCAGTTTTAAAAACTGCCTTTTTTGTTAAACCCATTACAAAAGCTGACCCCGGTCGGCTTTTTTTGTAGGTAGCGCTACACGTGCTACACCCTGCTACACCCTGCTACACCCTGCTACAAAGCTGATTATTAACATTTTAACCACTGACAAGATTTTGTCACTGACAAAACAGCGTCACCACTTTTTAGTTTTTTGAGGGCTAAATTTGTATATAATCATGCGAATTAAGAGTCAAGATACAAGAACCAAGAGTCAAGATAAAAAGGCATCTGCAGATCAACGTGTCGTCAAACAAAGACACAACCTGTCTAATTTTGCTTCTTTTCAACAACTTTTAACACCTTATTATGGTTTTTCTTGACTCTTGGTTCTTGACTCTTGGTTCTTGACTCTGATTCGCGCTTAATCTTAAACTTATGTACCCACCAGAAATTGAAGCCATCCGCCGTGAGCGGGAAGATTTTAACAAACGAAAGCTGAAAGCCGGCCAATGGAACAAAACCTTCGGAGAGGGCTTACTTCGTACCAAAACGGCTAACGACTGGATGAAACAGGAATTTGGCATGCCTGCCGCGCGCCAGCTCTTTGGTAGCCTGTGGTTCGAAAATGAGCTTTGTATCCTTTTTGCCGATACCAACATGGGCAAGTCCGTTCTGGCTGTACAGATCGGTGATTGCCTGACCAAAGAATGCTCGTTTGAGCCATTTTACAACCAGGTATGCGAGCCGCTTAAAGTGCTTTATGTCGATTTTGAGCTCAGCGCCAAACAGTTCGAGGCCCGGTATATAAAACAGGCCCAACTGGACACCTATCTATTTTCGCCCAATTTTTATCGCAGCGAATTCAACCCCGGGGCCGACGACGGCATCGCCTATGATAACTACGAGCGGCAAGTGCATGACGCCATTAGCACCGCCGTTTCCGATACCAAAGCGAAGGTGCTCATTATCGATAACATTACCTATGTAGGCAACGGCACCCAAAATGCAAATGCCGCGCTCCCGCTTATGAAAGCCTTAAAGGCCCTTAAAATCAAATTCGGCCTCAGCATTTTGGCGCTGGCGCATACGCCCAAGCGCAACGCTTATAAGCCCTTAACGGTTAACGACCTGCAGGGCAGCAAAATGCTCATCAACTTTGCCGACAGCGCCTTTGCCATCGGCCAAAGCTACGCCACCGCGGGTATGCGCTATATCAAACAGATCAAGCAGCGCAATCAAAAGGAGGCATACGGCGAAAACAATATCTGCCTCATCCGCCAGGAAAAACACATCAACTTTTTACGCTACAGATTTGAAGGCTACGCCAGCGAAGCCGATCACCTGCGCCCGCCGGAAACGCAGGAAAAAGAATTTTTAAAACAACAGGTATTGGAAATGCACCAAAAAGGGCATACCCTGCGGCAAATAGCAGATGAATTGGGCGTGCATTTTACAACGGTGGGGAGGGTATTGAAGAAGGCTGAAACCATCATATAACAAAAAAACCACGTCATGCTGAACTTGTTTCAGCACCCCATCATAAAGGTAGCCCGCTGATAGGTAACAAAAATACCACGTCATGCTGAACTTGTTTCAGCACCCCATCATAAAGGTAGCCCGCTAATAGATAGCCGCTATTTTGGCAACTTATCCCCAGGTTACCTGTCGCACGCAGACTTAGCATGTGAGGTGCTGAAACAAGTTCAGCATGACAAAGAGGGAGTAAAAACCAATAAACACCAAAACTATATGATAAACGAATTTACAGCCTGGTGCAACTATTACTACCAGTTCACCATGCTGCTTTCAGAAGTTGAAGAACACTTTATAAACCTGTTAAACAATGCGCCGCTTTATTGCGGGCAAACAAGGTTAAGTGAAGTAGATGTCATTATCGACTATCAACGTGCGGCGCAGGCCGAACTAACGAGGTTGCATAAAATGCGTGAAGACGTGAAGGAGGCAGAAATCGCTATTCTAACAATTATGCAGCACTTTGAAATACCGCCCGGCACAGTGCTCACCGGCGAAATACCCGGCGAAATGGCGTATGAGGTATGGGCCGATGAGCAGGACAGGATACACATCAGTAAAACCGAAGATTTGGTGGCCGAAGAGGATGACGCCAATATTATAGTGATTAAACTTTCGGGATTCTGATGTTGGGAGGATTAACCTATACACGCCAAAATGGGTACACGGCACTTTTCGCCTGCGTTGCAAACGCTCGGGAGGTTGGGCCTCCAGGCATAGTCGTCCGCAGTTGAAAACTACGAGCAGCGGGGGATGCAATTTATCAGAATAATTCTATATTCATCCCACCAATTATAATTATGCAACCTGTCAAATAATTGGCCGTCGGCCTTCAACTGTCCGCCGCTATCAGCGGTCAGAGATTGAACAGCGGTGAACTTTGTCTCATACTTCTTCTTTCGCTAAAAAATGAGCGGTTCCTGCCGGTTATCCCAAAAGTACAGTATGGTGATATGGGTTGGGTGTATTCGGTAAAACATGGAGCAGTTTTTATGCAGAACGCATCGATGAACGTCCATCCCAAAGTCCGCTAAAGGATACAATGTCGGCGAAGCCGATATCAAACCTATTGTTTTTGTTACTTTTTGTTCAAATTCATCAACGAACTTTCTTCCCCACCTGGCATTTAACTGTGTGATGGTAGCATCATAAGTTTCGCCGGCACGAACGGAAAACTTGACAGGAAGATTCATTTATTGCTCAAAAAGTGCTTCTGCCTGAATTCATCAAATGAAATAGTCTGCCCGGCATCATCTTCGACGATGGCTTTTTCAATACCGGCAATTACATGGGGCGGAAGGGCGCTCTTTTTTATTTCAAAAGCAACCTTCAGCGAGTTAAGATATGCTTTAATTTGCTCGAGCTGACTGGGATCCTGCGGGTGTATCAAAAGGCTTTCCATAACGTTTACCTATCGGTAATCAAAGATAAATAAAAGGTTTGATATTTTTTAACCAACCTGGTTAGATCAGATCGTTCTGTGACTATGCCTATGTAACGCAATACTGGAGACAAAGTCTCCAGGCATAATCGTCCGTAGTTGAAAACTACGAACATCGGGGCTACCTGTCCCCGGTGCACGAATACACATCCTCATAACCCAACGCTGCATACTCGCGCGAGAGGAGTTCTCACGCCAGAAGAGGGAGGGCCATCGATATAAAAATTGAGGCCACATTTAAATACCGTTAAAATACGGTGCGGAATTGATATTTTACTCGTTAACTTAGCAGATAGTTGAGCAAAACTAAACCGTGAAGCCTCCGAAGCAAAATAAACCCTGATATAATGAATATTGAACAAAAACAAAGACTGGTTAATCAATTCGAGCAATTTTGGGATCTCGATTTAGATAAAAGAGTTGCTGAGACACATAAAGATTTTCAAGACTTATCGACAGTTTATATTGGCTACTATACAGTTTTGGAGTTTACATTATTTTCGAAAAAAGCTGTGTCTCAGCTCGGACAAATGTTACAATCCTCACTTTCAAACATATTGCCATTTCAATATCAGTTTCAAAACGATTTTGGAAGTGGGAATTTAAGCGATGATTTAACAAATTACATTGTTTATTGCGCAAGCAACGATTTTAACAACGCTGTAACTCACTTATATAGGTTAGTTTATTATCAGGTTCAAAATGGATTTTGGGACACTGACCAACCATTAGACAAGAAAAAGAAAACTGAGAATATTGTTGAGCTAGAAAATAAGCTAAATCTTATTGCTGAACAATTAAACAAGAATATTGAACTAAATAAAACATTAATAGACGAGTTGACTTCTGAAAAAGAACGCATACAACAATTGATAATTACAAAAAACAAAGAGCTTGACGAGATATCTAGCTTAATTCCCACTGCTCGAACTGAATCTTCTGAGATAACCAAGTTACTTACAAATAGTACCGACAATAGTCAAGCTATTACCGGTTTACTTAATCAACAAAAGTCAAACTTAGATGATTTAAAGATAAGACTCGACGAGGAAAAATTGATCTATGCTTCTTTTGAAAAAGACGTCAAAGAACTTAAAGATTCACTCCAACATGAAATTGAAGCTGCCAATAAAACTAATTCTGAGTTTAATAGCTTATTGAAAACAGTCTCGGATAAAAGTCGAACTTTTGATGAAAGATTAATTGTTTTAAATGAGCTAATTGGCAAAGAAGGTGCTGTCAAATTGTTCAACACTTTTAATGATAGAAAAAAAGAGCTAGATAAACCAATTAAAAAATGGGCTAATTATGTCTTTCTTACTGGATGTATTTCTTTAATTGTTATTGTCGCTATTTTTACCAATATTTTTGGATTGGTTGGGGGGATTCCAACTATGGTGGATTGGCATTACTTAATTATAAATTCATTAAAATCCTTGCCAGTGATGATTGTGCTTTTTTTCACTATTAAGCAGTATGGCAGAGAAAGGAGTTTTCAAGAGGAATATGCGTTTCGTTCAGCAATCGCTTTAACTGTGCAGGCTTACAGTGATTTGGCAGGAAGTAGAAAAGAAGACTTAATAGCTAAAGCAGTCGAGAATATTTATAATCTTCCATCAGTAATGAAAGAGGGGCCGGGAATATCATGGGGATTTAAAGGGAAACTCTTAAATGAAACGTTGAAAAATCTAAATGAAACAATAAAAACTATCAAAGGCTAATAACGTCAACCCCAATTCTGGTGCGGGAATGCGGTGCAAAAGCGAAAAGAGGTGGCGTGCCCCGCTGACAGGTAACAAATTATACCTGTAATAGCGTCAAAGGTTCATTTCGGTTAAAAGTACACCGTCAAAAATTATAACGCAAACTATAAAGTCTTTACGCGGACTACCTGTCAGCGGGACACGAGAACCCGGCGCTAAAGGCCACTGCGCCTCATTCTCGCGCCAGAAGAGGCGATTTTTATTAAGCCGTGCTTACCACCACTTCATTTCTCCAAATTCAATCTTGCCAGTTTTTGGTTCTGCATTGTCTGCATACAACGTCCAGGTCACTTCATTGCCAGCATCAGTAGAGTTTTCGTTAATAGGTACTGATTTTAGCATCACCCGCATACCTGGTAAAAGAGGTTCATGCCTGACCGGGCCGTACTGCTTGGGTTTAGCAATGATGCCGGCATAATAGCGTTCAGCATTCGGTTCTACCAAATCCCTTACGGTATTATCAGCTTTCATTTCCTCCGTACTATTATAACGTTTGTCGTAAGTTTTGCCCCTAATACATCTTTGAGGAAGTTTAAAAACGACGTTAATATACTTTGCATAAATTTTCCCCACATTCTCAGCGTAAATATTCATCCAATAAATATAAGGCTCTTTATCGTCTAAAGCTGGCTTCCCATCTGTCCCTTTCCGTAGATTACTCTGTTTTGCAATATCAAAATCAATAACTATTTCAGCATTCTTTTGCCTTCCCATGATGTCCCGAATTTCATGATCGAATAATGATTCAACCATAAAGTTATGTCGGCGATAATATCGCTTATCTTCTGCCTGATGTGCGGTTTCTCCTTTTGGTATTTCCAATATATACACCGCTTTATCTTCCGTTACTGTTAATACATGTATTATTAAACCATGTATTCGGGGCCTTATTTTAGCGTTCAGTATTTGCTCAAGCCATTCTTTAGTAATCGTCTTCCGATCTACTGTATCAATGTGACCCGGAAGATGTTTGTTCGTTTGATCTTCGCTAATTCCGTAAATCAATATACCGCCATTCGAGTTAGCAAAGGAGGAAACATCTTTTGTAATTTCCATTACTTTTTTGTCGTCCCGTTGCAAAGCGGCAGCCGATTTATATTCCAGTTCCGGATTTTCTTCTATACCGTTAGCGATTAATTGGTCGAGGTAATCAATATCAAATATCACTGCAAATTGTTTTGAAATTTAAATTTAGCTATTCTGATTTGATTTTCTAACGAAAATCACTCATAATCTCATGCGCGTACGCAGCGCTGGCCAAAGGCGCGGCGTACTCATATGCGCCGCAGATAGGTAATAAACAATGCTATGTCAGCGGGCTACCTGTCGCCGGCGCACGAGTACACATCCGCAAAACCACCCAACGCGACGTACTCGCGAGGGGAGGAGAAAGACTTCCGAAGTTTTAAAAACTTCGGAAGTCTGACGTGCCGATGAAACCTTTTACCACCGCGCCTCATTCGCACCAGAAGAGGGAGGAGTGGTATTAAAAAGAAACAACACTTAACCACCGCTATTTAGTATAATAAAGATCGAAGACCTCGTCATAAGCATGCGGTACGGGGCCATTCGTTACCGTAAAAGTATTCTCGGTGTGTATGGTAAGAAGAGACGCGGTTAATTGTGTTACCTGGATCGAAAAAGAAACGCCTGTCGGCGGACTGCTTGTACCGACACCAAAAATGAACCATCCCGAAAGGCCGGGGGTAACGGTAAACACATTTCCCAAATAACTATAAGTACCATTGTCATTAGAGGATGATGGCCCGGGAAATTGAAGCAGGGAAGTATTGTTAGGTCTGTAGACTGCTGCTGAACTGAAGGTACCGTCCTTATTGAACTGTGCGGTGGCATAGGTAGTAGCTGACGCGGTAAGGACGGTATCTGTTATTTTAACCTTATCCTTGTACATTACTACATGTTGCTGCTGCAAATTCCATTTGCCAATTATAGAAACCGGTGGGGAAGTGTTGTCCTTTCCACACGAGAAAAAACAAACAAGGGAAATTAAAAATAGTAAAAGACGTCTTCGGTTCATGATTTTAAAGGAAAACGAAGCTTTTCAATACTCTAATCAAAGAAATAAATTTCAGATATGCAAATTTAGTTGCCCCGCCTGGGCACACAACAATTTAAGCAAAATGCTTGAACGGGCGACTGAGACTGGAGATTAGAGATTAGTTGAATATGTCGATCTCTAATCCACTTCCCCAACTAATCTCTAATCTCCAGTCTCTAATCTCTAAACCTACTTCGCCTTCCGTATATAAATATTCCCGTTCATATTCTTCATCATAATCTCCGGCCCGCCACCATCAATTTTACCGTATACCCAATCTTCTATTTTTAAACTAAGCATGCCCGAACCGCTGCTGCGGGTAACATTGGGTTTATGCTGTTCGGTAACTACATCAAAATCGGTGTAAATATCACCACGATCTGATTTTAATTTTACATTGGCCTTCAGGCTTGCCGGGAACGTCACATCAACATTACCATTGAGGGTTGAAAACGCCATAGCTGCTTTTGGATCAATGGTTTTAAAGGTTACTTCTACCTTCCCATTAACTGTATTGGCCACCACCGATCCGGAAACATTGTTTAATTTAATATAGCCGTTCACATTACTGATCTCAAGTTCGCCGCTGGCATTGCTCACATTGATATTGCCATCATTCACCGTGTGCAATTTTAGGTTAACCTCGTTTTGAGGGATCTTTATAGTAAGGTCGGCTTTTTTGTTTGCATCGCCATGTACCGTTACACGGTTATCAAGTTCTTCGGCCTGCACGCTCATATTGTTGGCATCTAAACGCCTCATGCCATTTACGCGTTCGTCTCCGTGGCTTCTTCTTCCTTCGCCTCCCTGAACATCTATAATTACATCCTTTCCCTCGTAAGTGCTTACTGTTATAGATCCGCTTAACAAACCTACATCCAGTTTAAACGGCTTGCCAGGCTGACTTAGCGGTATTACTAATTGTTGTGCTTTTTCGCCATCCTGTGCAAACAGGCGACCGGTTAATAGCATTGTTATTATTATCGTTCCTGCAATCTTTATCGTTTTCATGTTATTTTTGTTTTTTAATATAAATATTACCATTTAAGGTTTCGAATTTGAATAGTTTGCCCCCTGCGCCAATGCGCACATCCGAGGCTTTGTTGAGTTTATAAACTGTAGTGCCACCATTATCAGATGCAGTTTTTACAACCTTGCTCGGCATTACCTGTGCATCGTCAAAATCGGTATAAAACTGTCCGTTCATGCTTTTGAATTGCAGGTCGGCAGATAAAGAAGCAGGGTAAGTAATATTCATTTTCCCGTTCACCGTATAATAGGAGCTCGCTTCAGGCGGAACGCTTAGATAATTCACCGTTACCGGCCCGTTTACCGTATGCGCGCTGGTAGCACCTTTTGCATTAACAATTTCGATGCTGCCGTTCACATTATTTACTTTTAACTGGCCATAAACATCCTTAACCGTTATATGTCCATGATTTACTGTTGAAACATACAAATTCACATTGAAAGGTACTTTTACCGTATATTCCAGCTTAACCTCGTAATCTATGTGATGATAATTATCATTATCATAGTACCTGTTGCGATGTGGCCGGGTATCATAAGGTTCGGCAGTATAAGCCATCAGGCTGTCTGACTGCTGATCGAACCCAAGCTTAAATTCTTTTTTAGCATCGTTAATGGTTTGCTGGTCATCGGCGGTAATTGTTTCATCAATATCAATGATCACTTTATCGCCGGCATAACCCTCTACCTTAATTGATCCATTAAGGTCGCAAATAGCTACCGCACCCTTTTGCATATTGAATTGCTTGGTTATATGCTCTTTATATTCCTGCGCATGCGCTGCCATAAGGCCAAGGCACAGCCCTACCCCTGTTAACACAGGTATTACTAATTTTTTCATAATCATTTTTTTAAATAAGTTGTGTTATAGTTTCTTTGATCTTATCTCTTACACCCTGGTCAAGGTTTTTTTGTTTTAATAATTCTTTAAATGAATTAACCGATCTTTTTTCCTGTAATTTCAGCATCACATCTGCAATGGCCGATTGCATTAATGGTGAGTCCTGCTGGGCTATAGATTGGATCAGTCCTTCCCTCACCTCCGGGTGACCTGCCAATTGTGTCAATGCATCAAGCGTGCTTAAACGTACATTAACATTTGGGTCGTTATTCAGCGTGGCCAGTAAGGCATCAATCACCTCTTTATCAGCATGTTTTATCTCACTGGTATAACTAACGCCGCGTATCCGTTCAGATGCCGATGGGTTTTGCAGCAGGGCCAGCATCATGGTTTGCTTTAACTCGTGTACCTGTGAAGTAAGCGCTTGCAGTTCCTGTTCCTGTTTGCCTTCTTTACCTATGTGAAAAAACCAGTAACCGCAGCCAAAGCTGATCAGCACAATGGCAAGGCTGAATGCCAGCGGCCACCTGGCCTGCAATTGCCGTATATACCCAAACTGCTCTTTAATGGCATGCCACAAACCTTTTTGTTCCTCCACCGATTCTTTATAAGTATCAAGCATCGCCTGGAACTTCACCTTCATATGTGCAGATGGTTCCGGGGTTTCAATTACCCCGATCATATCCCAAACCATTTGCATGGACGCAAGTTCTTCCCGGCAGCCTTCACAACCTGCCAGGTGCCCTTCTAATTTTTCCCGTTCAGCCGGCGTTAAATCCCCTTTAATCAAGTCGGCAAACAGCGCTTCATAATCCTCACATTTCATTTTTTTACTGTTTTAACGTTCCATTTTTTACATAAATATTTTTCAGTTCGCCAATAGCCCGGTGAACCCGTGCTTTTACAGCCCCCTCGGTAATATCAAGTATTTGGGCTATCTCATTATATTTAAGCTCCTGGAAACGGCTTAGCGCTAATATTTCCCGGTGATCATCGCTTAACCTTTCCATTGCCTTATGAAGCTCGGCTTTCGCTTGTTTTTTCTCCAGTTGCTCATCAGGTATTGTACCCCCTGAAAGCTGGTCAGCCATATCCTCAACATTTTCATGCCGCACCTTTTGTTTTTTACTTTTAAAGCTATCCTTTAATGTATTCCGGGCTATGGAATACATCCAGTGTATAAATTCACCACTGCCGGTGAAGGTATTACGATATTTAAGCATCTTGTAAAAAACCTGCTGCACAAGGTCTTCGCTGCCCTCCCTGTGATACGTCATGTGAAACAGGAAACCATACAACTGGCGGTGGTACCGCTCAAACAGCAGGCCCATCTTATCCAGGTCCCCGGCTTTCACCCTGAGCATGATCGCATTATCGGTCAGCGCGTTCAATCAAATTATTATTTATTGTTAATATGTACTGGAAACTCCCAAAAAATAAAATGGTTACAGGAAATTTATGATTTATTAAATTTATTGTAAACTTTTTTTAAAGATGGGTTTAATTCGATCATAAAATCTATAGATTCCCTGTTAGCTATCACCTTATCAATCAGTTTCCCTACAAGGCATTTTATTTATTATCTGCAACTTTCCAAAGCAGAAAACGTATAAAGATCACACAGACGGAGTATGAAAAAAGTGATGGTGGTGGTTTGGCTGATGCTTCTTCTTTCAATAGTTGGCGCATTGTTCTGGTATAACGAATGGGTTTATCATTTGCCAACCCCTATCCCCAAAAATTACAAACAAGTCAGTGTCGGCCAGGTTATTAAATTTACCGGGCCTTTAAAAGGAAACTATAGCAAGCCACTTTTTCTGCACTTCTTTAATCCCGATTGTCCCTGCTCACGTTTTAATATTTCGAATTTTCAATCGCTGGTAAAGCAATATGGCCGGCAGGTGAATTTTATGATTGTTGTGATGAGCAATAAAACTTCTACCGTTAAAACGATTCAAGATAAGTTCGATTTAAAAGTACCGGTTTTGTTTGATGCGACTATTGCGCCATTATGCGGGGTTTATTCTACGCCACAAGCAGTGCTGATAGATACAGATCACAAACTATATTACAGGGGAAACTATAACAGCAGCCGCTATTGTACCAACGAAAAAACCAGCTATGCAAAAATAGCTATAAGGGGTTTGCTGACTGATCATGCCATCCTTGTTTTTAACCAACTGGCACTAAAGGCCTATGGCTGCCAGTTACCAAATTGTAACAGATAATTAAAACAGTAATGAATAATCAATTAACAAGCCCCCTTTCCCAGAACCATGCATTTCAATTTGAAGTGAAGGAGCGGTCGGACAGGTTGATGAATTATTTTCTGATCAGCTATTTTTTGGTCGGACTGGTACTCGCTGTGTTTTATGATACCTGGTTCATCGCATTTGGCGTTGGCGGTCTTTCGCTGCTGGCGTATTATTCTGTTAAAATAGCTTTACCGGATTCCTCCCTGTATCAATATGTTTTAAGTGCCGTGTTAGGTATTTTCATGGCGCAGTTTATATACCAGATGCATGGGTTGTTTGAAATGCATTTCTTTGCCTTTATCGGCAGCGCCTTACTCATTACCTACCAAAAATGGAAGCTGCAAATCCCTATGCTGATAGTGGTGGTTGTTCACCATGCCTCCTTAGGTTACCTGCAGGACATTGGTATTTCCAAAGTTTATTTCACACAACTGGATTATTTTACGATCCAGGCATTCGTTATTCATATCTTCCTGTCTGCTGTGATTTTCTTTATCTGCGGATTGTGGGCCTACCAGCTAAAAAAGTTCAACGAAATAAGCATCCTTCAAACCATTCGAATGGGCGAACTGCAAAAGGAAGCCTTGCTTTCAATAGAGCGGAAACGAAATGAAGAAGCTCTTGAAAATTCTAATCAACAACTGAGGATATCTAACATGGAGCTTGAAAAGGCACGTTATGACGCTGATCAGGCGAACCAGGCGAAGAGCATATTCCTGGCCACCATGAGTCATGAGATCCGCACGCCAATGAATGGGGTGGTCGGAATGGCTGCGCTGCTGGCGGAACCCCCCTTAACTGAAGAGCAGCGGATGTTTACTGAAACTATCACCACATGCGGCGATGCTTTGATCTCGGTAATCAATGATATTTTGGATTTCTCTAAGATTGAATCAGGGAACCTGGAGCTCGAAAGAGAGGATTTCGATCTGCGTCATTGCATTGAAGATGTGCTCGATATTTTTGGCACGAAGGCCGCAAAAACCGGATTGGACCTGGTTTACCAGATCGCCGAAAATGTGCCCTCACAAATAGTGGGCGATCAGTTGCGGCTTCGGCAGGTGCTGATAAACCTGGTAGGTAACGCGATGAAGTTTACAGCACAGGGAGAAGTTTGTATAGATGTCCATGTGCAAAAAACCGACTCAGACGGGAAGGTGGAATTACGGTTTGATGTACGGGATACCGGGATAGGCATACCAGAAGACAAAATAAACCAGCTATTTAAAGCGTTTTCACAGGTGGATTCCTCTACTACAAGAAAATATGGCGGCACAGGGCTTGGACTTGCTATCTCCGAAAAGCTGGTAGGATTAATGGGCGGAGTGATTACCGTAAAAAGCCGGCCCGATGAGGGTTCCACCTTTTCGTTTACTGTGAGCACCAATGCCGGAATCAGAATCCTCGTACCATATACCTATTATAATATGGCTGAACAGGAGGGTAAAAAAATACTGGTGGTTGACGATAATGCGACGAACCGTACCATCTTGAAACGTCAGTTTGAATTATGGAAGTTAAAACCGGTGCTGGCAGACTCTGGTGAAGAAGCACTCGCTATATTATCAAAAAACACGGCAATAGACTTGGTTATTACTGATATGCAGATGCCGGGGATGGATGGGATGATGCTGGCCGGGTTTATCAGGGAACAATATCCTCATATACCTATTATCCTGCTAAGCTCCATCGGCGAAGAATTTAAAAATGAACTGCCTCAGCGTTTTGTCTCTATCATGACAAAGCCTATTAAACAGCATGTACTAAGCAAACAAATTATCAATGCACTGCAGCAGCAGCCTCCTGTTCATGACGAAAAGATCATCAGGAATAAGCTATCACGCGATTTTTGCGAAAAATATCCATTCGAAATATTGATAGCAGAAGATAACGAGATGAACCAACATGTGATCATGCATATTCTGCACAAAATGGGCTACCAGCCCGACCTGGTTAAAAATGGGCAGGAGGCCGTTGAGGCAGCCAACCAAAAGGATTATGGTGTTATTTTAATGGACATGCAAATGCCGGTAATGGACGGATTGGAAGCAACCCGGATCATCCGCGAAACCGTCGTTAAACAGCCTGTTATTATTGCCCTTACGGCCAACGCTATGACGGATGACGAAGAGGTATGTTTGAAAGCCGGTATGGACGATTATATCTGCAAGCCTGTTAAATTAGAAACACTGATGGGTAAATTAGAAAAATGGTATACTGCAGCTATTCAACAATAAATGTGAGGAACAGATAACATAGGATAACAATCTGGTCGTTAAATAATAACTCTATCCAGTCTGTAACAAACCCATGCCTCCTATAGTCTTATCGGCAAGTTTTCGTTAAATTTAGCCCATGCCCGTAAAGACCTCCTACAAAGAAAATATTTCAATAGCATTACAGTCCATAGCCGGCAACAGGTTACGCACCTCGCTTACCTCTTTAATTATTGCTATTGGTATTATGGCTTTGGTAGGGATATTAACCGCCCTTGAAGGGGTTAAAACCTCCGTAAATAATGCATTTGCCGGATTAGGGGCAAATTCATTCACCATACAAAACAGGGGTTCAGACCTGAATTTTGGTAATGGCGGGCACAGAAAGGTGTACCCGGCGATAAGTTACGAGCAGGCCGACCAGTTTAAAAAGAAATTCAGCCTCCCGGTTATCGTCTCTGTAAATTTACAAGTATCAGGCACAGCGATTGCAAAATATGAAAACAAGAAAACTAACCCTAATACATCTGTTGAAGGCACTAATGATAACTATTTAATTACCAGCGGTTATAAATTGGCTTTTGGCCGCAATTTTTCTGCTTCGGAACTGGAGCATGGGGATAATGTTGTAATTATTGGCAACGATATAAAAAAACAACTATTTAAGGACGGCGATGCCATCAATAAATTAATTTTTATTGGCAGTAATAAGTTTAAGGTAATTGGCGTATTTGCCACAAAAGGTTCAAGCGTAGGTTTTGGGGGCGACAAATTTTGTGTTATACCGGTACTGAAAGCTAAGCAAATAGTCGACACATCAGCCCCTTCATTTACCATCACTATAATGGTTAACGGCCCCGGCGCGCTGGATGCCACTATTGGGGAAGCAACATCACTCTTCAGGAATATCCGCGATTTGAATGTGGCTAATGATAATAATTTTGATATTGAAAGAAGTGACTCCTTTCAGCAGGAATTATCGGGACAACTTGCAGGGATTACCTGGGGCGGTGCATCAATAGGTATTATTACGTTAATTGGCGCTGCCATTGGGCTTATGAACATTATGCTGGTTTCTGTTACCGAGCGCACACGTGAAATTGGTTTACGCAAAGCCCTGGGCGCCACGCCGGCAATTATCCGCAAGCAATTTTTAATAGAAGCTATTGTAATTTGTATGATAGGCGGTATTGGAGGAATTATACTTGGGATGGCAGTAGGTAACCTGATTGCTGTACAAATTAGCGGCTCATTTGTTGCCCCCTGGGCATGGCTGTTTGCGGCCATCGTATTATGTACCTTTATTGGATTAATATCAGGATTTTACCCTGCTAAAAAAGCCTCCCGGCTTGATCCGGTTGAAGCATTGCGATATGAATAATTTCGGAATTTCGATTTCGGAATTAAAGAATTTCCATTTTGCAGCTAAATAAATCCGAAATCGGACATCCGAAATCCGAAATTCAGCGAAGCATTACATTCTTAAGCTGGTAATCAAACAGCAATTTTTCCATGTAGGGCATTCTTAAAGCAAGTTTAAATGCTTCGGCATGTCTTAAATGGTGCATATCGCTGGATATAAAATCAATTAATTGGTGATCTATTAAACTTTCTGCGAGTTTTTTTGCGTCCTTACCATAATAGCCTGTTAATGATATGGTATTTAGCTGGAAAGATAAACCCCAATCATGCAATGTTTTAAACTGGTCCAACTCCAGGTATGGATATCTTTCGGGATGGGCAAGAATAGGCTTGTAACCAAGATCCTTTAATTTTTGAATAACAGGGATTGCATTCGGCGGCTGGTTGATAAATGAAAATTCAAAAAGCACATAATTATCACCCATTATCATTAATTCCTTTTTGTTTATGCGGTCCTCAAAAGTTTCATCGAAATAATGTTCTGCAGCGGCTTCAACCGGTATATCAATATTTTCCTTTTTAAGTTCGGCTTTAAGTAAAGCAAGAGAAGCATTAATTGTTTCGGCTGTGTTTTTATAATAGTCAGCCATAATATGTGGCGTGGCAATTATTTTTTTTATGCCCAAATCCATCATCTTTCTTATAAGGGCAATTGATTCCTCGGGTGTTTTTGCACCGTCATCAATACCCGGAAGTACATGCGAGTGCATATCAACCATGAGTGTGCTATAATCAAAGGTGACATTTTTCTTGCTGTCTTTCTTTTTAAAAAGTCCAAACATTTTTAGCGGTTATAATATTGCTCGTTATAATATTGCTGGTAATGGCCCGAAGTTACATCATTCAGCCATTCTTCATTTTTAAGATACCAGTCAACTGTTTTTTCCAAACCCTCTTCAAAGGTAATTGATGGTACCCAGCCTAATTCATTTTTAAGTTTTGTCGCATCAATTGCATACCTTTGATCATGCCCTGCTCGGTCTGTTACAAATGTAATTAAACCCGCTGATGCCCCGGCGGGCCTGTTTAGTTTCTTATCCAGTATGCTGCATAACAAATTGATCAAGTCAATGTTTTTCCACTCATTATGACCGCCTATATTATAAGTTGAACCGGGTTTCGCTTTATGAAATATAAGGTCAATAGCCCTTGCATGGTCTTCAACCCATAACCAATCACGCACATTTTCTCCTTTGCCGTATACGGGGACAGGTTTTTTTTGTTTGATGTTATTTATTGCAAGCGGTATTAGTTTTTCGGGAAAATGATAGGATCCATAATTGTTTGAGCAATTGGAAATCACCGTATCAAGACCATAGGTATCATAATAGGCCCTTACAAAATGATCAGAGCTTGCTTTTGACGCCGAATAGGGTGAATGCGGATCGTAGGCGCTTTCCTCGGTAAACATGCCAGTTTCGCCTAATGAGCCATAAACTTCATCTGTCGACACATGATAAAAACGTGTTTTTTCATATCTCCCTTTCCATGATTGGCGGGCAGTATTTAACAGATTAACTGTGCCAACCACATTGGTCATAACAAATTCAAGAGGGTTAGTAATCGATCTGTCAACATGCGATTCTGCTGCCAGGTGTATAATCGCATCAGGATTTACTTCGGCAAAAAGCCCGGTTATAAAATCAATATCAACAATATCACCCTTTATAAATTTATAGTTTGGCTCATTTTCAATATCCTTTAAGTTAGCCAGGTTACCAGCGTAAGTTAACTTATCAAGGTTAATAATGTTGTAAGCAGGATGGTTTTTCACAAAACGGCGCACTACGTGCGATCCTATAAATCCAGCCCCGCCCGTAATAATAATATTTTTCATCAGAAGAGTTATTCGTTTATTATTTCCCCCGTTATTCGGGATAGTCACATTTGCGCTTTATTTATAACGGATTTTTCGATAAATATTTTTCCCATTCCCAGGCAGATAACATCATTGTATCAATTCCCAAATGTGCCTGCCAATGTAATTCCCTTGCCGATTTAGTCACATCGCCCCAAATTTGCTCAATATCACCGCCCCGGCGTGGCCCTATTTCGTAATTTAATTTTACACCCGTTGCCCGCTCAAAAGCGAATATTATTTCTAATACTGTGTTGCCTGTGCCTGTGCCTAAATTAAATGCGTCATACCCCTTAAAACTACTTTGCGCCATAAATTTTAAAGCCGCCACATGTGCTTTTGCCAAATCAACCACGTGGATATAATCTCGAACGCAACTGCCATCTTTTGTATGATAATCATTGCCGAAAACAGTTATTTTTTCGCGTTTGCCAATGGCGGTTTGTGTGATAAACGGCACCAGATTTTGAGGTATACCAATTGGGAGTTCGCCAATCAGCGCCGATTCATGCGCGCCGACCGGATTAAAGTACCTTAAAGATACCACCTTTTGGGCATCACCCGAAGTGACTGTATCTTTTAATATTTCTTCAGCTATTTGTTTTGTATTGCCATACGGCGATTGCGCCGGTTTTATAGGCGCATTTTCGGTAACAGGTAATTCATCCGGCTGCCCATAAATGGTGCAGCTTGATGAAAAAACGAAACTTACAGGTTTACCACTATAAACACTCAATAAATTCAGCAATGAACCTAAATTATTATGGTAATATTTTAATGGTTTATGTACCGATTCACCAACAGCTTTAAAAGCGGCAAAATGAATAATGCCGGCAATGTCAGGTTCCCCCTTAGTAAATTCTATGAGTTTTTGCTTATCGCAAAGGTCAAATTGGTAAAAAACAGGTTTAAACCCTATAATTTTACTTAACTGATCTAATATTTGCGGCTTAGAGTTTGACAGGTCATCAACTATTACTGGTTCGTAACCGGCATTTATTAATTCAACTACAGTATGCGAACCGATGTACCCTAAACCGCCTGTTACTAATATTTTAGCCATTAATGTTTATTAAAATAAGTAAAATCTTTATGCTGAATTTCTTTTTCGGGCAGGGATTTAAAATATTCAAACGTAATTTTTAAACCTTCGCTCCTGGAAACTTTTGGCTCCCACCCCAAAATACTTTTTGCTTTGGTAATATCCGGCCTGCGTTGCTTAGGATCATCGGTAGGTAATGGCAGGCTGATCAGCTTTTGATCTGTACCGGTTAATTTGATGATCTCTTCGCCAAACTCCCTTATGGTTATTTCATCCGGGTTGCCTATGTTCATCGGCTGGGTATAATCGCTGAACAACAAACGGTAAATGCCCTCAACCAGGTCATCCACATAGCAAAACGCGCGCGTTTGTGAGCCATCGCCAAATACGGTTAAGGGTTCGCCCCTTAAGGCCTGGCCAATAAAGGCCGGCAATACACGCCCGTCGTTAAGCCGCATACGCGGGCCATAGGTATTAAAAATCCTTACAATACGGGTTTCCAAACCATGAAAAGTATGGTAAGCCATCGTTATGGCTTCCTGGAAACGTTTGGCCTCATCGTAAACCCCGCGCGGACCAACCGGGTTAACATTGCCCCAGTATTCTTCGGGCTGCGGG